>ERZ773214.3-NODE-3-length-299070-cov-8.708145_pt1 | contig 299070 bp, 253 predicted proteins | sample MGYA00511238_ERZ773214 | MGnify/ENA primary metagenome ERZ773214 (study PRJEB29015, sample SAMEA2738157) | human oral metagenome | biome: human oral; feature: human-associated habitat; material: saliva | place: China | collected 2259 ... | reverse complement strand
GGTGGGGTGTTGTGTGTGCCTGTGGGGCGCATGGGCACCCCACCCGCCTTTTTTTTGTTTTGCTTGCTTGTTTTGCTATGCGGGTGCGGGGGTTGTGTAGGGGGTTATGTGGTGTCGTTGATGTAGGCGATGAGTTCGTCTTAGTATTAACAATCACTGCAGCTCATGTGCACTTTCTTTGTGTGGCTTGGACGCTGTAGACTTGTTCGGGTATGTGAGTGAATTCTGTGGAAGGTCCGATACATGGCTGATTCTTATTCCCGCGGTAGACGTTCTGATGGTCGACGCGATGACCATAGACGTGGCGGATCCCGCGACACTGGGGAGCGCCGTCGGCACGATGATCGTAGTGAGTCTCGTCCTTATGGTGACCGGGATCGTGATCGTCGTCGCGGGCGTGACTATGATCGCCGTGATCGGGATGATCGTAGACGGGATGACCGGCGGGACTGGGATGATGACCGCCGTCAGTCCCGCAATGATCGTCATTCTCGTGATGATCGCGGTGATCGTAATTATCGGTCGCGTGACGATAGGTATTCGCGTAGTGAGCGTAGGTATTCCGATGGTGATGCGGGTGGGCGCACACAGGGTAGTCGGAATCGTCGTGATCGTGATGGGCAACGCGGAGATGGCCATCGGCAGCGCCGCCATTCACAGCGTGCAGGTAGTGGCCGTAATGAGGGGCAGCGTCGTTCTGGTCCTTCACGGCCTAATTTCCGCGAGGAACGCACAGCTAAACGTATGAAGGAACCCAGTCTTCCTCAGGACATCACGTCGCGTGATTTGGATCCGTCGATTTTGCAGGATTTGCGGTCGCTGTCAAAGGATAACGCTGAGCAGGTTGGTCGTCACATGGTGATGGCGGCGACGTTGATGCAGGATGATCCACAGTTGGCTTTGCAGCATGCCAGGGCTGCTAAGGAACGTGCTGGTCGTGTGGCCGTTGTCAGGGAGACATGTGGTATTGCTGCGTATCACGCTGGGGAATGGAAGGAAGCTCTTGCTGAGTTACGTGCTGCTCGCCGTATGAGTGGCGGCCCTGGTTTGATGGCTGTGATGGCTGACTGTGAGCGTGGACTTGGCCACCCTGAAAAAGCGATTGAAATAGCGAGGTCTGAGGAATTGTCACGGCTGGATGCTGCCTCCATGGTGGAGTTGGCTATTGTTGTGGCGGGAGCTCGCCAGGATATGGGCCAGTTTGACGCAGCTGTGGCTGAGTTGGAGCGGCAGGATTTGAATCCAAGTCGTCATGGTGTGAGTGCGTCTCGGCTGTTTTACGCGTATGCGGATGCCTTGGCTGCTGCTGGTCGTACTGCTGAGGCCAGGCAGTGGTTTGAGCACGCTGCGGACGCTGATGAGGATGAGTTGTTAGATGCAGCTGATCGTCTTCATGAGCTTGAAGGCTAAGTTTCGCTGCGTGTGTGTCCCACTTTTAACCCTCGGTGCTGATTACCGGGGGTTTCTGTTTTAGACTAGGTAACTATGGCTGTTGCTCAGGATTATGATGCTCTTCTGTTAGATCTGGATGGAACTATATGGGAGGGCGGTCGAGCAATTCCTGGTGCTGTTGAGGGGGTCATTGCCTCGGGCCTTCCTGCTATGTATGTGACCAATAATGCCTCGCGCGCGCCGGAGGCGGTGGCGGAGCAGCTTCGGTCTATTGGTCTGCCTGCGAAGGATTCCGATGTGTTGACATCGGCCCAGGCTGCGATTGAGATGGTGTCGGACCGTATTCCCGCAGGCTCTAAGGTTTTTGTCTTGGGGAGTCCTTCGTTTCGAGCATTGGCTGAGCAGGCTGGTTTTGTTGTGGTGGATTCCGCTGATGATGCCCCTATCGCTGTGCTCCAGGGGCATAGTCCAGAGACAGGGTGGGCGCAGTTGTCTGAGGCAGCCTTAGCTATTCAACGGGGTGCTGTGTATGTTGCGTCGAATTTGGATACGACGTTGCCGCAGGAACGTGGGCTGATGATTGGGAATGGTTCAATGGTTGCTGCGGTGGTGAGTGCAACAGGTGTGGTGCCGGATTCTGCAGGGAAGCCAGGTCCGCCAATGTTTTTTTCGGCAGCGGCAAAGCTTGGCTCGTCACGCCCGCTGGCGGTGGGCGACCGCCTGAATACCGACATCGCGGGGGGCAATGCCGCCGGCATGGATACGTTTCAGGTGCTTACAGGGGTGAGTGGCTATCATGCTGTGTTGCGCGCCATTCCTGAGGAACGTCCAACGATGTTTGCGGATTCGATGGGGGCATTGCTTGACGACGCCGCGGAACTCATCCCCGCCGCCCAAGGCGGCTTTCAGGCCAGGCTGGAGGGGTCAACACTAGTGCTGTCAGGTGGCACTTCAGAGTCCACTCCGATTCAGTCGTTGCGTACAGCGACTGCGGTAGCATGGGCTACGGACACATCAGTGCAGGATGTCCGTGCTGAGGGGGAGTATGCTACGCGAGCTTTGGAGCAGTGGTCATAATTATGGATAGACCAATTCCCCATGATCCACGTGTGCCTGCGGTGACCCCGGCGGACGTCGAGAAGCGGTTGGCCGAGGTGCTTGGTCGCGAGGTGTCGTCGCTGGTTGAGGAGGCTGCTGTGCTGGAGGAAGCCCACGCCTTGTTGTCTGAGGCGTTGCAGTAATGGTGGCACGGCGGAGGCTGGATGCTGAGCTGGTGCGTCGTAAGATGGCGCGCTCGCGGGAGCATGCGGTGGAGATGATTCGGGGAGGGCGTGTGCTTGTGGGGGGTATGCGCGCGGTGAAACCTGCGACGGTCGTGGATGGAGAGGAGTCGATACGTGTGATTGAAGGGGAGAGCGACGATTGGGCATCGCGTGGAGCTCATAAGTTGTTGGGTGCCGTGGAGGCATTTGAGCCGTTCGGGTTAAGCATTGAGGGACGTCGAGTGCTGGATGCGGGGGCGTCGACAGGCGGTTTTACGGATGTGCTTTTGCGTCGTGGTGCGCGTGAGGTTGTTGCCGTGGATGTGGGGTATGGCCAACTTGTGTGGCGCTTGCAAAATGATGACCGTGTGCTGGTGTTGGACCGCACGAATATTCGTCATCTGACGGTGGATATGACAGGGGGACCATGCGACATGATGGTGGGGGATTTGTCGTTTATTTCACTGAAGTTGACCCTCCCGGCGATTGCGCACTGCCTTACAGAAGGAGCCGACCTACTTCCGATGGTGAAACCTCAATTTGAGGTAGGCAAGGATCGATTAGGGGCTGGCGGTGTGGTGCGGAGTGCCCAGCTGCGTGAGGATGTTACGGTGGAGGTCGCGGAGTTCGCGGCTACCTTGGGGCTAAGCATGCAGGCGGTGGTGGCGTCACCGCTTCCGGGGCCGTCGGGCAACGTAGAGTACTTCCTGTGGTTGAAAAAAGACGGTGGCGCTTCGACGGCGTCGGCTGAGGATATGCGCCACATGATTCATCGTGCTGTTGAGGAGGGTCCGCAGTGACTGGACGCGAAGTGTTGCTCGTCCCGCACACTGGCCGGAAATCTAATTTGGAGTCGTCTGCGCTTGCGGCTGAGCTTCTTGACGCCGCAGGTATTGGTGTGCGTGTTCTTGCCCCAGAAAACACTCCTGCACTGGCTAATCACTCAACATTGAGTCGGTTTTCGCGTTTTCCGCATAGCAAAGCCTCCGCTGATCACGTGGAATTGGTGTTAGTCCTAGGCGGTGACGGGACGTTCCTGCGCGCCGCTGACCTCGCTCACGCGGTGGATTTGCCTGTTCTAGGCATTAATTTGGGGCATGTTGGTTTCCTAGCGGAGTGGGAAAGCGACTCTCTGGAAGAGGCGATACGCCGAGTTATTAATCGCGATTACCATATTGAAGACCGCATGACATTAGACATTGTGGTGCGGGACCGCTCCTTGGACATCACTGGGCGCGGGTGGGCGTTGAACGAGTTGAGTGTTGAGAACTTGGATCGACGCGGAGTGCTGGATGCCACCTTGGAGGTTGATGGGCGACCTGTGAGCACCTTTGGCTGCGACGGCGTTTTGGTTTCCACTCCTACGGGTTCCACAGCCTACGCTTTTTCGGCTGGGGGGCCGGTGCTGTGGCCTGAGCTTGACGCGATTCTGGTGGTGCCGAATAATGCGCATGCTCTTTTTGCGAAGCCGCTGGTAGTGAGTCCTCATTCTCAAGTCGCGGTGGAGTCTCATGCCACATCGTCTCCTGCTGTGGCGGTGATGGACGGGTTCCGATCCATCCAAATGCCCCCTGGATCCCGTGTGGAAGTGGTGCGTGGCGAACGGCCCGTGCGTTGGGTGCGCTTGGATCACTCGACGTTTACAGACCGTCTTGTCACTAAGTTCCGGCTCCCTGTCGCCGGATGGCGGGGCCCCGGAACATCATCCGAGTCGAACTGATGTAGGGTATCTTTATGCTTGCTGAAATCAGCATTGAAAACCTTGGTGTCATTTCCGCATCCTCCGCCGAATTGAGCAGTGGGTTAACTGTATTAACGGGTGAAACCGGCGCTGGAAAGACCATGGTTGTCTCTGGTCTGCGCCTATTGTGTGGGGGGCGTGCCGATGCCTCTCGAGTTCGAACAGGTGCGCAACATGCGGTGGTGGAGGGGCGGTTTCTTCTTGACGCCCTGCCCGCTGATGCCGCACACACCATTCAGGATCTTGTTGAGTCAGTCGGGGGCCGCGCTGATGAAAATGGTGAGTTCATTGCATCCCGACAGGTGAATTCCACGGGACGTTCCAAAGCTCATCTCGGGGGGCGGTCCGTCCCCGCTGCTACACTGCAGGATTTCACTGCGGAATTACTTACCATCCATGGCCAAAATGACCAGTTGCGCCTGTTGTCACCAGAACGGCAGCTTGCTGCCCTGGACCGCTTTGATCCTGATGTTGCCGAACTCGTGGACAGCTACCGCACTGTATACGGTGCGTGGCGCACTCTTGCCAAGGACCTGAAAGAGCGCACGATGAAGCGCCGCGAACTTGCTCAAGAGGTGGATCGCCTGCAGTTTGCTATCAATGAGATTGACGAGGTCGCCCCAGAGCCGGGTGAAGATACAGTGCTGATTCAAGATATTCGGCGGTTGCAGGACATCGATACGCTGCGGGAACAAGCGACGTTAGCGTTAGTGGCGATTGATGGCGGAGGGGCGCTATTTGGGTTTGATCAGGACGATGAGTCCGTGGCGTCTGACTTGTTGGGGCGTGCGGAAAACGCCCTGAACTCCAGTGACGATGAGGAACTGAAGGCACTAGGAAACCGCCTTGGGGATCTCACCGCAACGCTATCCGATATTTCCGCAGAACTGGGTGCATTTTTGTCTGCACTTCCGGCAGACTCCCAGGCGCTTGAAAATATGTTGCTGCGACAGCAACAGCTTAAGCTTCTTACCAGGAAGTACGCGGCTGATATTGATGGCGTTTTGGCGTGGCGTGACAAAGCAGAGGCCAAATTATCCAGCATTGATGTCTCGTCCGAGGCGGTGGAAAAACTCAAGAAGGATACGGCGGCTGCCGAGAAAAAAATGCTGGCTGTGGCCAAGAAACTGACCAAAGCTCGCACTGCTGCTGCTGAAAAACTAGGTGCGCTAGTAACGGAGGAACTTCAGGGGTTGGCCATGGCGAAGTCACGGTTTGAGGTCGCGGTGCGCAGCATCGCACCTAGTAGTGACGGGGCAGACGAGGTGGAGTTTTTGTTAGCACCCAACCGCGAAGCTGAGCCGCGACCACTGGCTACATCTGCGTCGGGTGGCGAATTGTCTCGCGTGATGTTGGCGCTGGAAGTGATCCTTGGCGCGGGCACCAAGGGAACGACCCTGGTGTTTGATGAAATCGACGCTGGTGTCGGTGGGCGTGCAGCTGTGGAGATTGGCCGCAGGCTGGCACGGCTCGCGGTGCATAACCAGGTGATTGTTGTCACGCACTTACCGCAGGTTGCGGCGTATGCAGATACACATCTTCACGTGGCAAAAGATGTTGGTGATTCCTCTGTTACCTCAGGGGTAGATACTCTCACAGGGGATCGGCGTGTGGAGGAACTTGCCCGGATGCTTGCCGGGTTGGAGGACACAGAAACGGGCCGCGCCCACGCCCAGGAATTGCTGCTCAAAGCCCAGGACGAACGCGCAGCTTTTTAAGGGAAACTACTGGTCAGCGTCGAGCAGGTGCAGAGGACGTGCTGGGCGCGTTTTGACCTTCCTTGATGATGACGGCATCTGAGAGTCGGCTGTTGTCAGAGAAAATGACATCAAGGGCAGGCTGTTTTGCGACATAACTATAGGCCAATTCGATCTGAAGAATGGTCGACAGGTCGCTGTTTGGAAGGATATTACCCGTGCGGGGAGTTTTAGCTATTGTATTCACGATGTCCTTGGCTGTGATAGAGGACAGGTCGATCACCTGATCAGGAAGGCTTTCACTCGATGTGCTCACCTTCATCATGATCGCAGCATCGGGATCTTTGAGGTTTGCCGCTCGAATGAGCGTTGCCTCGCACGTTTCGCCATTAGTGCACTGTTCAGTTTTGAAACTAACCTGTGCGTTCGCAAAGGTGACTTTTTCAACGTCGGACTGATTAGTCAGACGCAGCTTTGTGATCTCATTGCCGCCGTACTTTTTAGCTTCGTCTACGACCGCGCTGATAGCATCAATGGAGTTCCAGTTGTCGAACTCGAGCAAGGGATTGCCTGCTGTATCAAATGTTTTGGTCACGCCAGAGAGAAAGCCGGTACTGCACTGTACGTGTTGGATTAGTTCGCCAGTTGGAGTGGCTTCAGCAGCTGCGACGCGTTTGGCTTCTTCACAGTCCGACATCTGGTCGAGCTTTTTGTTCAGTTGTTCTACATCAAACTTGTCGGGCGAAGCTGAGTTGATAAAATTTTCGTGTTCTTCGTCCTCTTTGATGGTGTCGTCACCGTTACCCAGTCGAGCCGTCGTGTAGGAACCGTCCTTAAGATACGTTACCGACACTCCGGCAGCGTTGACGGTCACGCGGTTAATGGCGGTGATGTTCTGATCTTTGACAATTTTATCGAATTGGCCCTTGACAGAATCCGTTCCTCCGTCGACGGCTTGTTTAAGAATGGTGCCACAACCAGAAAGTAGCAGCAATGATATGATCGCTGGTGCAATCACCTTCGCTATTTTTTGCATAAAAGGAAGTATATTTGCGGAAGGTAATTATTTATAATCCGCTGAAGCTGAATTGTGGAATTCTACCCACTTTGGGGTGGCTTCACCTGTGAAGTGGTGAAAATTAATTTTTGCTCATTTGTTATCTTTGGGTCTTAATTTTTAAGAGAAATATCTCCACTTGTGGTTGGGTGACATTGAAAGTCAATTTTGGTGCCATGTCAACAATTTTACCGGTATGAATACCTCATGCTGAGTGGTTTTCAGCGTGTCTCCACCACAGGTTGAGGGTTTGGTAGCACAATGAGCGCCATGAGTCTGTTCTCCCGAAATGCTGATCTTCCGGGTCTTCAGGGCGTTGTCCGTGACTGTTCCGCGACTGGTAAGGGCTTTAAGCGGCTTGCCCCTGGTGATATTGCGGTTGTGGACGCGCCTGATATTGATCGTTCACTCGCCCAGCGGTTGATTGATGCCAAGGTGGCGGTGGTGATCAACACATCACAGTTCACCACAGGTTCAGTGCCTAACTATGGGCCGCAGATGATGTTGGATGCCGGAATGTTGCTCATTGAGGGTGTGGGCTCGGATGTGTGGTCGTCCGTTAAAGACGGGAAGAAGGGGCGTGTCACGGATGAGGGCAAACTGTTTTTCGGTGAACGTCTTGTGGCCTCTGGAACGGTGCTTGAGCAGGAGTGGGCGGAGTCGGCGTTTTCGGATGCGCAGCAGTCGCTCATGGATGACATGGAGGCGTTCTTTGGCAACACGATTCAGTTCATTCACTCCGAGACTCCGCTGCTGATCGATGGGATTGGCATTCCGTCAACTGGCATTGATTTCAAAGATCGCAAGGTGTTGATTGTTGGCCCAGGTTATGAGCATCGTAAGCAGGTGAAGGAGCTTCGGAACTTTATCCGGGAGTACGATCCTGTCCTTGTCGGGGTGGATGAGGCTGCAGATACTTTGGTGGATCTAGGGTACAAGCCGGATTTGATTGTCGGGAACCCAGCAGGAATCGGCGCTGAGGCACTGCGTAGCGGCGCAAAAGTGGTGTTGCCAGCCGATCCAGATGGTCATGCTATTGGTCTTGAGCGTATTCAGGATCTCGGCATCGGCGCGATGACATTTCCAGCGGCAAGTGATTCAGCGACTGATCTAGCGCTGCTGCTGGCTGATTATCATGGTGCATCAATGATTGTGAATGCCGGTTCGCCGTTGGATTTGGGCATGATTTTTAATGAGGAACCGGAAGCCACCCCTTCTGCTTTGCTGACGCGGGCGAAAGTGGGTGCCAAGCTGGTCGACGCTCGGTCTGTGATAGAGCTTTACACTATTCGGTCAGCGGGTAATCTTGGCTGGTTGTGGGTGATTTTTGGGCTGTTGGTAGCGGTTGGGGTGATTGTCGCCATCGCAGGTACTGCGGGGGACGGCAGTTTTGCCGACAACCTTGTGAACACGTGGAATAACATGACCGGCACGGTTCGGGGCTGGTTCCGCTAACGTGCGGTAACTGCACAGATACGTATTAAGGGGATGTGTGATGGCTGCAAAAAAACGCCGCTACGGCGCTGTTATTGCTGGTTTGCTTTTTGGTGTTGCACTAGGGACCGCCTTTGATCACTTTGTGCTCACACCTAATATTCCTGGTGGAAACAACGAGGCAAACAATAAGACGGTTGCCGAACTGTCTAACACAAAACGGCAATCAGAGATTAATCAAGCAGAAGCACAGTCGGCGGACGCCTACGTCGCAAGCGTGGCAGAAACTGCAGTGCAGGGGAAACTGGCGGATAAGGCAGTTGTCGTTATTCGTACTGCCGATGCCGATAAGGGTGACGTGGACAATGTGGAGTGGTTGTTGCAGAAGGCAGGTGCAACGAAGGCGGGAGAGGTGACGCTCAAGGAGCGTTTTCTCAGCCAGGATGGTGCCGATGCCGTCAAAAGCCTGGTGGTTAATACGCTTCCATCTGGCGCACAGTTGTCGTCAGATCGGCTGGATTCTGGAACCCACGCTGGTCAGGCGTTTGCGGCTGGTCTGATGGTGCCTCACACTGAAGGGGCGTCGGATGCGGATGAGCAGGAGCGGTCCGCGTTGCTTGATGCCTTCACAGAAGGTGGCTTCATCGATGCTGACTATGACGCTACCAGGGCTGCCGATGCAGCAGTGATCGTCACTGGTGATTCCGAAGGGGTTGGCTCGGAATCCTTTGCAGCAACTAACCTTGCGGCGTTTGCGGAAGCCCTCAAAGGTAAAAGCAAAGGGGTTGTTGTTGCTGGGCGCATCCATACCGCCGCCCCCACCGGTGTGATTGGCCAGTTGCGCAAGTCGGATCGGGGCAAGTCGGTATCCACGATGGATTCGGTGAACCGCGCGTACGGCCGTCTTGGGACAGTACTGGCGGTTCAGGAACAGCTTGATGGTGGTAAAGGCGCGTATGGTGCCGCTGCCAGCGCCGACGCTCCGACGCCGGGAGGCTAGGCTAGGAGTATGACTTCTTCACCTGGACAGCATCACTTTGACATTCTTGATTCCGAGGTGCTTCTCGACGCCCCGATTATTGCGGTTCGCCGCGACACGCTCCGCATGCCTGGAGGCGGCACCGGAAAACGCGAAATTGTGGAGCATTTCGGTGCCGTCGCAGTTGTCGCGTTTGATGGCGCCAACATTGCTCTTGTGCACCAGTATCGCCATAGTGTTCAACGGCGTTTGTGGGAACTGCCGGCTGGTATTTTGGATATTGTCGACGAGGATCCGCTCGTATGCGCTCAGCGGGAACTTACTGAGGAGGCTGGTCTTGCGGCGAAGCAATGGGGGCTTCTGACCGATCTGGTGTGTTCACCCGGATTCTGCGAGGAAGGTGTGCGCATCTTCCTCGCACAGGACTTGTCGGAGGTTCCCCAGCCCGATGCCGACGATGAGGAAGCCGATATGCAGCTTACGTGGGTTGCTTTGGAGGAGGCGAAGAACATGGTTCTTCGTGGGGAAATTGCGAACTCCATTGCTATCGCGGGGATTATGATTGCCGCCGACCTTGTAGCGCGGGGGCAAGGGCCACGCCCTGTCACTGATCCCTTTGATCTCCGGCCGACTTCACTGCCTGAGCGTAGGAAGGCTGCGGGACTGGGCGCTGATATGAAACGAGTATGACGTCAACAGCTGGTGTCGATGGCCTCATCGCCGCGTGGCTTGGGCACTTGTCGGTGGAAAAAGGCGTGTCGGCCAACACCTTGTCCAACTATCGACGTGATCTGAAGCGTTACCGTGACTGGCTTGTTTCTGCTGGGAAAACTGATCTTGCCGACGTGACGACTGCAGATGTGGAGGCGTACGTTGCTGACCTTAGACGCGGTGATCCTAGTGTTGGGCGAGCGCCACTCGCGGCGTCGTCAAGCGGCCGCGCCTTGGTGGTGGCTCGTGGGCTACATAAGTTTGGCGTGCTCGAGGGGATGTTGAGTGTTGATGTGGCTGCGGATGTGCATCCGCCCGCGACAGGTAGACGCCTGCCCGATACCCTCAGCATCAGCGATGTGACGGCGCTTATCGACGCCGTGCCCACAGGTGACACCGCCACACCCACCGACCTGCGCGATCGAGCTCTCATCGAGTTGCTGTACGGTACTGGTGCCCGTATTTCTGAGGTGCTGGGTTTGGCTGTTGATGACTTCACGGACTGTGAGGGGCTGATCATGTTGCATGGAAAGGGCGACAAGCAACGCATTGTCCCGGTCGGGAGTAAAGCTCTTGAGGCAGTGGAAGCGTATCTTGTGCGTGCTCGCCCTGTCTTGTCCAAGGGGAAAAGCCACGCATTGCTCTTAAACAAACGCGGTGGTGCGTTGTCGCGGCAAAGCGCGTGGGCAGTGTTGAAAGACACGGCAGCGAGGGCGGGAATCACGCACGATATATCACCGCATACCCTTCGTCATTCCTTTGCCACCCACCTGCTTGAGGGTGGTGCAGATGTGAGGGTGGTTCAGGAGCTGTTGGGGCATTCGTCAGTGACCACCACACAGATTTACACGCACGTGACGGCGGAGAACCTGCGCCAGGTGTGGGCAAGCTCGCACCCGCGTGCGTAATTGTGCTACCAGGCAAGGCTTGAGGCTTGATTGCGGCGGGTAGGGAGTGCCTAATCCAGTTTTGCAATGGTGGCATGTACTCTAGGTAAATCAGGAGCAAGGTTGCCAAAGAGTTTTTAGATAAAAGTCGTCACATGACATCACGGAAGAAAAGGGTTGGACTGTGAATAAAGCTGCTTCAGCGCATGCTGCTGCTTCGGCCGATAAACCGGAAATTCAGGTGGGCCTCACTGGTCGTCCTCTGCGTGAACTTCCTGAACCTGCGCCGCTTGACCGGCATGGTCCAGCGACAATCTTGGCGATGTGTAACCAAAAAGGCGGAGTGGGTAAAACAACCTCAACTATTAACCTTGGTGCGTGCTTAGCGGAGGCGGGGCGTCGAGTGTTGTTAGTGGATCTAGATCCACAGGGTGCGTTGTCTGCAGGCTTAGGGATTCCGCACGACGACCTTGACTTGACTATCTATAACCTTTTGGTGGATAACCGCACGACTATTTTGAATGCAATTCACCAGACTCCAGTACAGGGACTGGATTTGGTACCAGCTAATATCGATCTTTCTGCCGCCGAGATTCAGCTGGTCAATGAGGTGGGGAGGGAACAGACACTTGCCCGTGCACTGCGCCCAGTAATGAAGGATTATGATTACATCATTTTGGATTGTCAGCCGTCATTGGGTTTGCTGACAGTTAACGCGCTAGCCTGCGCGCAGGGCGTGGTTATTCCCATGGAGTGCGAGTATTTCTCTTTGCGTGGCCTCGCGTTACTGACTGACACCGTAGAAAAGGTTCGCGATCGCCTGAATTTCAACCTTGAAGTGGTGGGAATTTTGGTCACTATGTTTGACCGACGCACCTCCCACGCGCGCGAAGTGATGACTCGCGTGGTGGATGTTTTTGGCGAGCGGGTCTTTGACACTGTGATCACCCGAACCGTACGTTTCCCTGAAACTACCGTTGCGGGTGAACCGATCATTTCGTGGGCGCCGAGTTCTCAAGGCGCGCAGCAGTACCGGGATTTGGCCCGCGAAGTGATTGAGAGGACGACATAGCACCCCACAAAAGGGCTGTGGTGGAGCCTGATGCCCCCGTCAACCAGGATGACGTTAGCGATTCTGCTGGGTTTACTCTGGCGCTGTCCAACTTTGAGGGACCTTTTGATCTTTTGCTGCAGCTCATCAGTTCAAAGAAACTCGATGTCACTGAGGTAGCATTATCTAAAGTTACTGACGAGTTCATTGCCTACACACGCATGCTGGGGGAGACCGCAGACCTTGACGAAACCACCGAGTTTCTGGTCGTTGCTGCAACACTACTGGATTTGAAGGCTGCCAGGCTGCTTCCCAGTGGGGAAGTTGATTCGGAGGAAGACCTTGCGCTGTTAGAGTCCCGAGATTTGCTGTTTGCCAGGCTGCTGCAGTACAAGGCATACAAACAAGTTGCTGAGCTGTTTGCGGACTGGCAGCGCACTGCACAGAAACGCTATCCTCGTGCGGCCTCGTTGGAGGATCGTTTTGTCAACCTTCTTCCGCCTGTGACGCTGTCCCACAGCCCTGATTCTTTCGCGGAAATGGCGGCTACGGTGTTCCGTCCAAAGCCTCCCGACGTGGTGGGGACAGATCATCTCCACCAGGTGGCTGTATCGGTTCCCGAGCAAGCAGGAAAACTGCTCGATGTGCTGCGTATGTCTGGTGAGGGCACATGGCTTACGTTTGCGATTCTCACCAAAGACTGCCAGGTATCCATGGAGGTGGTGGGCAGGTTTTTGGCCATCTTGGAACTGTACAAAGCTCAGGCTGTCAGCGTGGAACAGGAGGAATCCTTGGGGGATTTGAAAATTGCGTGGACGGGCTTAAATGTTGATCCCGCTGTGGTCGCGGCCAGCAACTGGGCATAACCTATGTTTCAGCTTGTATCCTCGTTGTATGGCACAGGAAGCACGTACCCAAGGACGTAGTATTGTTTCTGTTGACTGGCTGCGTCAGCATATTGACGACCCCGATGTGGTTGTGTTGTGCGCGTCAATGGGCAATCCAATTCGATCACACCAGGTTGCAATTCCAGGGGCAATTGTTGCCGATCTGGAGAGTGATTTTTCCGATGCCAGCAGTCCATTACCGCATACTGCACCACAGAACGCGACTGCAGTCTTCGAAAATGTGGGGGTTTCTGATTCTTCGACCGTGGTGGTCTATGACCGTCACGGCATGATGTGTGCTGCCCGCGTGTGGTGGCTGGCTCGGCTTGCCGGGCTATCCAGCGTCGCCGTCCTGGATGGCGGGTTACCTGCGTGGATTGCGGCGGGAGGGGAGACGTCGGCAAGCGTGCAGGCTCAGAGTAGGGGGAGGATCACAGCTTCAGAGAATCGGCACTTGCTCACAGACATGCGCGGTGTGGAACGTGCAGCCGCACGGTCCTATGGTGTGATTGTGGATGCGCGGTCGGCTGGGCGATTTGCGGGTGTTGAGCCTGAACCGCGGGATGGTCTTGTTGCTGGCCACATACCGGGAAGTGTGAACCTTCCGTACACGGATGTTGTGGATGACAACGGTCTGCTCAAAACGCCTGAAGAATTGCAGACGCTTGTGGAAAGCGTGGTGGGATCGGCGCGTGAACTAACCATGACCTGCGGTTCGGGCGTGAGTGCATGCCTCATTGCGCTGGCAGCGTGGGAGGCGGGCTACCGCGATGTGGTGGTCTATGACGGTTCATGGTCCGAGTGGGGGCGCCCGGACCTGGGCAAGCCCTGCGAGACCTAAAAAAACTACACTATAAGGCGTGACATCAACGATGAATTCCCCCATATCCGCACTGCGATCCCAGTTGGAATCGATTCTTCTGGTAGTGGACTCGCCGGTTGCCGCCAAGGTGCTCGCACGCGTTGTGGAGGAGGAACCCGCAACGGTGGTGACTGTGTTGAAGCAGATCGCTGCCGAATTTGACGACCGCGGTAGCGGCATGGACCTCCGAGAAACCCCGGAGGGGTGGCGGCTGTACACCCGCCCTGATAACGCACCCGTGGTGGAAAAACTTCTGCTCGATGGTACGCAAACGAAACTGACTCGCGCCGCGCTGGAAACCCTCGCTGTGGTGGCCTACCGGCAACCCGTTACCCGTGCGCAAGTATCTGCCGTGCGTGGTGTCAATGTGGACGGCGTGATGCGTACTTTGCAACTACGCGGGTTGATCAGGGAGGTTGAACCGGACGAAGGGACAGGCTTAGCGCACCGCTACATGACCACCGAATTGTTTTTGGAGCAATTAGGCATTGATAGCGTGGATCGTTTGCCTAACCTCGCACCTCTCCTTCCAGACATCGAAACAATCGAAGAAGAACTTCCATGAGACTGTTTGCCGCGTTGCCGCTTCCTGACCATGTGCGCGACCATCTCGTCTCCGCACTTCTTCCCATTCGCACTGCTGCAGGACCGGCGCTACGGTGGTCCGACCCCGATCAATGGCACATCACCTGTGCGTTTTACGGTGAGCAGCCCGACGGTATAACCGATGACCTGCTCGCGCACATCGCTGCGGGGGTGGGGACTCCCTTTGACCTGTGTTTGAAAGGCGCTGGCAGCTTCCACGACCATAACCTGTGGATCGGCGTCGGTGGTGAGGTTTCAGCGCTTCACACGCTGATGGCTGCATGTGCGCTTGACGACGCCCCTGAGCACCACCGCGCACACATGACCGTTGCGCGCGTCACCCGTACCGCAGCTCGTCCAAGGTTTTCCCCGTCCCTCACAGGGGAATTTGTTCATGCGTTGAGCGTGTACAGCGGACCCACCTGGACGGTGGATGAGGTGCATCTTATCCAGTCCGAACTCGGGAAAGGACGATCCGGCGGGCCACTGCACACTGTTGTGGGAAACATCTTTTTGGTGTAGAAACAGCTATTTCATCCGAGCGCTGATCGCCGTTGTGCCAGCGCCGATGATCACGGCTGTAAGACCGCAACAGACAAAATAGGTAAACTCCGCTGAACCAGATTCGGGGTGGTAAAACCCAGACAGCGTTCCTGCGGTGGATGTTCCAATCGCCATTGTGAGAAAGTACAGCGCTGAAAAACGGGTGCGGTATGTACCCGGCGCGTGGGCCGTGGTGGCCGACATTCCCACTGGCCCCACAAGAAGTTCACCCAGCGACACAATCAGCACGCACAACGCCAAGGCCAGGAACGGAGTGCTGCTCTCGCCGCCACCCGTGAAGGGAAGAAGTACCAGCATGCCGGCACCTGTCAGCATCACGCCACAGCCCATCTTTACTGGCGCGCTCGGCGCGCGATCACCAATTTTTGCCCACGCCCACGCGATGGGTACGGACAACGCCAAGATGTACAGCGGATTGAGCGATTGCGTCCAGGCGGCAGGAATGGTGAATGTCCCGATGGTGCGATCAAGGCGAATATCGGAGTACACGGCAAACACTCCGTAGGTTTGGTTGAGTATGGACCAGAACGTGCACGATGCGACAAAAATGGGGATGTATCGTAGCAATTGACGCCGTTCAGCTGCAGTGACCTGCTGTGAGCGAAACATTGAAACGTACAGCACCACGGCGGCGCTGAGCGTGAGGACAAGGAGAATGGTGGCCAGGCTTGCCAGTGGAATTGTCCCAACACGCACCAACACTCCGAGTCCTGTGATGCCCGCAATGACGATGCTGATGGTGATCGCGGCGCGGCCGAAGGGGATCGGGTTTGTCGGTGCGGTGAGGGCCGTGGCGGTGTCAGGGGACAGGGCGGTGAGGTAGCGGCGTCGCAAGGCAAGATACGTGATCAGGCCGATACCCATGAGTCCAGCTGCAGCGAGGAAGCCAGTGTGGAAGGTGTACTTGGTGGATAGCCAGCCGGTCAGGAGTGGGCCGAGGACGGCACCGATATTGATACCCAGGTAGAAGAGTTGGAAGCCGGCGTCGCGCCGGGGATCGTCGGTGGGGTAGGCGTGGCCAAGGATGGTGATGGCTGCTGTTTTGACGAAGCCTGATCCGATGGCGATGAGCGCCAGTCCGAAGGTTGCACCCGCTCCACCGCTAAGGGTGGATAAGGAAAGGTGGCCGACCATCAGGGCAATGCAACCGGTAAGGAGTGTTCTTTCGGTTCCGATAAGGCGGTCGCCGATCCAGCCTCCGGCGAGGGTGCACAGGTAGACGGAGGCGCCATAGGCACCAAGAAGTGTGGTGGCCTGGGCGCGTTCGAGTCCGAGGCCGCCGTCGGTGGTTGCGTAGTAGAGGTAGTAGGCGAGGATGGCTTGCATGCCATAGAAGCTGAATCGTTCCCACATTTCGATGCTGACGGTAGCTGGCATGGCGAGTGGGTGTCGGGGGTTGTTTTCGGGGGTGGTTTGCGTACGTGAACGACGTTTAGCCATGGTCATGGTTGCCATTATGGCGCATAACGCCCACAGTTCTCTCCGAAATGGGGGTAAACTATGAACGATGTTCAAGCCTGACAGTAATCCCGACAGCCTCTCCGCCCAGCTCATCGCCTATGACCAAGCACACATTTGGCACCCCTATAGCACTACACCCGCTCCTATGGATCCCATGCCGATCGCCAGTGCTGCAGGGGTCTACCTCACCCTCCACGACGGCACCCGCATCATTGACGGAATGAGTTCGTGGTGGGCTGCCGCCCATGGCCACAGCCACCCAGCACTTGTCGAGGCTGCGCACACGCAAATCGACACCATGAGCCATGTCATGTTCGGTGGACTCACCCACGAGCCAGCAGTGCGGTTAGCGGAAAAGCTCATTAGCCTCACCGACGACCCCCTCACCACCATTTTCTTCGCAGACTCCGGCTCTGTCGCCGTCGAAGTAGCCATCAAGATGGCGCTGCAATACCAACGCGGTATCGGGCATCCAGAACGAAACCGGCTGCTCACCTGGCGATCCGGTTACCATGGCGACACGTTTGCCCCCATGAGCGTGTGTGACCCCGACAATGGAATGCACTCGTTGTGGAAAGGAACCATTACCGAGCAACTTTTCGCTCCGCCGCCACCCATGCGCGGTGCTACCCCTGAACAGCGCGAGACCTACTTGCGCGACATGGAACGCCTCATCGACTCAACCGTGGCGGCCGTGATCATCGAACCCGTGGTTCAAGGTGCCGGTGGGATGCGATTCCACGATCCGGAACTTGTCGCCGGGGTACGCGCCCTCTGCGACCGTCACGGCATACTCCTTATCGCCGACGAAATCGCCACGGGATTTGGGCGTACAGGTTCGTTGTTTGCCACCAACGCCGCAGGAATCACCCCAGACATTCTCTGCCTTGGAAAGGCGCTCACCGGGGGCTTCATGACACTCTCCGCCGTACTTACCACCGATGCTGTACGTGATGGAATCGGCGGCCCCGTGATGCATGGGCCAACCTTCATGGCTAACCCTTTGGCCTGTGCCGTCGCCACTGCAGCTGTTGGCATCATCGAAACAGGTCGCTGGCGCACACAGGTGCCTCGCATCGAACAGGAACTCACCACCCATCTCAGCCCGCTTATCGACGCTCCGCACGTCACCGATGTACGCGTCCTCGGCGCCATCGGCGTCATCGAAATGGACCAGCCCGTCAACATGAAAACTACCACTGCAGCCGCCGTCAGCCACGGAGTGTGGCTGCGTCCCTTCGGCAAGCTCATTTACTGCATGCCGCCCTACATTTCCACATCCAACGAAGTCCACCGCATTTGCACCGCCATGGCAGCTGCCGCGGCCACGGCGTAACGCATCAGAAGGAGCAGACTCACCATGATCATCATCGTCACCGGAACCAATACTGACGTCGGCAAAACCATTGCCACCGCAGCGTTGGCGTGCCAGTACCGCGACGCAGGCTATGGCGTGGAGGTGGTCAAACCCGTGCAAACCGGCGACGACAGCGATATTCGCGACATCGAAAAGCTCAGCGGAGTAGTTGGAAGGGAATACGCGCACTACCCGGAACCCCTCGCGCCTAATATTGCGGCGCGCCGAGCGGGCATGCCACAGCTAGAGCTACACGCCACCGCAGAGCGGATCCGACACCTCGACGCAGAGGACACGGTTGTGCTTGTCGAAGGCGCCGGAGGTCTCCTTGTTCGCATGGCTGATACCTGGACCCTCGCGGACCTGGCCGTTGAACTCGCGGCACCCCTCATCGTGGTGACCTCCACCGGGCTTGGATCCCTCAATCTTGCCGAGCTCACCGTCATGGCGGCACGTGCTCGCGGAATTACCGTCCTCGGACTCATCGGTGGATCCCTGCCAACCAACCCAGACCTTGCCACCCGGCTCAACCTCACAGAATTTCCCGTCGTTACCGGCGTGCCGCTTCTTGGCTGCCTCCCAGAAAACTGTGGGGATTGCCCGCCCGAACACTTTAAGCTGATAGCGCAGCAGATAACCCTCCCACGAAGTGGTCAATGACAACATTTATGGGCTAGGCTTGCAGGAACTTATACAATTTCACCAGATAGGACACACTTGTGACCCCACCCGCTCGCCGCGACGGCACACCGGACCAGAAAATCTACCTCTCCAAAGCAAAACCCGCTCGCAAACAACACGTGCAACAGCCCAACAGTGAGCACAATGATGGTGAAGGTATCCGCCTGCAGAAAGTCTTAGCGCAAGCAGGCGTGGCATCCCGCCGTATGTCCGAAAAACTCATCGACATGGGACGTGTTGAAGTCAACGGAAAAATCGTCACCACGCAGGGCATGCGTATCAACCCTGACACTGCAGTTGTCCGTGTTGACGGGGTACGTATCCGCGTCAATGACAACCTCCAATACTTTATTCTCAACAAGCCGTATGGCGTGCAGTCCACCATGCATGATGACCTGGGGCGCCCCTGCATCGGTGACATCATTGGCGAAAAGATCGATGCCGGACAGCGCCTGTTCCACGTTGGCCGACTTGACGCCGCCACCGAGGGCTTGCTGCTGCTCACTAACGATGGGGAACTGGCCAATCGCCTGACCCACCCCACGTACGAAATCGCAAAAACCTACCTGGCAACCGTCATTGGTGAGGCAAATCGTAGGCTCATCCGCACACTCAAAAACGGTATCGAGCTTGACGACGGCCCCGCACGCGCCGATTACGTGCAAATCGTCGACGTTCACGACGGTAAATCCCTCATTCGCGTGGAACTTCACGAAGGCCGCAAACACATCGTCCGCCGCATGCTCAAAGAAGTCGGTTACCCGGTCGAACGGCTAGTTCGCACCAGAATCCACACGGTGCAACTCGGTGACCAAACTCCTGGGACGATCCGCGCCCTCAATGATGCTGAATTGTCCAGCCTGTACAAGGCGGTGGGGATGTGATCCCACTGCTCATTGCCGTTGATGGCCCATCCGGGACTGGAAAATCAACCGCTTGCCGGGCGGTAGCCCATCGTCTTCACGCGCACTACCTGGACACTGGGGCGATGTATCGCGTGGCCACACTCCAGGTTCTCCGCGCAGGCATTGATGTCACTGACGACGCAGCCGTCGCCAACGCTACGGCTGACCTGCCACTCGTGGTCAATGACGACCCGCATTCCACCTCCGTACTCCTCGGTGGTGAAGATGTGTCACAGGAGATTCGTGGCCCCGAGGTCACGCGCAGTGTTTCCGCTGTGTCCGCCAACCCCAAGGTACGCGCCAACCTGGTGTCACTGCAGCGTCGATTAGCACAGCAGGCCGGACGATGCGTTGTCGAAGGTCGCGACATCGGGACAGTTGTGTTGAGCGATGCACCGCTGAAAATCTTCCTAACGGCGGCACCAGAGGTACGCGCGCGGCGTCGATACGAACAAGACATCGCTGCAGGCAGCATCGTGATCTTTGAAGACATCCTCGCCGACGTACAGCGACGCGACCACCTGGACTCTACCCGGGCCACATCGCCACTGCGTCCGGCCGACGACGCAATAATCGTGGACACCTCTACCATGACCCTCGATGACGTCATCACCCACCTCGTCGAACTAGCAGAAGCCTGCGAAGAAAGGATGACCCGATGAGCGACAACCAGGAAACCCCTGAATACGTTGAAGAATTCGACACCTTTGATGAGTTCGACGAAGACGACTTTGGCGAACCTGACTACGGGGATGACTACGCAGCGGACGCTGACGATGTGGACTGGGAGGAACTAGAACGTGCCTATGGTGTCACCCCAGAGGGACACCTGGAAGAAGCGCTTCCCACAGTTGCCATCGTCGGACGACCCAACGTCGGCAAATCAACACTAGTGAACCGTTTTCTCGGGCGCCGTGAGGCAGTGGTGGAAGACACCCCTGGCGTGACCCGCGACCGCATTTCCTACCTAGCTGATTGGAACGGACGCAGGTACTGGGTACAAGACACTGGTGGTTGGGATCCCAACGTGAAAGGCATCCACGGTGCTATCGCACGGCAGGCTGAAACCGCCATGGACACCGCTGACGTCATCGTGCTGGTCGTCGATAGCAAAGTTGGCATCACCGAAACGGATGAAATCATGGCCCGCAAACTGCAGCGATCCTCCGTCCCCGTGATCCTCGTGGCCAACAAGTTCGACTCAGACTCCCAATACGGCGATGTTGCAGAGCTATGGGGACTGGGCCTCGGTGATCCCTTCCCGGTGTCCGCACAACATGGACGAGGCGGGGCCGACGTGCTCGACAAAATCGTCGAGTCCTTCCCAGAAACCCCACGCACCAGCACTATTGTGCATGGACCCCGGCGCGTGGCACTCGTTGGCAAACCAAACGTGGGTAAATCCTCGCTACTGAACAAGATCGCTGGTGAGGAACGTTCCGTGGTTGACGACGTCGCCGGAACCACCGTTGATCCTGTCGACTCCCTCGTCCAACTTGACGGGCAGTTGTGGAAGTTCATTGATACCGCCGGGCTACGCAAAAAAGTGAAAACCGCCAGCGGGCATGAATACTATGCTTCTCTACGCACCCGAGGTGCCATTGAGGCCGCTGAGGTATGTGTGTTTCTCATTGATTCCTCCGAACCCATCAGTGAGCAGGACCAGAAAATCCTCGGTTTGATCACCGACGCTGGCAAGGCTCTCGTCATCGCCTACAACAAGTGGGACCTGATGGACGAAGACCGCCGCGACCTCCTCGAACGCGAGATTGATTTGCAGCTCGCGCACGTGCCCTGGGCGCGCCGGGTAAATATTTCCGCCAAAACTGGACGAGCGTTGAAGAAGCTTGAACCGGCCATGGTGGAAGCCTTGGAGAGCTGGGACAAACGCATTCCAACTGGTCAGTTGAATAACTGGTTGCGCCAAGTCATTGCGCAAAACCCGCCGCCTATGCGCGGGGGCCGGTTGCCGCGAGTGCTGTTTGCCACCCAAGCCTCCACGCGACCACCCGTGATCGTGCTGTTTACCACCGGTTTCCTGGAGGCCGGGTATCGGCGATATCTGGAAAGAAAACTGCGGGAAACCTTTGGTTTCGAAGGGTCGCCAGTTCGGATCGCAGTGCGTATGCGTGAAAAACGAGGCAAGAAGAAATAGCCAAGAAGCACGAAGCCCCATGATCTACCGCGATACGGTGACAAGGAAAGAACTCATTGACGGCATCGAACTTCTCCGATCAGCCACGATGGAGGAATCGGAGGAGTCGGCGTTGTTAGAACGCCTTGAACGCGGGGTGTCGGACCCGGCTCTCAGCGACTACATAGTGTGGTCCGACATGACAGCGACCGAGATTGTATGCATCGTGGAAGCTCACCAACCCATAGCGCTGAGCTGATGTTGGTGCAATCGAGCACGCTACTATGTAGCGATAGTAGCGTTTACCCTCTATAACCCAAGGAGTCCGGCCCAGCTATGACGATTCGTGAAGTTCGCTTGTTTGGCGACCCAGTGCTCAATACCCGCGCCGATGAGGTCACTCAGTTCGATGATGCGTTGAAGACGTTGGTGGAAGACATGCTGGACACCATGGACGAGTACGACGGGGTGGGTCTTGCTGCCAACCAGGTGGGGGTGACACGTCGAGTGTTTGTATTCGACTGCGCCCATGAGAGTCCAGGAATGCGGGGGCACGTGATCAACCCAGTGTGGGAACCCGTTGGTGAGGAAAAGCAAGTGGGTAATGAGGGGTGCTTGTCCATTCCAGCAGTGGTGAAAGAGACGGAACGGTACAACTCCGTGAAGGTCACAGGGCAGGATGTGGACGGCAACCCGGTGGAGATTACAGCATCAGGACTGATGGCACGCTGTATTCAACACGAAACGGACCATCTTGACGGTGTGTTGTTTTTGAAGAGACTGTCGCCGGAACTTCGTAAAGAAGCAATGCGTGAGATCCGCGAATCCGACTGGTTTAACGCTTAAGGCAACCAAGGAAGGCCAAGAAAAGGAGCGTCTGTGCGCATAGTTTTTGCTGGTACCCCCGACCCTGCCGTGGTGGCGTTACAACATCTGATTGACTCCAAGCATGACGTTGTGGGCGTGATTACCCGACCCGATGCCAAGAAAGGCCGGGGGAGAACCATGCACCCATCGCCGGTGGCGGCGCTTGCCGAAAAACATGCCATTCCCATGGTCAAACCCACTTCCTTGAAACCTGGGACAGAAGACGGCGACGACGTGCGTGAACGCTTGCGGCAATGGCAACCTGAGTGCATTCCGGTGGTGGCATATGGCAACCTCATCACCTCGGACCTTCTGGATGTGGCACCGCACGGCTGGGTGAATCTACATTTTTCCCTTCTTCCAGCATGGCGTGGCGCGGCACCAGTGCAGGCAGCGATTTTGCATGGCGATGACATCACAGGTGCCTCGACGTTTCGTATTGAGCAGGGCTTAGACACCGGCCCGGTGTTGGGGTTGATCACCGAGCCTATTCACCCGACAGATACGTCCGATGACCTGCTCACGCGGCTGGCCTACAAAGGTGCGGAGCTTCTTGTCGCAACACTGGACGGTCTGGACGCGGGCACAGTTGTTGCCCGCCCTCAGGATGGTACTGCAACCTACGCGCCGAAAATTGATAAACAAGACGCGCACATTGACTGGCAGCAGCCAGCACACGTGATTGACCGGCAGATTCGTGCGCATACACCAGCCCCAGGTGCGTGGACGATGATGGGGGAGGACCGTGTGAAAGTCGGTCCGGTCACGCAGGCATCACCGGAAGGTTCGGCTCCTGATCACCCTGGACATGTGGTGGTGACCAAGCGCGGCGTGTTTGTAGGCACTGGCACAGATCCTGTCCAGCTCGGCCAGATGCAGGTTCCGGGAAAGAAAATGATGTCCGCAAGTGACTGGGCACGTGGTGCGCAGGTGCATGGAGATGAAGGCGTGGTGTGGCAGTAATGGCTGGTGGCTTTAGGGCAAGATCAAAAAGTGGCGATAAACCCACCAGTACATCCACGTCGCGGCCGAAGGGCGCAAAGGATGGTGGGCGCAAACAGTCTCAACCACGCCAGCAGCGCCGATCGCCACAGCAACGGGAGGTGCGAAGGTTTGCCGAGGCGGGCGTCGACAAGCCGCGTGCAGCTGCGTTTGACGTGCTCACTGACGTTCGCGTCAATGATGCTTACGCCAACTTGGTGCTGCCTGCGTTGCTGCGGGAGCGTCGAATCACCGGCAGGGATGCTGCCTTCGCTACGGAATTGACCTACGGTACGTTGCGCACGCAGGGGGTGCTGGATCGGGTGATTGCGGCGGCGTCGTCACGCTCCGTGACCCAGATTGATCCGACTCTTCTCGACGCCCTCCGGCTTGGCGTGTACCAGTTGCTGTATACGCGCGTGGAACAGCATGCCGCAGTGGACACGACTGTGCGCATGGCGGAGGCGGTGGGGCAGCCAAAGGCCAAAGGGTTTGTGAATGCGGTGATGCGTACCACCTCTCGATCGACTCCAGAGCAGTGGATGGAGCAACTTACCCCTGAAGAAAGCCTGGCGGCCGTGGCTTTTCGGCACGCCCACCCCGAATGGATTGCTCGCAGTTTCGCGCGCGCCTTGGGGTCAGACGCAGAACTGGACGAGGCGCTTGAAGCCGACTCGCAACGTCCAACAGTGCATCTTGTTGCCCGTCCTGGGGAACTGACCGCAGAGGAGTTGGCGCTGGTCACCGGTGGTGAACAGGGGCGCTATTCGCCCTATGCCGTGTATTTGGCCGGTGGTGACCCCGGCGAGCTGGAACCTGTCCGTGAGGGCATGGCGGCGGTCCAGGACGAAGGCAGCCAACTGATTGCTCGTGCTGTTGTGGAGGCCCCGCTTGACGGGCCTGACCAGGGACGTTGGCTTGATTTGTGCGCAGGCCCCGGCGGCAAGGCTGCCTTGATGGGGGCGCTGGCCCAGATCGATGGTGCGCATGTGGATGCGGTGGAAAAAACACCGCACCGCGCCCGGTTGGTGGACAATAGCGTCCGCGGTCTTCCCGTGACGGTTCATGTGGTGGACGGGCGTTCCCCGCACATCGGCACAGGGTTTGATCGTGTGCTTGTCGATGCCCCCTGCTCAGGTCTCGGTGCGCTCCGTCGCCGCCCCGAAGCGCGCTGGCGCAAACGCGATTCAGACATTGCTGGACTGGCGAGCTTGCAGGGTGAGCTGCTGGAATCCGCCTGCTCGCTTGTTCGGCCAGGGGGAGTGGTGGTGTACTCCACCTGCTCACCCGACGTGAGGGAAACCCGCGAAATTGTTGATCGCGCTGTCAACGAATGGGGCATGCAGGAACTATCCGCCCACGAGTACGCACTGGGCATGGATAACGTGGGTGAACATAAATCGGTGCAGATGTGGCCGCATCGTCATGGCACCGATGCTATGTTCTTCGCCGTGCTGCGGCGGCCAGTGTCATAACCTCCCGTGGTTGTCGCACGGCGGTCTATGATGGGGCCATGACAAAGACGCCGATCATCGCCCCATCCATTTTGGCCGCCAACTTTGCCCACCTGGGTGACGACATCCAGAAAGTCAACAACGCAGACTGGATTCACGTCGACATCATGGATGGGCATTTTGTTCCTAATCTGTCCTTTGGCGCGGGGATCACCGCCGATGTGCATAAGGTCACCGATCAGCCGCTTGACGTGCACCTGATGATCGACAATCCCGAAAAATGGGTTGATGACTACATCGCCGCTGGGGCATCCTGCGTGATTTTCCACGTTGAAGCCGCCGACGACCACGTCGCCCTTGCTGATCACATTCGCAGCAAAGGTGTCCGCGCAGGTTTCTCACTGCGCCCCGGCACCCCCATTGAGCCCTACCTCAAAGACCTTGACCACTTCGATCTTGTGCTGGTTATGAGCGTTGAACCCGGGTTTGGTGGGCAGTCTTTCATGCCTGATCAACTGGACAAAGTACGCTACCTTCGCGCTGAAATAGACAGCCGCAACCTCTCCACCCTCATCGAAATCGACGGCGGGATAGGCGAGAAAACCATCACCGACGCTGCTATCGCTGGGTGCGATGCCTTTGTTGCAGGCTCAGCCGTCTTTGGCGCAGACGACCCCCACGCTGCTGTGGAGTCCCTACGGCGTCTTGCCACCGTGTAAACAGTCTCTATGGATAATCCAGACAATATCCCGCAGATCGTTATTGAAGCCCTGCAGCGCGCCATGACGGCCGCCGAGGAGGTTCGTGGCACCACCAGCCCAAACCCGCCGGTTGGTGCCGCAATCCTGGACACTGCAGGGAATCTCGTTGGCGTTGGGGCGACCCAACCTCCAGGGGGCTCGCACGCCGAGATTATGGCGATCGCACAGGCGGGAACGAATACTCAAGGCGGCACCGCAGTGGTTACCCTTGAACCCTGCAATCACACAGGACGCACCGGTCCTTGCTCCCACGCGATCTTGGACGCCGGGATTACTACCGTCTACTACGTCCATTCCGATCCCAACCCTGTGGCCTGTGGTGGAGCCACCTGGCTTGCCGACCGTGGTGTACAGGTCATTCAGCTTCCCGGTCATGTTCCAGCCCTCCGCCCATGGCTTATTGCCACCCGCATGCAGCGACCTCACCTGACCTGGAAAACCGCCAACACCATCGACGGCTTCACCGCCGCGTTGGACGGCACCAGCCAGTGGATTACCGGGGAAGATGCCCGACACCACGCACACCGCGACCGTAGCAAGCGTGATGCCATCATTGTTGGTACCGGCACCTACTTCGCCGACAACCCTCAGCTCACTGCCCGAACCTCTGAAGGCACGCTCTACCCGCACCAACCGCGGCGGATAGTCGTTGGCCGCCGTGCGGTCAACGAACCCGGTTGGGAACACTACCCCGATAGTGACACCGCGCTTACCGAACTTTGGCGAACCGGAGCCCGCGACGTCCTCATTGAAGGCGGTGCCACCCTAGCCACCAGCCTCCTCAGCAGAGGGCTTATCGACGCCGTCCACGCCTACATTGCCCCAGCATTCCTCGGCCAAGGACTCGGCGTTGTCACAGAGGCATTGGGCACCACCATCACCGACATACGCCGCTTCACTCTCGACTCCGTCACCCGACTTGGTGACGATGTCCTCCTGGAACTCGCGCGGTAAACAGTCGAATGTGTTAATAATGAGGAGTGTTTACTGGAATCATCGAACAAGTTGGTACCATCTCCGCAGTTGAACCACTAGGGGATTCCGTTCGGCTCACTATCGACGCCCCCGCCATCCTTGACGGCGTTGCCCTTGGCGACTCCATCGCCGTCAACGGCGTATGCCTCACTGTTGCGGAGCACACCGCCACCACCTTCACTGCAGACTGTATGCAGGAAACACTGGACCGAAGCAACCTTGGTGAACTGCGCGTCGGCAGTCCCGTCAATCTCGAACGCGCAGCTCTGGTGAACGCGCGACTCGACGGACACATCGTGCAGGGGCACGTGGATGCCACCACCACACTCACCAGCCGAAAATCCTCCGAGCACTGGGATGTTCTCCGGTTCGCACTACCACCCACACTGGCGCGCTACATCGTGGAAAAGGGCTCCATTGCCATCAACGGAACCTCTCTCACCGTATCCGCCCTGGGTGATGATTACTTTGAGGTTTCACTTATACCGATCACACTCCGCGACACCATCTTTGGAAAACTCGCAGTCGGAGGCACCGTCAATCTAGAAGTAGATGTGCTGGCAAAATATGTGGAACGGAATCTAACGTTCCGAACCTAACAACCCACAACACCCAGATTTCATACACCACCAGGCGAAAAGGCAGAAAATTCCGTGACCGACCAGGCAGAGGTACGCCTCGACGACATCGAAGCAGCCATTAAAGATATTGCAGCAGGAAAAGCGGTTATTGTTGTCGACGACCATGACCGCGAGAACGAAGGCGACCTCATCTTCGCTGCAGAAAAAGCAACCCCCGAACTTGTTGCCTTCATGGTCCGCTACTCCTCGGGCTATATCTGTGCACCACTGACCGGCGAGAATTGCGACAGGCTGGACCTCCCCCCGATGACCACCTTCAACCAAGATATTCGCTCCACCGCCTACACCGTCACCGTAGATGCCGCTACCGGGACAACTGGAATCTCAGCTGCCGACCGCGCCGAAACACTGCGTCGATTAGCCAACCCAAACAGTACCCCTGGAGACTTCACCCGCCCAGGTCACGTTGTACCCCTCCGGGCCAAAGAAGGCGGCGTTCTCGTACGCGCCGGGCATACGGAAGCTGCCGTAGACCTCGCCCGACTCGCAGGTCTACGCCCTGCCGGTGTGCTCTGCGAAATAGTCAGTGAAGACGACCCCACTGACATGGCGCGCAGCCCAGAACTACGGCGCTTTGCTGACACCCACGGTTTGCACATGGTCTCTATTGCTCAACTCATTGAATGGCGGCGTAAACACGAGACGCTTGTGGAGCGAGTTGTCGAAACGCGCCTACCCACCGACTTCGGACTCTTCACCGCCATTGGCTATCGCAGCACCGTTGACGGCATAGAACATGTCGCGCTTGTTGTCGGTGATCCGTCGGACAACAACGGAGAGAATGTCCTGGTACGAGTGCATTCCGAATGTCTCACTGGTGACGTCTTCGGCTCCCGCCGCTGCGATTGTGGGCAACAACTTCATGCCTCCATGAAAGCTGTCCAAGAAGAAGGTCGGGGAGTGGTGCTCTATATGCGTGGACACGAAGGCCGGGGCATCGGTTTACTCGAAAAACTTAAGGCATACCGCATCCAAGACAGTGGAGTAGATACCGTTGACGCAAACCTAGCACTTGGACTGCCTACCGACGCCCGAGAATTTGGCACCGGAGCGCAAATCCTCCGAGACCTTGGAATTCGCTCCCTCAACCTCCTCAGCAACAACCCCACCAAACGCAGTGGACTCATTGGGCACGGGATTACCATCGCCAAACGCACGCCCGTCAGCGTAGAAGTCAACGAAGACAACATCACCTACCTCAAAACCAAACGCGACCGCATGGGGCATGACCTCCCACAAGTAGCCGCATATGAGGAGGAGCACCGATGAGCACAGACGGACTGCCCACCATCAACGAGATCAACGCCACCGGTCTGCGCGTCGCCGTCGTCACCGCGATCTGGAACAGTGAGATTTGCGACCTCCTGCACGCCCGCGCCGTCAACACGGGCCACGCACTGGGGGCAACCGTCACCGACTACCGCGTCGTCGGAGCACTCGAACTACCCGTTGTTGTTCAGGAACTTGCACCCCGCTACGATGCCGTCGTAGCGCTCGGCTGCGTCATCCGCGGCGGCACCCCCCACTTTGACTACGTCTGCGACTCGGTGACACAAGGACTCACACGCATCGCCCTCGACACAGCCACCCCCATTGGTAACGGCGTCCTCACCACCAACACTTACGACCAAGCCAAAGAACGTGCAGGCGGCAGTAACGCCGTGGAAGACAAAGGCGCCGAAGCCATGATTGCAGCCCTCCACACCGCCAGCATCCTTGCAGCCATCCGCGCAGACTAATCAGGGGCGTAGTCCACTGCCATTCCCACATCCGCCTACCTCACGACTACAATATTCACGACACACCAAGACCCCGTGTAAGAAAGCGAACCGACTGTGGACAACATCCAACGCCTTGTGGCTGCCGACGCCGCCACAACCACCACCAAGCCGTGGGAACTGGAAGTAACGTCCCAGCGTCTGAAAATAGTGGCCGCCCTCGCCATCATCATCGTCATGGGCGTACACATTTTCATGGCCTCCGTCGTCGCCAGCGGCAACACAGGCGCCGCTGTCACCACCATCGATCAATGGGCCTTCGTCGGTATTGGCCTCATCATCTCCGCAGTCTGTCTCACTATCATGCGCCCTCGCGTCCGCGCCAACGAAGACGGCGTAGAAATCCGTAACTTCATCGGGACACGCTTCTACCCCTGGGACGTGATCTACGGGCTGTCTTTCCCCAAAGGCGAACGCTGGGCGCGCCTCGAACTGCCCGAATTTGAATTTGTCCCCATGTGGGCATTCCAATCCGCAGACGGCGCACGCGTCGTCACCGCCGTCGAACAATTCCGCACCCTTGAAGACAAATACATGCCGGAAGATTAATGGCTGACCCAGCAACCTACCGCCCAGCACCCAGCAGCATCCCCACTGACCCGGGAGTCTACAAATTCCGCGACGAACACGGCCGGGTCATCTACGTCGGTAAAGCCAAAAACCTACGAGCCCGCCTCGCCAACTACTTTCAGGACCTCATACAACTCCATCCACGCACCCGACACATGGTCACCACTGCCGCCAGCGTGGAATGGACAGTCGTCTCCAGCGAAGTTGAAGCGCTCCAGCTCGAATACACCTGGATCAAAAAATTTGATCCACGATTTAACGTCAAATACAAAGACGATAAAAGCTACCCCATGCTCGCCGTATCGGTCGGCGAGCATTTCCCGCGTGCCTTCGTTTACCGCGGACCTCGACGCGCCGGGGTGAGGTATTTTGGCCCGTATTCTCATGCCTGGGCGATCAGGGAAACCTTGGATCTACTCACTCGGGTTTTCCCGATCCGAACGTGCTCCAAGGGCGTGTTTAATAGGCATCAGCAATTGGGGCGTCCGTGTTTGTTGGGGTACATCGATAAGTGTGCCGCTCCCTGCGTGGGAAGAGTCACGGCCGCCGAGCACAGGGAATTAGTGGACGGCTTCTGTCGCTTCATGGCTGGCCGTACAGATGAGGTGACGCGCGCGTTAACAGATCAGATGATGCACGCCGCAGAGGAACTTGATTTTGAAAAAGCTGCTCGGTTGCGTGACGACTTGACCGCTGTGGAAAAGGTGATGGAAAAGCAGGCTGTGGTGTTGGGGGACGGCACGGATGCGGATGTCATTGCCTTTGCAGAGGACGATCTTGAGGTGGCTCTGCAGATTTTCTATATTCGTGCCGGACGCGTTCGTGGCCAGCGGGGATGGGTGGTGGAGAAACCAGAGACACCCGAAGGTGACGCGGGCGTCGATACGCAGCCAGGGACACCATCGTCTGTGATGTCTGAGGTGCTGCGAAACTTCATGGTGCAATTTTATGGCGATGCGGTGGAGCGGGAGCGTGAAGTGCAGGACGCGAACGGGGAGCAGCGGGAGTCCGTGGTGCCGCGCGAGGTGCTGGTTCAAGCCATGCCCGCTGAGGCTGATGATGTGACCGAATGGTTGAGTTCATTGCGAGGTGCTCAGGTGTCGTTACGAGTGCCACAGCGTGGGGAAAAGAAGGCTTTGGCGGAGACGGTTGAGCGCAATGCACAGGAGGCATTGAAGCAACATAAGTTGAAGCGAACTGGGGATTTAACGGCGCGGTCGGCGGCATTGCAGGATATTCAGGAAGCGCTGTTTCTGGAGCAGGCACCGCTGCGGATTGAGTGTATTGATATTTCACATATTCAGGGCACGGATGTAGTGGCATCGCTGGTGGTGTTTGAGGACGGTATACCTAAAAAATCCGACTATCGGCGCTATAAAATTAAAGATGCCGCTGGTGATGGCCATTCAAACGATGTTGCGTCTATTGCGGAGGTGGTGCGGCGTCGTTTTGTGCGTCACAACCAGGACAAACGTGTCGTTCCCGACGAGGCCCAGGATGCCTCAACGTTTTCGGATGAGCAGGTGGAGGAGTTTTCCACTGATCAGGGCAGGCGGTTTGCTTACCCGCCGCAACTGTTCATCGTTGATGGTGGCGCGCCACAGGTTAATGCAGCCCAGGAAATATTTGATGAGCTTGGTGTTGTGGATGTGGCGCTCATCGGTCTGGCCAAACGCTTGGAGGAAGTATGGGTTCCAGGGGACCCGGATCCGGTGATTCTTCCGCGCACTTCGCAGGGGCTTTTCATGTTGCAGCATATTCGCGATGAGGCGCACCGCTTTGCCATTTCCTTCCATAGGCAGCAGCGGTCGAAGCGTTTGCGGGCGTCTGAACTCGACGGAATTAAGGGGCTTGGGCAACAGCGGCGTACTGACCTGGTGAAGCACTTCGGGTCGGTAAAGAAACTCAAAGAGGCAAGTGTTGAGGAGATTACGGAGGTGAAAGGTTTCGGCCCCAAGCTTGCTCAGAAGGTATATACAAAACTCCACTCTGGTTAAACATGGTTATGATGAACACCATGACAGAGACACAACCCATCGAACGAATTGAAAAGGCCCCGGTGCTGATCACCGGCATGTCGGGGGCTGGTATTAACTCGGCGGCGCGCGTACTGGAAGACCTCGGCTGGTACGTGTCGCACAACCTGCCGCCAGAGTTGATTTTTGCGTTGGTGGAGTTGTATCAGTCTGACGAGTCGCCAGTGGACAAACTCGCCGTGGTTACCGATGTTCGTGCCCGGGAATTTCGCGGAAACCTCTATGAGGTGGTGGACAAGCTGCGCTCTGAGGGGAAAAACCCCACGGTGCTATTCATGGAAGCGCGTGATGAGGTGCTGATTAAACGCTTCGATTCTGTGCGCCGCACTCACCCATTACAAGGGCGCGAGACGTTGAAAATGGGAATCGAGCGTGAACGCAAGGCGCTGGCGCGGATTAAAGAAGAAGCGGACATCGTTATTGACACCTCCGATCTCTCAGTGCATGATCTGCGTCATGCTATTGAAAATAGTTTTGCCACGTTAGCGCACAACAGGCAACACATTACTGTCCAGTCTTTTGGTTTTAAGCACGGTGCTCCCGCTGATGCCGACTATGTGGTAGACGTGCGCTTCCTTCCCAACCCCTACTGGGTGCCGGAACTGCGTGCGTATCGGGGTGTTGATGCCCCTGTCTCCGACTATGTATTGAGTCAGGAGGATGCTGAGCCTTTTATCAGCAACCTTGTCAATCTGATCACCAGCGTTACCCCGGCGTATCGGCGTGAGGGGAAGAACTTCATTACCGTCGCCGTCGGTTGCACCGGCGGACATCATCGTTCCGTTGCTGTGGCAGAGGAACTTGCCCGTCGTTTCGATGAGGTCGATGGGCTTGATGTGTCTGTCACGCACCGCGATATTAACCGGAGTTAGTGACCATGACTTTCCGTGATGCTCATGAAAACCTGCGTTCTATGGTGTGCCTCGGTGGCGGGCATGGACTCTTTCAAACTCTCCGCGCAGCCCGCACACTGGAGGTGCCCACTATTACTGCGGTGGTCACTGTTGCTGATGATGGCGGTTCCTCCGGCCGCATCCGGCGTGAATTGGGCCAGATCCCGCCGGGTGATCTCCGCATGGCGCTTGCGGCCCTGGCCCGCGATGATGATAACGGGCGCATGTGGGAAAAAACCCTCCAGCACCGCTTCGGTGGGCATGGGGCGCTGGCAGGCCATGCGGTGGGTAATTTGCTGATCGCTGGGCTTGCCGACGTCCTGGGAAGCCACATCGCTGCCCTGGATACCGTTGCACAACTCACCCAGTCACACGGGCGGGTGGTTCCCATGTCGGAACAACCCCTGGACATTGAGGCAGAGGTAGCGGGGCTTGACGACGACCCGCGTGTCATTCGCCTCGTTCGCGGCCAAGTAGCCGTAGCCACTACGCCTGGATCGGTACGGCGCGTGCGATTGATACCGAGCCACCCGCCAGGCGGCCGTGACGCCCTCAACGCTATCGACTCCGCTGATGTTGTTACCCTCGGTCCTGGATCGTGGTTTAGCAGTGTAATCCCGCACCTGCTTGTTCCTGATATTGTGCATGCGCTTGCTGCTACTGATGCCCTTAAAGTTGTGGTTCTTAATTTGACTGCTGAACCTGGTGAAACAAGTGGGTTCTCCGCCGAACGGCACATCCACATGCTAAGCCAGCACGCACCCATGCTTCGTGTTGATCGCATTCTTGTTGACGCAACAACCGTCAACTCCTCTGTTGAGCTTGCCAACTTGGAACGTGCCGCAGCGAGCTTGGGAGCCATTCTTATTGCTGCTGACGTGCAGGAACATGACGAAAACGGGCGTCCCACGGAGCGCCACGATCCTGTAAAACTAGCCGCAGCGCTGAAAGACATATCCTTGACCCGTTAATATGAAACGCGTTGTTGATCAACGTGATCAACAACGCAGCAATGAAAAGATGGGTGGACATACGGTGACATTAACAACGCAAGTAAAAGAAGAATTGGCTCGCGTCACTGTGAGCAGGCCAAGTTCTAGGCGGGCGGAAGTCTCTGCCCTCGCGCGTTTTACTGCCACCATTCACACCGTTTCAGGGCAGGTTCTTGTTGAATTCGACGTGGATAGCGACAACATTGCGCGGAGACTTCAAACAGAAATTGACGATCTCTATCACCGTGAATCAACTATTCACACTACTGGTAGCGCAAGTGGACGAAAAGGCACACGCTACCTTGTCCGAGTTGTGGAACCAGGTTTTGATTTCGCGCGCAAAGTCGGCTTGGTTACTCGCGGAGGGCAATACATTCGGGGCCTATCTCCTACCATCGTTTCTGGCACGGTGTCAGATGCGGAGGCAGCATGGCGGGGTGCCTTTCTGGCTTGTGGAAGTCTCACTGAACCGGGACGTTCCAGCGCTTTAGAAGTGACATGTCCGTGTGCGGAGGCCGCGCTGGCGCTGGTCGGCTGCGCTCGTCGTTTGGGTATTTCTGCAAAAACAAAGGAAACCCGTGGCGCGGATCGAGTGAGCATTCGGGAAAACGAGGCGATTGGGGCGTTGCTGACGCGCATGGGGGCGCAACAGTCTCGCCTGGAATGGGAAGAGCAGCGGCAGCGCCGAGAGGTTCGTTCACCCGCTAGTCGGCTGGCCAATTTCGATGATGCTAACCTACGTCGGTCGGCCCGCGCTGCCGTAGCTGCGGCAGCGCGGGTGGAACGCGCCCTGGACATTCTGGGGGAGGATGTTCCTGACCATTTGGCGGAGGCGGGTCACTTGCGAGTGACGCATCGTCAGGCATCCTTGGAGGAATTAGGGCGCCTGGCTGATCCGCAAATGACCAAGGATGCTGTGGCCGGACGTATCCGCCGACTTCTCACCATGGCCGATAAGCGAGCCAAAGAATTGGGGATTCCCGCGACTGATGCCGCTGTGACGGACGATTTGCTCGAAGACATGTAGCCCAGGCGTGGCTTTAGTTGGGTTTTCGTCCGATTGGTGTGGGTTTTGTGTCAAATTTGTGTCAATCAGTCGCCTTTCATCCAGGGATGTGGCTGTATATGTGGCCGCGATGAAAGAAAAACCCACATTGTGACTAGTAACACGGTAACGTGGTGTGGGGTGGGTTTTTCTGTTTTTCCACACTGGCTTTTTGCGTAAATAACGCCCTAAAAGGGGGTGAATTTGCGCATTATGAGGGCGATTCTGTGTGCAGTTTGTGAAAAGTTACTCCAATAAAACCTGTAATTCTGCCCCCGATTGGGAGGTGGGAATGTCCGATCAAAAACTATGGGGCGGTGACGTAAGTCGCAAATGCAGGAGTTGCTGCTGCGCAACTCACAAAGGCTGGGTACAGTGGGCAGTACCGCGGATAAATAACCCCGACGGACAAGTTCCCACCACTGTAAGGAGTACATTGTGACGGTTCGTGTAGGTATCAACGGCTTTGGCCGCATTGGTCGCAACTTCTTCCGTGCCATCAAAGAGCGCGGTTCTGACATTGAGGTCGTGGCTGTCAACGACCTCACCGACAATCACACCCTCGCTCATCTGCTCAAGTACGACTCCGTGCTCGGTCGCCTCGGCGCTGATGTTGAGTACGACGACGAGTCCATCACCGTTGACGGCAAGAAGATCATCGTCACCGCTGAGCGTGATCCGAAGGACCTGAAGTGGGGCGAGCAGAACGTCGATATCGTCATTGAATCCACCGGTTTCTTCACTGATGCTGAAGCTGCCAAGGCTCACCTGGATGCTGGTGCTAAGAAGGTCATCATCTCCGCTCCAGCGAAGAATGAAGACGCAACCTTTGTCGTTGGCGTGAACCACACTGATTACGACCCAGCGAAGCACAACATTATTTCCAATGCTTCCTGTACTACCAACTGCCTCGCACCGCTGGCAAAGGCACTCAACGATGGCTTGGGCATTGAGAAGGGTCTCATGACCACCATTCACGCCTACACCGGCGACCAGCGCCTGCACGACGCTCCACACCGCGATCTGCGTCGCGCCCGTGCAGCTGCAGTTAACATCGTTCCGACCTCCACCGGTGCAGCCAAGGCAGTGTCCCTGGTTCTGCCGGAACTGAAGGGCAAGCTGGACGGCTTTGCTATGCGCGTTCCGGTTATCACCGGCTCCGCCACCGACCTGACCTTCACCGCTCCTCGCGAGACCACCGTTGAAGAAGTCAATAAGATCGTCAAGGAAGCTGCTGCAGGCGAACTCAAGGGTGTGCTGAGCTACTCGGAGGAGCCGCTGGTCTCCACCGACATTGTCACCGATCCGCACCCCTCCATTTTCGACGCCGGCCTGACCAAGGTCATCGGCGACCAGGTCAAGGTTGTTTCCTGGTACGACAACGAATGGGGCTACTCCAACCAGCTGGTGAACCTCACCGAATACGTGGGCGAGCGCCTCTAATAACCCTCTAACCCTGCGGCCCGGGGTGTGCCACCCGGCACACGACGGGCCGTTTGGCTTATATAGACCCCACAAAATACACAAGGAGTTGCAATGACCGTTAAAACCCTTCAAGATCTTCTCGCTGAAGGCGTGGAAGGCCGTTATGTTCTCGTCCGCTCTGACTTCAACGTCCCGTTGAATGACAAGCAGGAGATCACTGACTCAGGCCGTATCAAGGCATCACTTCCAACGTTGAAGGCCCTGTCTGAGGCAGGGGCCAAAGTCATCGTTATGGCCCACCTTGGCCGTCCTAAAGGGGAACCGAACCCTAAGTACTCCCTCGCTCCTGTAGCCGCAGCATTGTCCGACGAACTGGGGCAATATGTTGCTTTGGCCAGCGATGTGGTGGGGGAGGACGCCCATGAGCGCGCCAATGGTCTGACAGACGGCGATGTCCTTTTGGTGGAGAACGTACGTTTTGATCCCCGCGAAACCTCAAAGGATGAGGCAGAACGTGGTGAGTTCGCCGATCAGCTGGTTGCCCTGACAGCTGAAGGCGGAGCATTCGTCTCCGACGGATTCGGCGTGGTTCACCGCGCACAGGCTTCGGTCTACGACGTTGCTAAGCGTCTTCCACACTATGCCGGTGGCCTGGTGGAGAAGGAAATCGACGTCCTAAAGAAGGTCGCGGAAGATCCGGCCAAACCCTACGTTGTTGTGCTGGGCGGCTCCAAGGTCTCTGATAAACTGGGCGTTATTGAAGCACTAGCACCGAAGACTGATGCACTGATTATTGGCGGGGGCATGTGCTACACCTTCCTAGCTGCTCAGGGCGTGAATGTTCAGAAGTCGCTGCTGCAGGAAGAGATGATCGATACCTGCAAGAGTCTGCTTGAGCGCTACAGTGACAAGATTGTCCTGCCAGTTGACCTCGTAGCTGCTACGGAGTTTGCTGCTGACGCAGAAAAGAAGATCGTTCCAGTCAACGAAATCCCCGAAGGCTGGATGAGCTTGGACGTTGGACCCGAAACCGTTAAAAAGTTTGCGGGTATCCTGGCCAGCGCGAAGACCGTTTTCTGGAACGGCCCGATGGGTGTGTTCGAGTTTGAAGCATTCTCCGACGGTACCCGTGGTGTTGCTCAGGCCATTATTGATTCCACCAAGAACGGCTGCTTCTCTGTGGTCGGCGGTGGCGATTCCGCAGCATCGGTTCGTCTGCTCGGCCTCGATGAAGACGGATTCTCCCACATCTCCACAGGCGGTGGAGCTTCCCTCGAATACCTCGAAGGTAAGGAACTGCCTGGTGTTGCTGTCCTGAATGACTAAGCCCACCGCAACTTTTGTTTCCCTCATGTAGTTCGGCGGCGTCGATACGCGATACGCGTTGATGATGCCGCCGTGCACACCCTTGTTCGACACTGGAAAGGTCGTTGACTTATGGCACGCAAGCCACTTATCGCAGGTAACTGGAAGATGAACCTGAACCACCTAGAGGCAGTCGCCACTGTGCAGAAGCTTGCTTTCGCACTGCCGAAGGAATACTACGAGAAGGTGGACGTTGCAGTCACCGTCCCGTTCACTGATATCCGCTCTGTACAGACCGTTGTTGAGGGCGACAAACTCAGCATCACCTACGGAGCCCAGGATGTTTCCCAGCATGCATCCGGCGCGTACACCGGGGAAGTGTCGGCGGAAATGCTCGCCAAACTGGGTTGTGCCTGGGTGGTTGTGGGGCACTCGGAGCGACGTGAATACCATGGCGAAACCGATGAGCAGGTTGCAGCCAAAGCCAAGGCAGCCCTTGGCCAAGGGGTCAGCCCGATCGTCTGTGTTGGCGAGCCGCTGGACATCCGTGAGGCAGGTACCCACGTACAATATGTCGTCGATCAGACCAAGGCATCTCTCGCTGGATTGGATAAAAGCCAACTGTCCAAGACCGTGATCGCGTACGAACCCGTGTGGGCGATTGGCACTGGTAAGGTCGCTTCTGCCGCTGATGCTCAGGAAGTGTGCGCAGCAATCCGCAACACCATCAAGGAACTTGCAGGTGACGACGTCGCGGCAGGTATCCGTATCCTGTACGGTGGCTCGGTGAAAGCCGATTCAGTGGCCGAAATCGTTGGTCAGCCTGATGTTGATGGTGGACTTGTTGGCGGTGCATCGCTCGACGGTGAGGCCTTTGCCAAGTTGTGCGCCAACGCCGCTGGCGGCCCCTTCTAAAAACTCACCTTAATTGTCCAAAATGCCCACTGCATCCGTGGCAGCGTATTGCAGACACGGGAAGCCGAGGGCATTTTTTCAGCCCGAATTTACAAAGGACATCCCCGTGACCGAACAACTTCGCGAAGATATTCGACACCTTGGTCGTATCCTTGGTGAAGTCATCGAAGAGCAAGAAGGATCAGAAACCTACGACCTGGTTGAGCAGTGCCGAAAACTCGCATTCGACCTAGACAGGGGTACTCATGATTTTTCAGGCTTCGTCGAACTTTTCCGCAACATTGAACCCGCAAAAACTATTCCTATCATTCGGGCTTTCAGCCACTTTGCGTTACTTGCTAACCTGGCGGAAGATCTCAATGACGAGGCGGAACTTGAAGCCAGGCTTGATGCCGGGGAGCCGCCTATGGATTCGACGTTGGACGCCACCTGGAGCAAACTCACAGAGGCGCACATAGCAGCCTCCGATATTGCTGAGGTATTGGACCGCGCAGAGGTTGCCCCAGTTCTGACTGCGCACCCCACAGAAACGCGGCGTCGTACCGTGTTTGATGCGCAAAAGCACATTACTGAACTGATGTACCGCAGGCACGATATTCTTTCTCGGCCTGAGAATGCGCGCACCCAGGCGAAACTCGCCGATATCGACCGTGATATTCGGCGCCGGATCACTACACTGTGGCAAACGGCGTTGATTCGCGTTAATCGCCCGCGCATTGAGGATGAGGTTGAAGTGGGATTGAGGTACTACAATCTCAGCCTGTTAGAGCAAATACCCGCCATTAACTATGACGTGATCCATGAACTTCGTTCACGTTTCGGAGCTGACATTCCCGACGTCGCCGTGATTAAACCGGGTTCTTGGATCGGGGGCGACCATGACGGGAACCCCTATGTCACGGCCGAAACCTTGCGATACGCCACCACTCGCGCTGCCGAAGTCGTGTTGAAATACTACGCGCGCCAGCTGCATGCCTTGGAACACGAACTGAGTTTGTCGGACCGGCATTCTGAGGTGACCGTTGAGCTGGTGGAACTTGCCTCCAAGGGACATAACGATGTGCCAAGTCGCGCGGACGAACCATATCGACGCGCTGTTCACGGTATTCGCGGCCGCATCATGGCAACAATGGCTCAGCTCATAGGGCCTAACTTGGTGGAGGGAACATGGTTTAAGGTACATGAACCCTACACGTCGCCGGAGGATTTCACGGCCGACCTCAACGTGATCGACGCTTCCTTGCGCGTCGCCAATGACCAGCTCATTGCCGACGACCGCCTCGCGCGAATCCGTGCCGCCGCAGCAAGCTTTGGTTTCCATCTTTATTCCATGGACCTGCGACAGAATTCCGACTCATACGAAGAAATACTCACAGAAGTATTCGCTGCAGCACACATCTGTGATGACTACTCGGCGCTCAGTGAAGAACAAAAACGCGAACTATTGCTCGCAGAACTTGCATCGCCACGGCCCATTATTCCGGCACGGGGCTGTAATTTCTCCGAGGCTACGCAGCGTGAACTAGACATCATTGCTGAGGCCGCGCGGGCCATTGACCGCTTCGGACATCGTATGATTCCACACAGCATTATTTCTATGGCGACGTCGGTGAGCGATATTCTGGAGCCCATGATTTTGCTGAAGGAATTCGGCATTATCCAAGCGGATGGTGATCATCCGCACGGCACTGTTGATATTATTCCGCTGTTTGAAACGATAGAAGATCTAGAAGCGGGGGAGTCGATCCTTCGTGATTTGTGGAATGTGCCTCTGTATCGTCATTACCTTGCGCAACGTGGTAATGTCCAGGAAGTCATGTTGGGGTATTCCGATTCCAATAAGGATGGTGGATATTTCGCTGCAAACTGGGCTTTGTACGATGCGGAACTTAATATTGTTCAGGCGTGCAAAGACAACGGCGTGAACCTGCGTTTGTTCCATGGTCGCGGTGGAACAGTTGGTCGTGGTGGCGGCCCTTCCTACGATGCGATCCTCGCGCAGCCTCAGGGCGCTGTCCAGGGGTCGGTGCGTATCACCGAACAAGGCGAGATTATTTCTGCCAAATACGGTCACCCATCTGCAGCTCGCCGTAATCTTGAAGCGTTGGTGTCGGCGACACTGGAGGCATCGCTTCTCGACGTCGACGAACTCACCGACCGCACGCGTGCTTACGCGATCATGCGCGATATTTCACGATTGAGCCAAGAAAAGTACGCGTCACTGATGCACAACGACCCCGGCTTTATCGAGTATTTCACCACCTCAACTCCCTTGCAGGAGATCGGTGCACTCAACATTGGGTCGCGGCCGTCGGCCAGGAAGCAAACTACTTCAATTTCCGACCTTCGGGCTATTCCGTGGGTGCTGGCGTGGTCACAATCTCGTGTGATGCTGCCCGGATGGTTCGGTGTGGGCACCGCGTTGAAGCAGTGGATCGGTGATAGCGAGGAACGCCTGGAAGAACTCCGCGAACTGAGCCGTACATGGCCATTTTTCGCGTCAATCCTTGACAACATGGCCCAGGTGATGAGTAAAGCGGACATGCAGTTGACCAAGCTGTATTCCACGTTGGTCGGCGACAAGGAGATAGCGGATCGCGTTTATAACGCCATCGCTGAGGAGTACACTCTAACACTGGAAATGTTCTTGAAAGTCACAGAGCAGGAGCATTTGCTGGCGGAAAACCCCGCGCTGGAGCGATCGGTACGCAGTCGATTCCCCTATTTGGTGCCATTGAATATTATTCAGCTGGAATTGCTGCGCCGCTACCGTGCCGGTGATGAGCGAGAAGTGGTATCTAATGGTATTCGCTTGACAATGAATGGCTTGGCCACTGCACTGCGCAACTCGGGTTAGTGGTAATTCGGGTTCGCGGCCTTCATGTATACTGGCCGGTGGTGCCGCGCAGGCCGCGCAGGCATTTTAGACGTAAAGGATTTACATGGCTCTCACACTCCAGATCATTCTCGTTCTGTCCTGCCTGGTATTGACGATGTTCGTCCTACTCCACAAGGGCAAAGGCGGCGGTTTGTCCAGCCTGTTCGGTGGTGGTGTGCAGTCCAACCTGTCCGGTTCTACCGTGGTGGAAAAAAACCTTAACCGCGTCACCATCCTCACGGCGATTGTGTGGTTGGTGTGCATCATCGGATTGAACCTGATCCAGGCATACGCTTCGTAGTAGCACTACAGCACGAAGGGGCCGACCGGGTGTTTTTCACCTTTGTGTCGGCCTCTTAGCTTTTGCGCTTTTATGCACCTGCCCTTGCAGCGTCGTCAGCAAGGAATACCAGAGTTTCTTTCCGACCGTGGGCACCAGCGGCAGGCCAGTCTTCAGCGGGCGATTCAGCGATCACGTGTGCTGCGGCTTCAGCTTTCGCTGCTCCATCAATGAGCAACCATACGTGATCCGCCTGTGCCACTGCGGGGAGTGTCAGCGTTCCACGTTCAGCAGGTGGCTTCGGGGAGTCGGTGACCGCGAGGACAAGGCGTTCGGTTTCGCGCACAGCATCAGTATGGGGAAACAAGGAGTTCATGTGCCCTTCATGACCCATGCCTAGCAGGTGGAGGTCAAAACCTTTTGGGGCATACTGGGCGAGAACACCCTCGTAGGCGGTAACCCCGTCCTCCAGCGACAGCTCACCGAAACGCCACCCATGAATGTTATCCTCTGGAATGCCCACGTGGTCCAGCAGCGCTTCCCGGGCTTGGCCTTCGTTGGATTCTGGATCGTTGACGGCAACGTTGCGTTCGTCGCCGAAGAAGACGTGCACCCGGTTCCAGTCCACCACCGGAGTGGGAAAAGAATCGCTTTGGGCGAGAGCGGATTGGTGGAGTGCCAGAATATCCCTTAGCGTCCCGATACCTGCGCCACCGCCGGTCAGCACAATACGTGCGTAACCATCGCCGCGTCCTTGGGCGTCAATGATGAGATTCCACGTGCGAAGTGCCGCTTCGCGGGTGAGTTCCGCACGGTCAGCTACGGGAACAACAGTGGTGGGCACAGGTGACCGCCTTTCTTCAGTGTGTAGGATTCTTACTGCGCAATCGCATCAATATACTGCACGCGAGACAACCCACGAAGGGCTTTAGCGTAGCTACGGTCTGGGTCAAGGTGGCGTAATTCCTCGGCAAGGCAATCAGACCGGCTACGACGGTTCAATGCCACAAGTGCAGGTTCACGACCAGGAACCCGGACACGCAGGGTGTGTGCGTCAAGAATGTCAATGCTGATGGTCGATGATTCCCGCGTGATGTCAATTTGGGTGACTTCAATGCATGGTTCGCCAGCCTCATCGACAGGGATTGTCGTCGTGTCGGTGGTTTCGCGGGTGATGGTTGTCCCTAGACGGTCGGCGAGCCACCCAGCAGCCAAGTCAACGCTGGGGCTGAGTGCCGGGCCAGTAACGCGGGCGTCGATAATCGCCTGGTGAGGTGGTTCATCAATGACGGAGGAGACGATGCCTCGCCATTGAGTGATGCGGGCCCATGACATATCGGAATCGCCGGGTGTGTAGTGGTCGCGGCGCAGGTAGATCGAATCTGGCGGCGGATCATGGAGCGCGTCGGTGATGCGACGTTGCGCGATGTGGCCGATTGGGTCTTGTGCTGGGTTGACGGGTGCTTTCGATGGCCACCACGCCACGATGGGGGTGTCGGGAAGCAACAGGGGAGTGACCACCGCCTCCATGTGCTTAGCTACCTCGCCGTGTAACGCCATCAATATAATTTCGGATGCTCCAGCATCGCCGCCGAAGCGAATCTCCGCGTCGACGCGAGGCTCACCCTGAGGGTCACCGGCAACCATGATGAGCACGCGGGATGGGTGTTCACGGGAGGCATCATGGGTTGCTTTGATGATGGACTCAAGGTCGTCGTCTTCAGAGGCTACGACAATGAGGGTGAGCACACGCCCCGTGGTGACCTGCCCGCCGGAATCACGAACGCTCACAAGCTGCTTAGCGATCTCCCGGGTATTAGTGTCAGAGAGCTTAATGATCATAGTGACCTTTCGTATCTGTCAACTCTGTCAACAGTGTTAACTAGGGGCGTCGCCACGTACGGCCCTGGCGGCCCAGCATCTTGTCGGCACTGGCCGGACCCCAGGTACCCGCCTCGTAATCATCAGGGCGGCCATGGTCAGCCCAGTACTCCAGGATCGGGTCGAGAATCTTCCAGCTGAGCTCCACCTCTTCGTTAGTGGGGAACAGACTGGATTCCCCAAGCAACACGTCCAGAATGAGGCGTTCGTACGCTTCGGGAGATTCCTCAGTAAAAGCCTCAGAGTAGGAAAAGTCCATGTTGACATCGCGAACTTCCATGGTGGAACCAGGGACCTTCGAACCAAAACGCATGAGGACGCCCTCGTCCGGCTGTACCCGAATGACCACAGCGTTTTGCCCCAACTCGGAAGCAACCGCGTCACCAAAAGGTTGGTGTGGAGCTCGCTTAAACACCAAGGCAATTTCCGTGACACGACGCCCAAGGCGCTTACCAGTGCGCAGGTAGAACGGCACTCCAGCCCAGCGGCGGGTGTTTACCTCCAGGGTGCACGCCGCGTAGGTTTCGGTGTTGGATTCTGCATCAAAGCCCTCTTCCTCCCGCAGACCCTTGACGTATTCGCTCCCTTGCCAACCGGCGGTGTACTGCCCGCGAGCGGTGGTTTTGGAGAGGGGATACACCGGCGTAGTGGAACGCAACACCTTGACTTTTTCGGTCTGTAGCTCTTGCGGGTTGAAGGACACGGGTTCCTCCATAGCCACCAACGCCAGCAGTTGCAGCAGGTGGTTTTGGATCACGTCACGCGCAGCACCGATGCCATCGTAGTAGCCTGCCCGGCCACCCAGGCCAATATCTTCTGCCATGGTGATTTGGACGTGGTCAATGTAGTGCGCATTCCATAGTGGGTCAAACAGCTGGTTAGCAAAGCGCAGCGCCATGATGTTTTGCACTGTTTCTTTGCCCAGGTAGTGGTCAATGCGGAACACAGCATCTTCTGGGAAGACCGAGTTGACCAGGCGGTTGAGTTCATGGGCTGAGTCGAGATCATGCCCAAAGGGTTTCTCAATGATCACGCGTCGCCAACTTCCCGGCCCAGGCTGTGCCATGCCGGAACGCTGCAGCTGGTGACACACATCGGCGAAGTAATCCGGTGGAACCGACAAGTAGAAAGCCCAGTTTCCGCCGGTGCCGCGTTCCCTATCTAGGGATGTGAGAGTGTTCTCTAGCTGGTCAAACGCGGCATCATCGTCGAAGTTGCCGGTGACAAAGTGCATGCCCTCGGCCATGCGCTTCCACACGTTTTCCCGAAACTCGGTTCGGGCACCAGCTTTGACGGCCTTGCAGACGTAGTCTTCAAAATCCTGCTTCGACCAGTCACGACGACCGTAACCCACCAGGGCAAACCCTGCGGGCAGGAGGCCGCGATTGGCCAGGTCGTAGATAGCCGGCAATAGTTTTTTGCGTGCAAGATCACCGGTGACTCCGAAAATCACCATGCCCGACGGTCCGGCGATGCGGGGGAGTCGCTTGTCTTGGCCATCCCGAAGGGGATTGTGCCACTCTGCGTCGACGGGTGTGCCTGCGGGTGAGTTACTCACGAGAAAACTTCTTAGCCTTTCCGATAGGACAACGTGGGTTGGTGCGTATCAAGCCAGACGAGCACTCAAGGAATCAAGCAGCTCGGTCCAACTATCCACGAACTTTTCGACGCCCTCGCGCTCCAACACCTCAAACACGTCATCGAAGTCAATGCCGAGGGCTGTAAGCTGCGACCACTGTTTATCGGCAGCGGCGGGATCATTCAAGGTATTACCATGCAGGTTTCCTAGTTCCAACACGGCATCAATGGTGCCTTCCGGCATGGTGTTGACAGTATGCGGTCCGGCAAGCTCGCTCACGTACAACGTTGCAGGATAATCCGGGTTTTTCACGCCCGTCGACGCCCACAGTGGACGCTGTAGGTTGGCACCTTCAGGTAGCTTCGCGGCATCGAAAAGCTCCTGGAACGCACCATATGCACGTTGTGCATTAGCAACGCCAGCCTTTCCACGAGCGGCGCGTGCCTCGTCGGTTCCTATTGCGTCCAGGCGCTTATCTACCTCCGAGTCCAACCGGGAGACAAAGAATGAGGCAACGGAGTGAATCTTTGACACGTCAAGGCCGTTGTCTGCGGCGCGCTGGATGCCATCAACGTAGGCTGAAACGACCTCGCGGTAACGCTCAACAGAGAAGATCAGCGTGACGTTGACGCTAATGCCTTCGGCTAGCGCGTCAGTGATGGCAGGCAAGGAACCTGGGGTTGCTGGGATTTTGATCATCACGTTGGGGCGGCCGACGCGATTCCACAAGTCACGTGCCTGCTGGAGTGTTGCGGCGGTGTCCTCGGAAATGCGGGGGTCAACCTCAATGGACACGCGACCATCGGCACCATTGGTTGCCTCGAAGATGGGGGCGAACAGGTCACAAGCGCGGCGTACATCCTCAATGGCCATGTCGTAGACAGCCGTGTCGGCAGTTGCACCTGCGGCCTTCAACTCAGCAAGCTGTGCGTCATAGGCAGAACCTTGCGACATGGCAGCGGCGAAAATAGCCGGGTTTGTGGTCACTCCAACAATGGACTTGGAGTTGATGATCTCGGCGAGGTTACCGCTGTCTAGGCGGTCACGGGAGAGGTCATCAAGCCAAGTGGAGGTGCCCAGAGCGGCGAGGTCATCAATGTAGGTCATGGGTTGCAAGCTCCTTTAGCTAGCCAAAGAATCGTGTGCTGCCACGACGACGGCATCCGTGGTAATTCCGAACTCGTTGTACAGCTTCTGATAATCGGCAGATGCGCCAAAATGTTCCAGCGATACTGCGCGACCGCGGGAACCGAGCCAGCGATACCACGGCATAGCAATACCGGCCTCAACAGACACTCGGGCAGTTACCTCCGACGGAAGAACCTTCTCCTGGTACTCCTTGTCTTGCTCCTCAAACCAATCCAGGCAGGGAACCGAAACAACACGTGCAGCAATGCCTTTGGATTCCAGCTGCTGAGCAGCCTCAACGGCAAGTTGTACTTCCGAGCCGGTGGCCATGAGAATCACATCGGGAGTTTCCTTGGAACCTTCTACCAGTACATATGCACCACGACGAACACCTTCCTCGGCCTTCTCTTTTGTGCCTTCCAACACCGGAACATTTTGGCGGGTCAGTGCCAGACCCTTGGGTCCTTCCTTGTACAGCAACGCGGCTTTCCATGCGGCCGCGGTTTCGTTTGCATCGGCGGGGCGCAACACAGACATGTTGGGAATGGCGCGCAGGGAGGCTAATTGTTCAACTGGCTGGTGAGTGGGGCCGTCTTCGCCTAGGCCAATGGAGTCGTGAGTCCAGACGTAGTAGGCATCGGTGCCCATCAGGGCAGCCAGGCGGACGGCAGGGCGCATGTAATCAGAGAAAATCAAGAATGTGCCGCCGTAGGGGCGTGTGCCGCCGTGCAGAGAAATGCCGTTCATGATGGCACCCATGCCGTGCTCTCGAATGCCAAAGTGTAGGTTACGGCCGTATGGGTTGGTACTCCAGGTTTCTGTGGTGATGTCTTCGGGACCGAACGATGGCTCACCCTTGATCACCGTGTTGTTGGAACCAGCCAGATCTGCTGATCCACCCCACAGTTCTGGCAGCGTTGCGCCCAATGCCTGCAGCGTTGCTTCTGATGCCTTGCGGGTGGCCACGCCCTTGGCGTCCGGCTCCCACACGGGCAGATCATCAGCCCAGCCTTCGGGCAGTTCACGGCGGGACAGCCTCTCGAACAGCGCGTTGTGTTCGGGGTTAGCCGCAGCCCATGCTTCAAACTTCTTCTGCCATTCAGCGTGCTTCTCGGCACCACGTTCTGCAGCTTTGCGGGTGTGGTTGATCACATCATCGGCGATGAAGAAATTCACCTCAGGGTCGAATCCTAGCTCGCGCTTGGTGGCAGCAACTTCTTCCGCACCCAGTGCAGCACCGTGAACAGCACCCGTGTTCATCATGGTGGGAGCGGGGTAACCAATGATCGTTCGAACACGAATCAGCGTCGGCTGTGAGGTGTTGGCTTGTGCTTCCTTTACCGCGCGTTCGATGGCGGCAACGTCCTCACCACCCTCAACCTCAAGGGTCTGCCAACCATACGCCTTGTACCGTGCCACCACATCTTCGGTAAACGCGATTTGGGTGTCTTCTTCGATGGAAATGTGGTTGTCGTCCCAAAACACAATGAGGTTGCCCAGCTGCTGTGTGCCAGCCAGGGAACATGCCTCTGAGGTGACACCTTCTTCAATGTCACCATCTGAGCAAATGACGTAAATGTAGTGATCAAACGGGGACTCTCCCTGAGGAGTATTCGGGTCAAATAAGCCCCGTTCCCGGCGCGACGCCATGGCCATGCCTACCGCCGATGCCAAGCCCTGACCGAGGGGACCAGTGGTGATTTCCACGCCGTCGGTGTGGCGGTATTCCGGGTGGCCCGGGGTTTTTGCGCCCCAGGTGCGTAGCGACTTGAGGTCGTCCATTTCCAGGCCGAATCCGGCTAGGTATAGCTGGATGTACTGGGTAAGCGATGAGTGCCCACAGGAAAGGACAAAACGATCACGACCCGCCCAGTGAGGGTCGTTCGGGTCAACATTCATGATTCGCTGGTAGAGCGTGTAGGCCAAGGGCGCCAGGCTCATGGCCGTTCCGGGGTGGCCCGAGCCGACTTTTTGAACCGCATCAGCAGCGAGGACGCGAACGGTATCAACCGCTTGGGTGTCTAGGTCGCTCCAATCCGAGGGGTAGTTGCGGGTGGTTAGTGCCAACAATTCTGGAGACAAGCTCACTATTATGTTCCTCGATTCACAAAATGTGCAGCTTCGTAGAGCCGCCGCGGATACGCATCGCTACATAGCTTAGTGGTTTTTTGAGTCACAGGTTGGTTGTACATGACGTATAGGTCAGATGAAGTTACTCAGCAGTTCTGCGACACCGGGGTGGTGAGAGTGAGGCATGATAGGGGGTGCATTTATGGCATTAGGCTGTGCACGGGATACCATGGTTCGGTCATGCTGCCCTGATGTATCTTTACTCGTGGATGGAACTTAACTGGGCGTGCATCCGACTATTTTTAGACACGTATGTGTCACGTACTTGGTATCGGCCAGGTGCTTGTTTGAGTGAAAGCTGTTGGAGGACGACCCTTGGAGACAATCAAGGCCTATTTTGCGCTGACAAAGCCGAGGGTTATTGAGCTACTCCTGGTTGCCACTATTCCAGCAATGCTGCAGGCGGACCGCGGTGAAAACCACATTGGTTTGATTCTGTTGACGGTTGTTGGTGGTTGGATGGGTGCTGCTGCGGCCAATACATTTAACATGGTCGCCGATTCTGACATTGACAAGGTGATGAAGCGCACCGAACGTCGGCCCTTGGCCAAGTCGGCCGTGAGTAACCGCAACGCCACTATTTTTGCGTGGACCTTGACGGTGGCGAGTTTCTTGTGGTTGTGGCTGCTGTGTGGCTCGTTAAGCGCAGCGTTGTTTGTCATGGCGACCATTGCCTTTTATATTTTCGTCTACACAAAGTGGCTGAAGCGCCGAACTCCGCAGAATATTGTGTGGGGTGGTGCTGCTGGTTGTATGCCCGTCATTGTGGGGTGGGCTGTGATCACGGATAACATGCCGTCTTATGTTCCGCATCAGTGGTGGCAGGCTATCGTGCTGTTTCTGATTGTGTTCTTCTGGACACCGCCGCACACCTGGGCTTTGGCCATGAAGTACAAGGATGATTATGAGGCCGCAGGTGTGCCCATGATGCCGGTGGTGAGGACCCCGATTCAGGTCACCCGGCAGATCATTGCCTATACCTGGGCGACGGTGATCACGACTCTGCTGCTTCTTCCCGCGACTGGCTGGTTATATGCGATCGTGGCTGCCGCTGCAGGGGCATGGTTCTTGAGCGTCGCCTACAGGCTGCATTCGGGAGTGAAAAAAGGTCTGGAAGTCAAGCCTCTGAGGTTGTTTATCCTCTCTAATAACTATTTGGCGCTTGTGTTTGTCGCGCTGTCGGTAGACGCGATGCTGGGGCTGAGCACGCTTGGGGAGCAGTACGGCTGGGTGCCTCAGCTGTTTTAGGAAACCTGCAGCACCACTGAACCCGTCGTGACGCGGGCTTCAAGGTCGCGGTGGGCTGCAGCGGCGTCGGCAAGCGGGTAGACGGCGCCGACGCGTACATTCAGCTCGCCGGACGTCACCGCACGGGTGACGGCTTGCGCGCGCATGGCGAATTCACCTTCGCGTGCGGTCCAGGCACCTATCGACGGCCGCGTCAAAAAGATGGAGCCATGCGTGTTCAACACTTGCGGGTCGATGGGGTCTACTGGCCCTGAGGCGGCACCGAAGAGGCACACGGTTCCTCGGGGTCGTACAGCCTCCAGTGATTCGTTGAATGTTGCTTTACCGACGCCGTCGTAGACCACGTCAACACCTACGCCACCGTTTCTACGCCGGACGTCTTCAGCCAGGTTGTCCGAATAGAAAAACACCTCAGTTGCTCCAGCTTCATAGGCCAACGCAACTTTTTCTTCTGAAGAAACGACGCTGTATACCGTTGCGCCTGCCGACGCCGCCATCTGCGTGGCCAGCAAACCGACACCACCTGCCCCGGCCGTAATGAGGCACGAATCGCCTTCTGAAAGGTCATAGACTCCATGGGTGAGGTAGTGTGCAGTAATGCCTTGGAGCAGCATTGAGGCAGCGACGTGTGGTTCTAAGGATTCTGGCACCGCAACCATGCGATCGCGGGGCACGCACACCTGTTCAGCGTAGGAGCCAAACGCATCGCACCATGCCACCACTGTTCCCTCAGCAATCTCGCCCTGTGGGTCGTAGATGACCCGGCCGGTTCCTTCAAATCCAGGAACAAACGGAGTGGGGGAATGGTAGATGCCTTCGCGGAAGTAGACATCAATAAAATTGACGCCCGCAATATCCACCTGAACAACAACCTCGTTGTCCTTGGGAGTTGGGGCGTCAATGTCGGTGTGGGTTAAAACGTCTGGTCCGCCTGTGTGGGTGATGTAGATAGCACGCATGCCTCTCAAGTGTACTGACGCACAAACGCTTGGGCGTAGACCAAACCAGTGAATCCCGTGACCACACCAGATAAAGCGACATGCACGGGAACAGTCCAGCGTGGGATGCCGAAGTTGTATTGAATAATGCCCACAGCAGCCTGGACTACGATCATTGCAATCAGCCACCAGCTGAACTTCAGTGCTCGTGAGGAAGCTTTCACCGTTACCAGCGCCGCAACCAAACCGACAGTAAGCCCCAGGTAGAGATACATGAAGTGGGCGTGAATGTGGGCCATCTCTGCGATATCCACATTGAGGCGGCCCTCCATGCCCACACCGTCGTCACCCGAGTGAACACCAGCGCCAGTGACCATGGTGCCCGTCATGAGCACAACCGCCAACGCCACAGCAGAACCGACCGCCAAATAGCGCAGTGGGCTGGGAAAACCATGCGTCATGTCGCCATCATCCGGTTCGCTAATCCGCTGATACAAGATCGCACCCAGCCACACGAGCAGCATGGATGGCAAAAAGTGCAGGGCAACCGCCCACCAACGCAACTCCAGGTGTACTGAGATTCCGCCGATCACCGCCTGGAGAATCACCCCAAGACCCTGAATAAAAGCCAACACAACAATCTCGCGGCGGCGCTTAGCAGCGAGCATCATCAGGAACACAATGAGTGCAAGCACGGCCAAAATAACGGCCAGCATACGGTTGCCGAACTCAATGGCTTGATGGATAGCTGGTGCAGCACCGGAGATGGGCACCAGGGAGCCTTGCTGACAATCCGGCCAGGAGGTACACCCCAAGCCTGAACCTGTCACACGAACAATGGAGCCAGTGACCGTAATACCGCCTTGCGCGAACAGCAACAACAGCGCCCAGAAGCGTTGAATACGGACGCCGAAAGAAAAGCGGTCCAGCCAGCTGTTCTTCCCAGTTTCATGCTGATCTATGGGTGTGCTTGTACTCACCCGGTTAAGTGTAGTCTGAGCACACCAGCAGCCTAAAAATTACGAGGTGAACTTGAACAGTCGGGTTGCCGCAGCTGCGCCACCTGCACACCACACCACCAAAATCCCCAGGTTAAGCAGCGGTAGGTGGCCTAAAAACGCTTGCGACATGGCATCGGCAAGCGCAACAGAAGGAACGGCCAACAGCCAGTGGGGGATGGCATCACCGGAGCGAATGAGTGCGTAGCTGGCTGCCGCGACCATGATAAACCACAACAGGTTAGCCAATGCCAGCACAAGCTCGGAGTTAAGAGTTCCGCCCACCAGCAGGCCCAGTGCGGTAAACGCCGCAACGCCTATCACAAAGACAATGGCAGCGAGTCCGAAACCGATGAATGTGGGTCGCCAACCAAGTATGCCTGCAGTGATCCCCAGAATCAGCGCTTGGAAGCAACACACCGCGATGACAGCCACGACTTTGCCGAAGATGATGGTCCATGGCGGCACCCCTGATGCGCCGATGCGTTTGAGTGCGCCATAGCGCCGGTCGAATGCCACGGAAATGGCCTGACCGGTGAACCCCGCACTCATGATGGATACCCCCAAAGTCAGAGGAAATACCAGGTTAACCGGGTTCTCACTATCCAGTAGTGGGAGAGTGGATAACCCGATGAGCATGCCCAGCGGGATCACAATGCTCAGTAGCTGCTGCTCGCCGTGCCGGAGAAACAGTCGAGATTCGATTGATGCTTGCGACAACACCATGCCCACAGCAGAGGCGCGGCGGGTATCAGGGGTAAATGTTCCAGCGGGGAATGTGTTGTGCATGAAACTAGGTCCTCATTTCGCGGCCGGTGATGTCTAGGAACACGTCTTCGAGACTACGGTGGTCAACGCTCAAGTCTTTGATAAGCACGTTTTGCTCCTCCGCAGCACTAGCAATAGCTCGCAGCAACTGCGGTGTGACCGCAGCATCAATGCGATACACCAGCGGCCGATTGACGTGGGTACGCAACGCGGGTGCTGCGCTGACAGCATTGTTGATCGCAGCGTCGAAAAGCGGCACATCAAGTGCGGAGGCAGTTTCAAAGTTGATACGGCCGCTATCGTAACCCCCTGCAGATGTCAGCTCGGTGGGAGTGCCGGAGGCAACAATGGTGCCCTTATCCATGATGTAGACATGGTTGGCCAGCGCCTCGGCTTCGTCAATGAAGTGAGTGGTCAGCACCACGCTGACACCGTCGTTTCGGAGGGCGCACATAAGATCCCACACCATGTGGCGTGATTGGGCATCCATGCCTGCCGTTGGTTCGTCAAGAAATACCAGCTCGGGGCGCCCCACCAAGGCGCAAGCCAGCGATAAACGCTGCTGCTGACCACCGGACAGCCGTCGATAAGAGGTGCGGGAGTGCTTTGACAACCCGACCATATCCAGCAACCACTCAGTGTCCATGGGATTGGCACTGTACGAGGCCACCAAGTTCAACATTTCGCGCACCCGAATACCCGGGTACGCGCCACCGCCTTGAAGCATGATGCCGATACGTCGCCGGACGTCATCAGGCTGGGCCGTTGGGTCTGTGCCAAGAACACGGATGTTGCCAGATGTGGGGTGAATAAAACCCTCACACATTTCAATCGTAGTGGTTTTACCTGCACCGTTCGGGCCCAGCAACGCCACCACGTCGGCCTGTTCGACGCGTAAAGAAATATCGTTAACTGCAACCAGTTGCCCAAACACTTTCGTCACATTGGTGATCTCCAATGCGGGTGCCGTGGACGAATCGTCGGCGCGCGGTGCGGATGAAGCAGTAGTCACGAAAAGCTAGTTTAGGCCAACGATGCCACGTCGGCGCAGTAGGCTCCATCCAACGGCTAGAAGAATAATGAAACTTATGGCTGATGCAAGGTAAATAGACACCACCGTCGCCCCCGGTAACGCCAATCCGCGAGGAAGAACAAAAAAACTCATCAACGAGGAATACGCCACTGCCGAAATTCTAAACACGGGCCTGTTCGCCCAGGCAGCCAGTGGAAGAATCGCCCACAACATGTACCACGGGTGCACCACAGGAAACAACACCACCAGCACAAACGTGGACACCCCCAACGCGCCTACCGGATGAATGCGGCCCAAAAACGTGGCAAACAACATGCGAATCATCACAAACCCCGAAATGCTCACACCGACCGCGCGAGTAAGCATGATGGTGGCATCCGTGTGATCGCCCAAACCCAGCAGCATTCCTATAAACCCACCAAGTACACCAATGTCAGTGGTAATGGACATCCAACTGCGAATCGTGGCCGCACCACCCTGACCAGTGACCCACCCCAAATTAATCCCCGATAGCGCAGTCACCGCCGCGACAGTGGCCACAGTAATAGCCACTTGCACCACGATTGCTACTGCAAGCGCACAAAGAGCGCGTCGATCCGTCAAACTTCGAGCACTATTGAGCACACCGAAGCGGGCGTCGTGGCTCCACCGCAAATACCAGTGCCGCGCCACATACATCCCCAGGAAACCCAGCGCCAGAAAGCCAGTGACCTTGACTAGACCCGCCATAGTGATCAGCACACCGCCCAGGGCAAAAAGACCCCATTTTTTGTACCCGCGGTAAGTAACAATCTGACCAGTCAGACTGTCGTGAGGGACATAACCGTCCAGAGCACGCAAACCCAGCTCCAAACCCACCAACGCACAGCCTAGAAGAATAGCCTCGTTATGAATCCCGCCAATTAAGTGCAAAATACTCAACGGATTCAGGATGGCCAGCCATAACGCAGCTTGCGGGGTGACCTTACAACGACGCGCCAAATTTGTCACAGCCCACGCGGTAGCAACCACGAAAACGATTGAGACGGCGCGATGAGCGTACACGCCCCACACAACACTATCGTTAGTGATCAGGCTAATCACCGCCGCAATACCCAACGCCACCGGCCCATAGGGCGACGGTGAATGAGCCCAAATAAACGGCACAGACCGCACCAACGGATGCTCAGGCCCCAACACATCAATAGGACCCGCACTATAAGGGTCCAAGCCGTGTGCGACAATAGACCCCTGGGCGATATAAGAATAAATATCCTGTGTAAAAAGCGGCGCAGACAACGCAATCGGGGTCACCCACGCCGCAAAGGTACGGCGCAGCATCGACATGGGAACCCGTGCCGGGGTATTACGCCGAATAGTTATCGAGGCTCCCACAAACGGTGCCATCAGAACCCACGACAGCACCATAAAACCCACGCCCACCAGCACAACCACTGACGCAGTTTGCATCATCCGCGTCATCAAACTGCCGCCAGGAAAAAACGTGAACGGGTTTTCCAATACTGGTAGGGCGCCCGCGCCCAGCGCCCCAAATGCCAACATCAACGCGCCGAATGTGCCCATGAGGCGGAGCACGATGAACCTGCGCATTTCGTCATGCGTCAACTGGTGGCGCTTGACTTGCTTGCTCTTATCGACGTCCGTCGTGGTTGCCGTGGTGATGCCCGAGGCGGTGTCGTGCAAGTGTGCAGCGCGTGACCCAGCCGTCCCAAGATGAGGTAACTCTTGGACAAACGAGCGCCAAAGCTCCAACACTGGTTGTTTCCTGGGACGTTTCACGCACTCATTGTACGTGGGATGAAGTGCGGTCACGACAACTCCGTAGTACCGCAGATGTTACTGGCGCCCTTGTCATGCCACGCTCCACGGGTGGGGATTGATGCAGGGGGCTTAGCATTGGCCAGCGAATTAAATTAAAGAACACTAGTGTTGTGTAATATAGGTTGTCGGTTCACGGCATAGGAGCCTTGAGACGACATCTGCGTAAGGAGGTAAAACGCATGGCAGCACAGCCCGAAGCACGGTCTACCGACGGTGAAACTCGGCGACAGATCATGCTCCTCCTACTCAAGCACAGTCCCCTCAGCGCCTCCGATATTGGTGACCACTTGGGCCTGTCTGCCGCAGGTGTGCGACGACACCTTGACAACCTGGTTGAAGACGAACTGGCGGAAATCATCCCCACACGCCCTCATCCAGGTGGTGGCCGTGGCCGCGGCAGACCAGCGAAATCCTTCCGGCTTACAGACAAAGGTCGTGCCCACTTTGGGCACGACTATGACTCGCTGGCCGCACTCGCCATCACCGCCCTTCGGGACGCTGGTGGCGACGAAGCGGTACGGCAATTTGCGCGCGATCGCATCGCCGCCATCCTTGAGGATGTTGTGCCTGCAGGAAGCACGGAAGAATCCATTGAGGCAACAGCCCGCGCCCTCATGGATGCGTTCAGCGCACATGGATACGCCACGACTGTCCATAATGCAGGTGGCGGTGTGCAAATCTGCCAGCATCATTGCCCAATCTCACACGTTGCTTCCGAATTTCCGGAACTGTGTGAGGCTGAACATGAAGCAATTGCGGAGCTATTGGGACAACATGTGCAGCCGCTCGCCACCATCATTGATGGACACGGCGTCTGCACCACCAACATCCCACCAAAAAATCTCACTTTGACCCCCATTAACCACACTCCTGATGAAAGGAGCGGTACATGACTCAGGCAAACCCTGCCGCACCCCAAACAGATGAAGAAATCATCCAGTCCATTGGTGCCTACAACTACGGCTGGCACGACTCTGATGACGCTGGTGCTTCAGCACGCCGTGGTCTCGACGAAGAAGTCGTCGCCGATATTTCCGCCAAGAAAAACGAGCCGGAATGGATGCTGGAAAGCCGCCTCAAAGCGCTGAGCATTTTTGAGAAAAAACCCCTACCAACCTGGGGAGCGGACCTATCAGACATTGATTTCGATAACATCAAGTACTTTGTGCGGTCCACTGAGCAACAAGCAACCACCTGGGAGGACCTGCCCGAGGACATCAAAAACACCTACGACCGCCTAGGCATCCCTGAGGCCGAGAAACAGCGCCTCGTTGCAGGTGTTGCTGCCCAATATGAATCCGAAGTCGTGTACCACCAAATCCGCCAAGACCTCGAAGAAAAAGGCGTGATCTTCCTTGACACCGACACGGCCCTGCGCGAACACGAAGAGCTGTTCCGCGAGTATTTTGGCACCGTCATTCCCGCCGGCGACAATAAATTCGCCGCCCTTAACACAGCGGTGTGGTCGGGTGGATCGTTCGTTTATGTTCCCAAAGGTGTGCATGTTGACATCCCGCTCCAGGCGTACTTCCGCATCAACACGGAAAACATGGGGCAGTTTGAACGCACCCTCATCATTGTGGATGAAGACGCTTACGTGCACTACGTCGAAGGCTGCACCGCACCTATCTACAAATCCGACTCGCTACATTCCGCAGTCGTCGAGATCATTGTCAAAAAGGGCGGTCGGTGCCGGTACACCACTATCCAAAACTGGTCGAACAACGTCTACAACCTAGTTACCAAACGCACCAAGTGCGAAGAAGGTGCCACCATGGAATGGGTTGATGGAAATATTGGCTCCAAAGTCACCATGAAATACCCCGCCGTATGGATGACTGGTCCCCACGCCAAAGGCGAAGTGCTTTCCGTTGCCTTTGCTGGTGAAGGCCAATTCCAAGACACCGGCGCAAAAATGGTACACATGGCGCCTTACACTTCCTCCAATATTGTCTCCAAATCCGTCGCGCGCAGCGGCGGTCGCGCCGCCTACCGTGGACTCGTACAGATCAACAAAGATGCACACCACTCCACCTCCAACGTGGAATGCGATGCCCTCCTTGTTGACAACATCTCCAGGTCAGACACCTACCCTTACAACGACATCCGCAACGACCATGTTTCGCTTGGACACGAAGCAACCGTCTCCCAAGTCTCGGAAGACCAACTGTTCTACCTCATGAGCCGCGGCATTGCAGAAGATGAAGCCATGGCTATGATCGTCCGCGGATTCGTTGAGCCCATTGCCAAAGAGCTCCCCATGGAATACGCCCTTGAGCTGAACCGCCTCATCGAACTGCAAATGGAAGGATCGGTGGGTTAGTCCAATGACAACAGTCAAAAACGCCACGTACCACAACAACAAAGGCGACTTGTTCAGCTCTTTCGACGTCAATGACTTTGACATTCCCAAGGGCCGCGACGAAGTATGGCGGTTTGTCCCACTGCGACGCCTCCGGGGACTTCATGACGGTACCTTTGCTCCTGTCGAGGCACCCGACGTTCGCTTCGACATCCCCGAGACCGCCGACGGGGTCACCACCGAAGCGCTCGCTGTTGGTGACCCACGCCTTGGCCGTGCAGGAGCACCCGTTGACCGTGTTTCCGCACAAGCATGGAGCACCATGAAAGGCGGGCAACTACTCAAGTTTGCTAAAAACACCGTCAACACAGATGCCGTCACCGTCACAGTCACTGGTCGTGGCGATGACGTAACCACCTTTGGTGCTCTTGTCATCGAGGTGGAAGAAGGCGCTGAAGCTGTAGTCAACCTCCACTTTGTCGGCTCTGGTACGCATGCCGACAACCACGAATACCTGATCGGAGACAACGCTCGACTGACAGTTGTCATTCACGAAGACTGGAATGATGATGCCGTGCATCTGGCCAGCGAACGCGCTGTCCTGGGACGCGATTCAGTATTCCGCCACAATGTTGCCTGCTTCGGTGGCGGTGTCGTGCGACTCGTTCCACAGGTGAAATTCACCGCGCCAGGTGGTGATGCTGAACTGTTGGGTGTCTACTTCGCCGACACTGGGCAGTTTTTCGAACAGCGTCTTCTTGTGGACCATGCCGTTCCGAATTGTCGCTCCAATGTCCTGTACAAAGGAGCATTACAGGGTGATGCTAGTTCCACACTGCCGGAAGCCCGCACCGCCTGGGTTGGCGATGTGTTGATTCGGTCCAACGCGCACGGCACTGACACGTACGAAACCAACCGCAACCTTGTGCTCACGGATGGTGCCCGCGCCGATGCCGTGCCGAACCTGGAAATTGAGACGGGCGAAATCACCGGTGCAGGGCACGCGGCCACAGTGGGACGCTTTGATGACGAGCAGCTGTTTTATCTGTGCTCACGTGGTATCTCCACAGAGCAGGCCCGCCGTTTGATTGTGCGTGGATTCTTCTCTGAGGTGATCAACCGTATTCCCATTCCGACCGTGCGCGAGGAACTTGAACACCGCGTCGCCGCAGAACTTGAAGGCACTCAGCTGTAGCCTGCGTGCCGCATGCCTTACCCATATTCTTCAAAAGGAACACTATGAGCACTCTTGAAATTCGCAACCTCACCGCCCAGGTTCGCCCAACCGATGAGTCCACTGAGCCGAAAGAAATTCTCAAAGGCGTCAACCTGACCATTAACTCGGGCGAAACCCATGCCATCATGGGTCCCAATGGATCTGGCAAGTCAACCCTGTCTTACACGCTGGCAGGCCACCCGAAGTATGAAGTCACCGGCGGTGAAGTCCTGCTTGATGGTGAAAATCTGCTGGACATGGACGTTGATGAGCGCGCTAAAGCAGGTTTATTCCTGGCTATGCAGTACCCGATCGAAGTCCCTGGCGTATCCATGGCAAACTTCCTGCGTACTGCAGCGACTGCCGTCCGAGGCGAAGCCCCGAAGCTGCGCGAGTGGGTGAAGGAAGTCCGTGAAGCCCAGGATGAGTTGGTTATTGATAAGGCTTTTTCCGAGCGTTCTGTCAATGAAGGTTTCTCCGGCGGCGAGAAGAAACGCCACGAAATTCTGCAACTTGGTTTGCTAAAGCCAAAGTTCGCGGTGTTGGACGAGACCGACTCGGGCCTGGACGTTGATGCGTTGCGGGTTGTGTCCGCCGGTATTAATAACTACAAAGAGCGCAACGATGGTGGCGTGCTGATGATTACCCACTACAAGCGCATCTTGAACTATGTGAAGCCTGATTTTGTTCACGTGTTTGCTGACGGCAAGATCGTCACGTCGGGTGGTCCTGAGCTTGCCGACCAGCTGGAAGAGCACGGCTACGATCGTTTCCTGTGATGACCAACGCTAACTTTCTAGACGTTGATGCTGTGCGGGCGCAGTTTCCCATCCTCGCCCGCACAGTCCGCCATGGTAACCCGCTAGTGTACCTGGACTCTGGTGCGACATCGCAACGCCCAGAAGTGGTCTGGCGCGCCGAGGAGAATTTTGTCCTGAGCACCAATGCACCTGTGCATCGTGGAGCTTATTCATTGGCCGAGGAAGCTACCGATGCCTACGAAAAGGCACGCGTGACCATCGCTGATTTTGTCGGCGCAGATTCGGACGAACTGGTGTTTACCAAAAATGCAACGGAGGCGCTCAACCTTGTTGCGTTTGTGCTTGGCGACGACCGCGCGGGTGCCCACCGTGTTCAGGCTGGGGACACCGTCGTGGTCACGGAACTAGAGCACCACGCCAACTTGGTTCCATGGCAGGAATTGTGCCGTAGAACTGGCGCGACGTTGAAATGGTATGGGCTGACTAATGATGGCCGTATTGACCTGGATTCCTTGGAACTCGACGATACGGTTAAGGTTGTGGCGTTTACCCATCAGTCAAATGTGACTGGTGCTGTTGCTGATGTTGCAGAGATTGTGCGCCGAGCACGTAGCGTCAATGCTTTAACAGTGTTGGATGCTTGCCAGTCAGTTCCACACATGCCGGTGAATTTCCACGATTTAGGTGTAGATTTTGCTGCGTTTTCCGGGCACAAGATGTGCGGCCCCAGCGGCGTGGGCGTGCTTTACGCGCGTGATCCGCTGCTGAAAGAGCTTCCGCCGTTTTTGACAGGCGGCTCCATGATCGAAAAAGTGACCATGGAGGGGAGTACGTTCACCGAACCACCGCAACGCTTTGAAGCTGGGACCCAAATGACCAGCCAGGTTGTTGGCTTGGCGGCTGCAGCCGAGTTCCTTAATGGTATAGGGATGGAGGCTGTTGCAGCGCATGAGCACGACCTCATTGTGTACGCCTTGGAACAACTGCAAGGCATTGACGGTCTCACTATTATTGGTCCCACCACAGCCGAACAGCGTGGAAGCGCAGTGAGCTTTGTCGTTGATGGTATTCACCCGCATGACCTGGGACAGGTGCTTGACGACTACGGTGTATCTATCCGCGTTGGCCACCATTGTGCGTGGCCCGTGCACCGCGCCGTAGGTGCTCAAGCCACCGCACGTGCATCCTTTTACCTGTACAACACACGTGAGGAGATTGATGCACTCGTTCATGCGATCATCAAGGCTCAGGAATTTTTCGGAGTTGCGCGATGAAGCTAGAACAGATGTATCAAGAGGTCATTCTGGACCATTACAGGCATCCACAACATCGTGGGCTGCGCGACCCCTTCGACGCTGAAGTGCACCACGTCAATACGTCTTGTGGAGACGAACTGACGCTTCGAGTAAAACTGTCCGCCGACGGCACTATCGTGGACGACGTGTCCTATGAAGCAGAGGGATGCTCAATTAGCCAGGCATCCACTTCGGTGATGGCCGAGGAAATTGTCGGCCGCCCAGTGGAGGAAGCGATGGACAAGCTTGCCGAATTTGAGCGCATGATTACCTCCCGTGGACAGGTTGACGGCGATGAAGAGATCATTGGCGATGGGGTGGCGTTTTCTGGGGTTTCCCAATACCCGGCGCGCGTGAAATGTGCATTGTTAGGATGGAAAGCTTTTCAGGCTGCAACAGCCGACGCTTTGGAGGATAAATGATTGAAGAACATGAGCTGCCTGAGGACCGTAGCGACCAGCTGGAGGATAAAGTCAAGCCGGAGCAGTCCGACAAGGATCTTGCTCTAGCCGCAGATGTTGAAGAATACATGCGCGACGTGATTGACCCGGAACTGGGCATTAACGTTGTGGATCTGGGCTTGGTCTATGACATTTGGATTGAAAACGACACGGAAGCTGTCGTTGAGATGACGCTGACGTCGCCTGCCTGTCCGCTGACAGATGTGCTGGAAGACCAAGCACAGAATGCTGTGGTGATGAACGGTATCGCCTCGAAACTCACGCTGAAGTGGGTATGGATGCCACCGTGGGGTCCCCACATGATTACCGAAGATGGGCGCGAACAACTCCGCGCCCTGGGATTCTCGGTTTAGGCAATCATGCGCAGGCAGCGCCGCTTGAGCGCAGGGCTTGCGGCGCGGAACATTCTTATCATGGCGGCAACGCTTCCACGCCAGCATCCAAGCTGGAGGAAGCGTTGTTGCTGTGCGGGGGAAAGCTGAAAAAGCAGCTCAAGGAAGGTGCATTGTTCCGTTGCGGTAAGGCTCAGTAAGACTGTTTGCGCGCGGCGAAGCAGCCACTGATCGCATCGGAAGCCGATTGAATGCCAGGGGAGAGATCGGTGTATGGAAAGCGCATCCAGGGTGGCGTCGACAAGCCTCAAAGCAGTGCCAACACTGTACCCAGTCACTGGGTTAATAAAACCCGCTCGTGCGCCGAAGGGAATGGCGGGACCCCGGTATGGCGCACTACCCAATGAAAACAGGACGTGTTCGATCCGCCCGCAGGCGGTGACACCACGGGCGCAAAGCCGTGATTCCAGCTCGCCCCAGGCAAGAGGTGCTGCAGTGATGAGGATGGTTTCCTCGTGGAGCATTCCGTGTGGGGTGGGGACTGTGTAGAGGAATGTGGGTGGGTAGTCCTCACTGATGGGACGCAGGTCCATCCAGGTGGCGTCGGTGGAGGGGGCATCGACAAACGTGCCGAGCGCCTGTTGCACTGGTAGGGACGGGTCGGGGAGAGGGCCGCGGGCGTCGACAACCCAGCGTGCTCGGTAGGTAGTGCCCTGTGCGGTGACGTTGTGGGCGTCGATAATGGTGGCGTCAGTGCAGAGGGTGGGGAAGGTGACAAGTGCCGCTCGCCAAGCTGCTGTATCAATGACGGCGTACTCCTGCCCGAGGTTATGCCTACTCAGTGCGTGTGCGGCGGGGGTGCTTCGGATGACTGGAAGGTGCGCAAGCCACGTGGGAATGTCGCTAACCCAGACGCCCAGCGTCTTATCCCAGCTAGTGGTTGGGTCGATGCCCAGAACGCGCCAGCCGTAGTGTGTGGCTGCACGATACGCGAGGGCTGCACCGGCGGGGCCAAGTCCGACGACGATGAGGTCAACATCCATAGGCGGGCCTCCTTAGCTACCGGGTTGTGCTACAGCATACGCTGCCTGCGAGCATGGTTCGGCTAAACTGTCTGATCGTGATTGTGACCAATGATTGTGAAGTCCGCGTGGGTGCCCGTACTCTGCTTCATGCGCCTGGCCAGCATCTGCGGGTACAACCTGGTGACCGTATTGGGCTTGTTGGTCGCAACGGTGCAGGCAAAACCACAACAATGCGGATTTTGGCTGGTGAGTCTGAGCCGTATGGGGGGTCAGTGACACGGTCTGGTCCGGTGGGGTACCTGCCGCAGGATTCCAGGGAAGGCAATCTGGAGCAATCGGCGCGTGACCGCGTCCTGTCGGCGCGGGGTTTGGAGCAGATCATGGCATCCATGGAGCGTCAGCAGGAGGTTATGGAAACCACCACCGATGACCGCAAGCGCGATGCTGCGATCAGAAAGTACTCTCGGTTGGAGGAACAATACCACCAGCTTGGCGGGTACGAGGCATCCTCAGAAGCCGCCCGAATTTGCGACGCCCTGGGGCTGCCCGCACGCATTTTAGACCAGCAACTTTCCACGCTCTCAGGCGGCCAACGACGCCGTGTTGAACTGGCGCGAATCTTATTTTCCGCCTCCGGTGGCTCGGGTAAATCCACCACGACACTGCTTCTTGATGAACCCACCAACCACCTTGACGCTGATTCCATCACCTGGCTGCGCGATTTCCTATCCAAGCACGAGGGTGGTTTGATCATGATTTCCCACGACGTTGAACTTCTTGATGCCGTGTGCAACAAGGTCTGGTTCCTAGATGCCGTGCGCGGTGAAGCCGACGTGTACAACATGGGCTGGGCGCAATACCAGGACGCTCGAGCGACAGACGAGGCGCGGCGCCGTCGGGAACGCGCCAACGCTGAAAAGAAGGCCAGCGCGTTACGCAAACAAGCGGCGAAGTTGGGGGCAAAGGCCACGAAGGCAGCCGCTGCGAAGCAAATGGTTGCGCGCGCCGACAAGCTCATGGGCGAACTGGACGAGGTGCGGATTGCTGACCGAGTAGCGCATATTACTTTCCCCGAACCCTCACCGTGCGGAAAAACCCCGTTGAACGCGACGGGACTGACTAAAATGTATGGTTCTCTGGAGGTATTTGCGGGCGTTGACTTAGCTATTGATCGTGGTTCCCGTGTTGTTGTGTTGGGCTTTAACGGTGCAGGTAAAACCACGTTATTGAAGCTCCTCGCCGGAGTAGAACGCACCGACGGCGAGGGCGGCATTGTGTCTGGGCATGGGCTCAAAATCGGATACTTTGCGCAGGAACACGACACGATTGACCCAGAGGCCTCAGTGTGGGAAAACACTATCCGCGCCTGCCCTGACGCTGGCGAACAGGACTTGCGCGGCCTGCTAGGTGCATTCATGTTCTCCGGAGAGCAGCTGCAGCAGCCTGCTGGCACACTATCCGGTGGTGAGAAAACTCGACTGGCCTTGGCAGCGTTAGTGTCGTCTCGAGCTAATGTCCTGCTTCTTGACGAACCAACCAACAACCTTGATCCCATCTCCCGTGAACAGGTTCTCGACGCCCTGCGTACCTATAAAGGTGCGATTGTCTTGGTCACCCATGACCCTGGTGCAGTGAAGGCGCTGAACCCAGAGCGCGTGATTATATTGCCAGATGGTGTAGAAGACCTGTGGAATGACGATTACATGGAGATTGTCGAGCTTGCGTAGCTTAACACTTGTTAGGAACTCACCCCTGTGACCTAAGCACTATCCTTTTTATCGCGAGAAGTAAGTCACATAAGTACCCCTTTTGTGGTGCGTCTATCTAATTAAATTCAAAGTAGAAGATTGTTTACCTTACGAAATGGTAAAGGTGCTTTTATGTGTAGCACTACACTTTAACATTCCATTTCACGATGCAATTATATTGCGTGCTTCCTTTATAGTACTTTTGCTAATAAATGTCCGAGGGTAAAAGTAGCTATTATTCGACCTCATTTTTTTCATAAAAACGCTTGATGCTTTGTTCAAAACGGGTCACAATAAAAGAGCATCTACAGCAACATAAAGAAAACTGCGGCGCCGTTAAAAGATCGGGATTGTAGCACTATGTGGGGCTATAGGCCGGGGTTTTCGTTACCGACCATATTGGGGAGAAAGGATCTAAAGATGCCTAAGAAAATGCTTTATAAGGCCGCAGTGGTGGGTGCATCGGTTGCCGCAGCGACTGCGCTCATGACGCCAGCTGTCTCTGCGCAAACAAAGTTCCCTGTCGATCTCGGCGGAATCGTCACTGTGAATTACCGCGACGACCACAACCAGTTCTGTGTAACCACGCAGAACGGCGGCTCAGCAAAAGTCCACCTCTCACCACGTGTTCCAGGACAAGGACCGGTCAAGGAATTCGTTGTTGAACCATACTCCACCGGCTGCGCCTTCTTAGGTGAGGCCCGTGAGAACACCGAATACAGGTGGCATGTCGACGGCTACTACTGGGCTGACGGCAGCGGCACGTTCCTCACCTAACATCCTCGCCGCTGTCTCATACGCGGGTTCACACTGCTCCTTGTTAAGAAGTGAGCGCGAACCCGCGTTTTCTGTCATAGTGGGGGCTATGTCAGAACACAAGAAGGCAATAATCATCGGTGGTCATGGGCATGTGGCGCTTTTTCTCGCCCCGCTTTTGGTAAACCACGGCTTTGACGTGACCTCGGTGGTACGCAACCCAGACCATGTCGCAGAGGTTGAACAAACAGGGGCAACAGCTAAGGTCGCCGACATCGCAGTCTTGGATGCTGTTGCTTGGGACGAACTTCTTGCTGACACTGATGTGGTGGTCTGGTCCGCTGGCGCTGGCGGTAAGGGTGGGCCGGATGCTACGTATGCCATTGACCGCGATGCGGCTATAGCGTCTATCAACGCCGCGACACGCGCGAGTACCCCGCCGCGCTACATCATGGTGAGCTTTGTGGGATCGTTGACTGATTTCTTTGAACAAAAACACCCGCTGTACCACTACGCGCTGGCCAAGCGCGTAGCTGATGAGGCGCTACTTGATTCACCCCTGGAGAGCATCATCCTCGGGCCAACAACCCTCAACCACAACGCCGCAGGTGGAGTGAAGGTCTTTGACAGCACCAAGTCTTCTGGCGGTACGACTTCCCGTGAGTTAGTTGCCCAGGTCGCAGCAGCTGCTGCGACTGCCAAGCACGTGCCGCAGGGCGATGCCCGCGTACTGGAGTTTTGCGACGGCGACACCCCAGTCGCCGACCTGTTTAGCTAGCGCGCTGATACCGTGACCGGAAATTTTGGAGCAACAGATTATCCACTGTGAGGTCGGCGCGAAAAGCCTCGTCGGCGATGCGGTGGTACTCGCTGGGATCGTAATAGCCGTTGTCGCGATAAATACGTAGGCGCTGGGCGAATGTCTCCGGTTCTAGCTCTGGATGAAATTGCGTAACGTAGACATTGTTGTTGAGGCGGTACATCTGAATCGGACATGCCTGGCCACGCACCAGATGCACAGCACCATCGGGTACCGCATCGGCAGCCTCGACATGGCCAACCAGGGTGGAAAAGGAGTCAGGCATCCCCGCGAACAGTGGATCATCCTTTGCTTCGTCGGTAACGAAGACCGTGATACATGAGGGGGTTTCGTTATAGGTGCGGCTCAGCGGTGCATCAAGTGCTAACGCGACCAAACCAATGCCATAACACGTGGCAAACAGCGGAAAATCCTGGTCAATGATTCTGCGAATAAGCGCAATGAGCTCGGACTCCACGCGGCGTTGATTATCGGACTTATCCTCATCACTGGCGTTAAATGGGCCGCCCCCAAGAATCACTCCAGAATAATCAGAAAAATCAATGTCAGGCAGTGATGTTTCGTTGACCCGGATCTGCACGAGCTCCTCGGGGGAGAGGTCCATAATAGTGCGGAAAGAGTGATATTCCGCAGTAACCGCCTCACGTTCTGGACGGGTGCTAAGGAGCAGGAATGGCAGCTGGGGTGTTGGCATGGTCAGGCGAGTCCGTCCTAGGTGATGTGATGCGGCCAAGCTCCTCGCAGTGGGCCACAAAGTTACGCAGTATCTGATGTGAGTAGCGGGTATCTACTGTTTTTATGCTGGCGACGATACTATCAAAATCCTCGGGGGAGAAGTAGCCATAGTCAAAATAAAAACGCATACGAGTTTCCAGCGCAGCCGCGTCCATTTCAGCATGAAACTGGGATGCCCATGTCGTGTCGTTGGCGCGATACAGCTGGATCGGGCAGTTGGGCCCGGTAGCAAGAAGCGTTGCTGACGATGGTAACGCCACAACGTTTTCCGTGTGACCAGTGAGTACTTCAAAGCGAGTGGGCAGGGATGCCATAAGTGGGTCAGCTATGGCCTCAGGGGTCAGTTCGACGATGGAGGCACTGGACTCTTCCGGGTGAGTACGCCCAACCTTTCCACCTTTGAGATGTGCGACCAGGCTGGCACCGAAGCAGATGAACATCACGGGGATCGGGGCGTCGATGAGCGTGGCCAATTGTGCGTGAACGTGCTGTTGCTCGGTGGAGTAGTGTGCTGTGGTGACATTGAATGGGCTACCGCCCACAATGACCCCATCGAAGCTGGAAAGCGGTCCGATGGAGGCGGTTTCCGAATCCAGCATGCGGTGAGTAAGTTCCTGTGGTGTGAGGCCGGTTGCGTGAAGAAAATCCTGGTATTCGGCCGCAGCAACGTCCGCACCGTGTCGTGGAGACACCAAGAGAAGAGAAACCATACCGAGCAGTCTAGTCGGTATGGTATCAGCACTAGAAAATCGCAGCTAGCGGCGATTACTGCGGACTGAATCTTCCACAAGATCCAGCACTTGAGTCAAGTTTTCCGTCGAGGCTCCTGAGGCCATGCGAGAGATGAAACCATCCATGACGGTTTCAAGGAACGTGTGTAAAACCTCAACGGGGACATCGGTGCGCATGCGGCCTGCATTAGCGTTGGATTGCAGGCGGCGGTGCACGGCATCGTCAAGAATGGCTTGGTGTTCCTGCCAGCGGGCCTGGAAGACAGGATCGGTGCGCCGTAGTCGGGTGATTTCCAACTGGGTCAGCAACCAATCGTAGCGTTCCGGGTGGGCGAGCATGTCGCGCATCACTTCCACCAATCCTTCCCGAGCAACAACATCAGCCATGCGGCGGGAATCCTCGCGGGCTAGCGCGAGGAAAAGGTTTTCCTTATCGGCAAAATGATGGAAGATTGCGCCACGAGACTTGCCTGTGGCTTCCTCTAGGCGACGCACCGTCGCCCCCTCGTAACCATGCTCGGCAAAGCACCTACGCGCACCTTCAAGGATGTCTTTGCGGCGCTGCGTCAAGTCTGAACTGCTGACCTTAGGCACAACACGGTCCTCCTCTGGTGATGGTGCACAAAAACTGTGGGGGCTGAGGTAGCCAGCCCCCACGGGGATGCTTCGGCGGGGCTATGCCCAACTGGTTAAGCCGAGTTTAGCTTTTCGCCATGTTTCGAAGCACGAACTGCAAAATACCACCATTGCGGTAGTAGTCGGCCTCGCCAGGCGTGTCGATGCGAACCACCGCATCGAACTCCACAACAGAACCGTTGTCCTTGGTGGCAGTGACTTTCACGGTCTTGGGGGTGACGCCGTTGTTGAGTTCTTCGATGCCTTCAATATCAAAGACCTCCGTGCCATCCAGCCCCAGTGACTCGTGAGATTCACCGGCGGGGAACTGCAACGGGATAACGCCCATTCCGATCAGGTTGGAGCGGTGAATGCGCTCGAAGGATTCGGTGATCACCGCTTTGACACCCAGCAGGTTTGTGCCCTTGGCGGCCCAGTCGCGGGACGAACCCGTGCCGTATTCCTTGCCGCCGAGGACAACCAGTGGGATGCCGGCTTTTTTGTAGTTCTCGCAGGCATCGAAAATGAAGGATTGCGGCCCGCCGTCCTGGGTGAAGTCGCGCGTGTAGCCACCGGCGACATCCACCAGCTGGTTTTGAAGGCGAATGTTGGCAAAAGTACCACGCATCATTACTTCGTGGTTGCCACGACGGGATCCCAGGGAGTTGTAGTCGTTGCGGGCAACGCCGTTCTCATCCAGGTATTGCGCCGCAGGGGTACCGGGTTTGATGGAGGAAGCGGGGGAGATGTGGTCTGTGGTCACCGAGTCGCCCAATTTGGCCAGTACACGGGCACCCTTGATGTCCGTGACTGGTTCTGGTTCCATGGTCATGCCATCAAAGTACGGTGCCTTACGGATGTAGGTGGATTTCTCATCCCAATCGAAGGTTTTGCCCTCTGGGGTAGGCAGGTTCTGCCAAGTTTCATCACCCAAGAACACATCGGCGTAGTCTGCTTCGTAGAGTTCACGGGAAATTGCGGACTCGATGGTCGCCTCAATTTCCTCGGTGGATGGCCAAATGTCGGTCAAGAAGACGTCGTTTCCGTCCTGATCCTGGCCCAAAGGCTGGGTAGCAAAATCAAAGTCCATGGTGCCCGCAATGGCGTAGGCAATGACCATAATCGGGGAGGCCAAGTAGTTCATCTTCACATCGGGGGAGATGCGGCCCTCAAAGTTGCGGTTGCCTGACAGCACAGCCGTGGCGGTGAGGTCATACTCGTTGATGGCCTGGGAGACTTCCTCGGGGAGCGGACCAGAGTTACCAATACAGGTGGTGCATCCGAAGCCTGCGAGGTAGAAGCCCAAAGCCTCCAGATCCTTCCACAGGTCAGCGCGCTTGTAGTAGCCATCCACAACCTGGGAACCAGGGGCGCAAATGGTCTTGACCCACGGCTTTGCCTTCAGGCCTTTTTCGTTGGCCTTGCGTGCGATCAAGCCGGCACCAATCATCACCGAGGGGTTGGAGGTGTTGGTACATGAGGTGATGGAGGCGATGGCCACCATGCCGTGATCCAGCGTGTACTCGCCGCCCCGCGGGGAGTGAACAACCACCGGGCGGGAGGCACGGCCGTCGGCACCCTCTGCTGCGGATTCGCCGTGGCCTGCGCGGGAGGAATTGTAGTTAGGTTCGCCAGCAGGGCCCAGGTCTACCGGCTCAAATGTGCCGTCTTCGCCCAGGTAGTTCGGCAGGTCAGTGCGGAACTGCTGCTTGGCCTCCGAGAGCAAAATACGATCCTGGGGACGCTTCGGACCGGCGATGGAGGGTACCACCGTGGAAAGGTCCAGCTCAAGGTACTCGGAGTACGTCGCCTCAGGGGTGTTCTCATCCAGCCACATGCCCTGAGCCTTGGCGTAAGCTTCAACCAATGCAATCTGTTCTTCAGATCGACCGGTCAGGCGCATGTACTTGGTGGTCTGCTCGTCGATGGGGAACATGGCACACGTCGAGCCGAACTCAGGAGACATGTTGCCAATGGTGGCGCGGTTGGCCAGCGGCACAGCCTTCACGCCAGAGCCATAGAATTCCACAAACTTCTGGACCACGCCGTGCTCGCGCAGCATTTCCGTAATGGTCAACACCACATCGGTGGCAGTAACGCCGGCTGGGATTTCACCAGTCAGTTTGAAGCCAACAACGCGGGGGATCAGCATGGACACCGGCTGACCCAGCATAGCGGCCTCTGCCTCAATGCCACCCACGCCCCAGCCGAGAATACCCAGACCGTTTTCCATGGTGGTGTGGGAGTCGGTACCAATGCACGTATCCGGGTAGGCGAGGCCATTATTGTCAAACACCACGCGGGCGAGGTTTTCAATATTCACTTGGTGCACAATGCCGGTTCCGGGCGGCACTACGCGGAAGTTGGAAAACGCCTTGGATCCCCACCGCAGGAACTGATAACGCTCTTCATTGCGTTCGTATTCAATGTCGACGTTGGTGGACAAAGCGTCAGAGTTGCCGAAAGCCTCAATGATTACCGAGTGGTCAATCACCATCTCTGCGGGGTTCAGCGGGTTCACCTTGTCGGGGTCACCGCCAAGAGTTTTCACCGCTTCACGCATGGTGGCAAGGTCAACCACACAAGGGACACCAGTAAAGTCCTGCATCAACACCCGGGCCGGGGTGAACTGGATCTCAATGCTTGGTTCTGCAGTGGGATCCCAGTTGGCAATAGCCTCAATATGCTCTGTGGTGATGTTCGCGCCGTCCTCGGTGCGCAGAAGATTCTCCCCGAGAACCTTCAACGAATAGGGCAGCTTCTCCATACCAGGCACAGCGCTCAGCGCGAAGTACTCATAAGACTTCTCGCCAACTTCCAGTGTGCTTTTGGCGTTGAAGGAGTTTTTGCTATCGGTCACAGTTAGCTCCACTTCCTTAAAAAACTAGGGTGAGTCACACACCAGCAAATCCTTGATGTGGCTGGAATCGGTGCGTGATCAGTGCGTAAACGGACACCCGCGAAGGGCATCATGGTGATTCCGCCTGAAGGAAACCCCAGGATGAATCCTCATGATCGTTTGCTATTATCTTAACAGTACAAGCGTTCTGTTGCGGAATTTTGCGGCTTACGCCCTTAAAAATACCCCCGATTAAGGGAAAGATAACCCCCATCAACAGCAGCAATCGTCAATCTTGCACCTCCGGCACCCACGCGCGCCAAGGCGTAACACGACACCGTGTCCCTCAATCGCCACGCTCACCCGGACCCCACTAAAATAGAACCGCCATGCGTCATGTGGCACATGGTGCCGCATGACGACGCCTCTACCCGAATGCATCCCCGGAAGGTTCCAGGTTGATCCCCGAACAATACAACATTGACGAACTCGCCGCCCAACTCAACGACGACTCCGTTGTGCTCGGGGCGTATGGGCGAGAACATCCAGGAGCGGAACAGGATATCGCCACCATCCTGGCCAACGCGGAAAATCAAGGTCGGGGTTCTTTTGGCTTCGTTGCACTCGATGAAACTCCAGCTCAGACCGCCGACCTCAGGGACATTGCCCAAGAGCTGCTCGACACCACCAATATCAACACCATCATTGTGCGGGCGCCGGGAAGTGGGGCGATTGTAAGCGATCAGTACTCTCGTAAGACCGTTGAATTGGCGCAATGGGATCTGTTGGGGAATCCAGACTATGTCAGTGCCGTGGACAACTATGTGTCCAGTGTGAGTAGCGATTCCACCCCATGGGGGCTGGTCACTGTCGGCCTATGTCTGGTGATCGTTGCAGCAGTTGTGTGCACGTTTTTGAGCTTGACGTTGCGTGTACGCGCATCTGAAAAGTCTGCACGTCTAAAGGAGTCCTTGGCTATGTGACAGACTTCATAGTCTGTGATTTTTTTGTTAACCGCGCAGGCCAGCACCATATCTACCATCCTCTGGATGGCATGGTGTTGGCCTTTACTTGTGTGACTAATGAGATTGAAGTGTTGTTTGTTGTGAAAGTGGACTATTGTTAAGAATGTCGGCTCACGGGGTTGGTTTGTGACGTCGATAACCACGCTAAACCGCACATCATGGTGTGGAGCGGGCACGTGGGGAAGCATGCCACGCACCACCAGACGTGAGGCAGCTGCTTATTCGACGCAGACAATCAACCTCGTGGGCGGGCTTTTATTTGGTTCACATAAAAGGAGTTTTCGTGGCACGCACGCGATTCACTCGGCGGCTGATTGCCATTGCACTGAGCAGCACAATACTGACCGCGACAATCGCATCACCTGAGGCAGGGTTGGCGCAGCCCGTCAATCCAGATGATTCGGAAATCGCCACGGCGGAAAGCAATGTGAACACAAATTCGCGCAACGTCGCACAGTTGGCCAATACACTCAGCAACACCCAGAACGACATCAGTCGCCTAGAAAATGAAATGGGCGGACTGCGGGAAGCAGTCAACAAAGCCCTTGTTGACCTCCATGATGCTCAAGCATCCGCAGAGCAAGCCCGCCAAGCTGCCCGCGCCGCCCGCCAGGAACTCGACGACGTACAAAGCCAGATGACCCAGGCGCAGCAGCGGCTCGACGAGTTTTCACGCTCTGCCTACCGCAAGGGTGCCTCCAATCCGGGCGTGTCAGGGGTCGCGGGGACCAAACACTCCAACGATGCCCTTGACCGGCAAACCTACCTACGCACCAACATTGCCAAGCAACGCGCCATCATCGACCACCTCGATCACCTGCGCACTGACAAAGCCAACAAGGAATCACAGCTGCGAGAAGCCAGCAAGTTGGCAGAACAACGCGAAGCGCAAGCTGCTCAGGCCAAAGAAGCGGCACAGAATGCCATTAATGAAAATTCTCGCCTGATTGAGCAGCGCACCGCATCTCTGAAAAATTTAATGGCGCAGCGCGACGACGCGCAGAAGAAGCTTGATGCCGCCAAGTCCACGTCCGACACGTTGAATAATCAGCGCAAGGAATATCAGGATTATCAGAAGGCCAAGGAAGAGCGGGAGCGTGCCGAAGCTGAGGCTGCAGCTGCGGAGAAAGCTCGCCACGATGCCGAACAAACCCAGGCTGATGCCCAGGCCCGTGCGGACGCCGAGGCGGACGCTGCGGCAACAGCAAACGATGCACATAAATCAGATGCTGAAGAGCGGGCGCGTACCGCCGCTGATGAGGCCGAACGTGCGCGCACTGATGCACAAGAAAAGACGACCCAAGCGCAACAAGCGCAACAGCACCACGATGCCGCAACCGCCGCCGCAGCTGATGCGGCAGCCAAGATTGCCGAGCTATCACCGGACCACACCAATCTGGACAGCCCGTACCCCACGGACTTGGATGCTGACGATGCCACCATCGCAGCCTTGCAAGGTCCTCAACAGGACAACCAACAGGATGATGCGGCCACCGGTAGTAGCAGCTCCTCGCTGAGCACTCTCGACACCGTTACCAGTGATGCTTCTGCGAGCGTCAGCGGATCAAAGGAAGAGAAAATCGAGGCCGTCATTGCACGCGCACAGTCCCAGGTGGGGCTGCCATACGCTTGGGGCGGAGGTAACGCCAGTGGCCCGACTCAGGGTATCCGTGACGGCGGCGTTGCCGATTCCTTCGGCGATTACAATAAGGTCGGCTTCGACTGTTCCGGGCTAGTGCTGTATGCCTTCGCCGGTGTCGGCATTGCATTGCCACATTACACGGGTTATCAGTATGAACGTGGCACTAAAATCTCACCGAATGAGATACAGCGCGGTGACCTGATTTTCTACGGCCCCAATGCCGAGGACCACGTGGCCATTTATCTTGGTGACGGCCAGATGCTGGAAGCTCCACAGTCTGGCTCTCAGGTGCAGGTTTCTCCTGTGCGGTGGACCGGTATGAGCCCGTATGCAGTGCGTTTGATCTAACTCACCCAACACCGCCGTGCGTGGTTCTCACCTGAAGGTCGGTGTTGGGTATTGTGTTCCCTATGCCTCCAACTTTTGATGCATTGTTATTTTTATCTTTTGGTGGTCCTGAGGGTCATGAGGATGTGCGTCCATTTTTAGAAAACGTCACACGCGGGCGAGGAGTGCCCCCAGAACGTTTGGATGAAGTTGAAGTGCATTACCACCATTTTGGTGGAGTCAGTCCTCTGAACGAACTGAATCGCGAGATCATCGCCAACGTTCAAGCGGAGTTGAAAGCCCAAGGGCTTGATCTGCCAGTGTACTTTGGCAACAGAAACTGGCACCCCCTCGCTGCAGATACCGCTGTCGAGATGGAAAAGGCAGGGGTGCGCCGCGCACTAGTGTTCGCCACCTCGGCGTGGGCAGGGTACTCAGGCTGCAGGCAGTACGACGAAGACATTGATGCTATGCGTCAGCATCTCAAGAATCAGGGGTTGAATGACATTGAGTTCACCAAGCTCCGTCAGTTCTATGACCACCCGCTCTATATCGAAGCAATGACGGAGGCCGTCCAAGAGGCTTTCGCCGATCTGCCAGACGACGTGTGCGACAACGCTAGGCTTATTTTCACCGCCCACTCTATTCCCATGTCTGCAGATCACACCTCAGGTATTGACGCCGACGGCGCACTGTACTCACGCCAGGTTCAGGAATCCGCAGCTCTGGTGGCTCAGCAGCTGGGAATCACAGAGTTCGATGTGGTCTGGCAATCCCGGTCCGGTCCTGAGCACGTGCCGTGGCTGGAACCGGACATCGTAGACCACGTCGCTGATATTCACTCCTCTGGTTATCCAGCGGCAGTTGTGTGTCCCATAGGGTTCATCTCTGACCACATTGAAGTGGTGTGGGACTTGGATTCGGAGCTCGCAGAGGAGGCGGAACAACTGGGCATGTACATTGAACGCACCCGAACCGCCGGACCAACTCCGCATTTCGCATCCATGGTGGTGGAGCTGGTCAAGGAACTTATCGACGCCGCCCCTCCACGCCGCCTCGGTACAGCACCGCTGAAAGGGTGCTCCGTTAACGGAGCACCCTGTGACACGCAGTGCTGTACTCCACCTCAGCGCTTGAGACGACCCCACTCGGCCACCGCGTAGTTCACAGCCGCGATGCGGGCATGCCTGATCGGTCGGGTTAACGCCAATAACTCAGCATCAAGGCTGTGATCACCGCTGTAGCTGATCACAGCCTCAATGATGGCACTGATGTGGTCGGCTCGGGTAAGTAATTTTAGTGTTCGCTGTGGTGTGGCATCAGGCAAACCTGAAAGATCGTAGGTGTCGCCCACCATACCAACGATGAGTCGCGGATTAGCGAGAGCATCGCTGCGGTAGCCGCGGGCGTCGATAAGCGTCGCGGCACGGCGGATAGCCTCGCTGAGCTCTAGGTCTGCCTCACCCGGGGTGGGAATATAGGGGCTTGGCAGAGCATCAGCGAGATGAAACCAACGGGGATTATCCAGCGGTGGAGTAATCACGATCTGCTCATTGGGGACGGGTGAGGCAAACACCAATGCTCCGCTGTGCTGGGCAGCCAGCGCGGCGTCGCTACCTGCGGGAAGGTGTGGCGCATCACCCGGACCCGGGAACTCCAGGCGCACAATGGGTTCGCCAGTGGGATTGTCGTCCAGCAGGGGAGAGGCATGACGGCGAAGCGCAGTAAACATATCCAAGGACGGCGCCCCACCGAGATCAATAAGGGCTGTTTCGGTGTCATCGTAGGATTCCAGCCCATACAGCCACGCGGCGATCCAAATGGCAGCGTTGTGCAAAGGCGTGTACACGTGTGATCGGAAATTCATGGCCGCGCCAGTTTAGCCGATAGGGTAGGAAACCATGAGCATCAACGATCCGTACGGTGGTGACATTTTCGCCGGGCACGCACGCAACAAAACCCCCGACTATCCAACTGTTCCCGCCGAACCCGGCCTGGTGGTAGAAGTACGAGCCACCGGATACGTTGGTGCTGTAGTGGGGTTTGAACGCACCTATGACGGGGATTTTGTTCGCCTTGAGGATCGTCACGGCGCGCAACACCTGTTCAAACTCCGCACAGGTGCCTTCATGGTCGATGGGCAGATCGTGTCGCTCACGCGCTTTGTGGCCAAACAACAGCCCGCCCGCTCCAACTCCGGCTCCCGGAAAGTCGCCGGTGTGCAGGCGAAAGTCGCGGCACCATCTCGAATCTGGGTTGAAGGCATCCATGACGCAGCGATCGTGGAGAAAGTCTGGGGCCACGACCTGCGAGTAGAGGGCGTGGTTGTTGAATACTTGGAAGGCTTGGACAACCTTCCCGAACGATTAGCGGAATTCCAACCAGGCCCCGGGCGCAGGGTAGGCGTGCTTGCCGACCACCTAGTGACAGGCTCAAAAGAGACACGCCTGACCGAACAAGTCGGGCCACATGTAGCAGTCACCGGACACCCCTTCATTGATATTTGGGCCGCAGTGAAACCAGAGCGACTAGGCATGCGTGCCTGGCCCGACGTTCCCCGTAACGAAGACTGGAAAACCGGAATATGCCGCAGATTAGGCTGGGGCGACACCCGGGAGGGGTGGAACCGGGTGTACGGGGCAGTGAATGGCTTCCGGGACCTCGATTCAACACTTATCGGCGCAGTAGAGCGCCTTATCGACTTTGTTACTATCCCAGAAGTTTCCAAGTCAGATCTTATGTAAGGCTATTTTTCCACGTATCCTTGAAAACGTGGGTGTATTTATTTGGTTGATTGCCGCATTGGTACTAGCCTGTGGCGAACTAGCGATTGGCGATTTCACGCTACTCATGCTCGCCGGTGGCGCATTAGCCGCCGCTGGTGTCTCACTTGCTCATGTGCCGACATGGGTTGAAGTCGTTGTATTCGGTGTGACATCAATCGGCATGATTTTCTCCCTACGCCCAATGCTGAGGAAAAGGCTGCTGACGGCCCCCACGTTAGATACGTCGGTGCAGGCTTTAGTGGGTGCCACCGCACCCGTGATTGAAACGGTAGACCCCCACGGGGGACAGATCCGCCTTGACGGGTCGATTTGGTCTGCCCGCAGCCTCGACCCCTCTGAAACGTTTGCTGTGGGCGACACCGTCAATGTCATCAGCATTGACGGTGCCACCGCAGTTATATGGAAGGCACAGTAATGACATTTGGAACAGTTTTATTCGGCGTCTTAATTCTGCTGATTGTTGTGGTGGTAGCTCGCTCTGTCGCCCTCATTCCGCAAGGTGAAGCCGCCGTTATTGAACGCCTTGGCAGGTATACACGCACGGTGTCTGGTGGGCTGACTTTGCTCATCCCGTTTATTGACCGTATCCGTGCAAAAGTAGATACCCGCGAGCGCGTGTTTTCTTTCCCACCACAAGCGGTGATCACCCAAGACAACCTCACTGTGGCCATCGACACGGTAGTGACATTCCAGGTCAACGAACCGGAACGCGCCATCTACGGCGTGGACAACTACATCGTCGGCGTGGAACAGATCTCCACCGCAACGCTTCGCGACGTCGTGGGCGGCATGACGCTGGAGGAAACCCTCACCTCACGTGACGTGATTAACCGCAGGCTACGCGGCGAACTAGATGCCGCCACCACCAAATGGGGCCTGCGCATCAGCCGCGTCGAACTCAAGGCCATTGATCCGCCACCATCCATCCAACAGTCCATGGAAATGCAGATGAAGGCGGACCGTGAAAAGCGCGCCATGATCCTTAACGCCGAAGGCCAGCGCGAGGCAGACATCAAAACTGCAGAAGGTGAAAAGCAAGCAAAGATCCTTGCCGCAGAAGGTGAAAAACATGCCGCCATCCTCGCCGCCGAGGCAGAGCGCCAAGCCGTGATCCTCCGTGCCGAAGGCGAACGCGCCGGGATGTTCCTCCGCGCACAAGGTGAAGCCCGGGCAATCCAGAAAGTCAACGCTGCCATTCGCGCAGCCCAAATCACCCCTGAAGTACTGGCCTACCAATATTTGGAGAAACTGCCGAAGATCGCCGAAGGCTCTGCCAACAAAGTCTGGGTGGTGCCCAGCCAATTTGGCGATTCCCTCGAACAATTCGCCAAGACACTGGCTAACAAAGACGACGACGGCATCTTCCGCTATGAACCCACCGAAGTGGACGCACGCACCCAAGAACTGGCGGACCAAGACGCAGACACCCAACACTGGTTCTCCACCGAATCCGACCCTGAAATCGCCGCCGCCGTTGCTGCAGCAAACGCAGTGGCCCAAAAATCGGTGGATTCCGAATCACCACAGGCACCTGTCATGCCATCACCGGAGCAACCCAACATCCCCGACGCCCAGTACGGGATGGAGAACTAACGCGCCGCTACAGTTCCTCGGCACGCTGCAACAGGTTCACCGCAAGGTGCCAACCCGCTGACTCAGCTTGCCACCCAGCCGCCTGGAGACGCTGCGACATCGCCTGCTTAGAGATGCCCAGCTCCTGGGCGGCTTCATTTTGGTTATACCCCGCCCGCATCAGCGAGGTTGCCTCCCGGCCCTCCAACGTGCGCTTAGACAACACATGCCCCAGCATGCAAAACACCCCAGAAATATCAGCAGTGTAGCGCGCAGGATCAGCACCACGGGCATCAATACGCGCCTTCACCACCCCAGCCTTACCGAGTTTACCCACCGCAGCAGTGGCCAGCTTTCGAACGCGTTCCGCTGATTCCACACCGTCAGAACCCAGATGTTCTCGCCGATGAGGGATAACACCGATCCCCACCGACCACTCCGCCGCAGACAACAACGCCATCGTGGCATTAGTCACCGCCGCAGCACTGGCCACATTGGCGCACATGTCCTCCACATCAAGAATGTGAAACGCCTCAACACCATCAGTGGCGGCAAGTGCAGTAGCAAACCGCTGAACATAGTCGGCGCGTTGGATCTCGCGGCCACGATACCGAGCGTGCAAAGCGAACATTGACGAGGAAAAACCTTAACTAAGCGCGAATTTTCACTGATAATTCCGTTTAGTCTACCGTCTGGGCTTGATCAAGGGAGGAAACACGCGAATGAGTGTCTCACGCAACATCGCGCCGAGTTGGCAACCTGGAATCTACTGCAAGTCCCGATATGCCGAACACAAACAGCATAAGGCTGACCAGTAAAATCGCAGGATTTCCGGTGCCCGTCGCGGCGTCGCCAAGCAACACCGTCGCCATGGTTCCAGGGGCTGAGCCAAGAAGTGTTGCCATTGTAAACGCGCCCACCGGAACCGCGCTCAACGCCGCAGCGTAATTGAGCACACTAAATGGTACGGCAGCAATCATGCGCAACGACATGATGGCTAACCATCCCCGTGTGCGTAGTCGCTCGTTAATGCCAGACACGGCCGGGTGTGTCAACCGTGGCCGCATCCAATCGCCAAGCAAAAAACGCACAATTAACAGCGATAACGCCGCCGAAACAGTGGTAGCTCCTAGTGCGATAACAATTCCCACAACCGGCCCAAACAACAGCCCGCTGGAAAATGTCATGATGGTGCGGGGGAGTGGAAGCTGTGTGATCAGGACATACAAGACAAAAAAGACCACAGCAAACCACGGGCCTGCGGCCACACTCCATGAACGCAGTAGATGGATGCTCGGAACATCTATGATAAACACCACCCCCACAAATGTGAGCAATACCGCAACAATCCCTAATTGCTTCACCCTTGAGAACCCTGAAAAACTCGCCCAAGCATCCCCACAAAGGGTAGCCAAAAAATCCCACAGCAACTGCAGTTTTGCTGAGCGGCCACGAGGCGTGGGGGTTGGTGAAGTACTCACCTGAATCAGGGTAGTCTCTGCGCTAGCTCATGGCGATATCGGCATATGTGATGGGGGTTTCTCGCACTAAGAGAAGGTTACGGGGGTTACACTGGTGAAAGATTGTGAGCAATCCGGTGACGGGTGTGCTCATGATTTGACTATAACTGGAGGAATTTTCAAGGTTTAAGGGGAGTAGGTCCGCTGTGACTGATACACAGTCTGGTGCGCCGAACACTCTGCCCGAGGATTTCGATGCCAAGCAGCAAGCCTGGTACAAATCCGTCGCTGGAGTGTTTGCCCGCGTACAAAAAAAGGATGTCGCAGACATCCCACTTGATGTATGGAAAAAACTCATCAAGTCCACTTATGACGACATCGACATCAACCCGCTGTACACCCGTGCCGACGAACTAGACGAAGTCGCCGCCCCTGGCGTCTTCCCCTTCATTCGCGGCTCATACGTGTCCGATGCCTCGCGTGCCGGCTGGGGCGTCACCGAAACCTTCGGCACACACGGTACAGCCGCCGATGTCAACAAACTCATCCTGCACGCGTTGAACAACGGAACAACCAATGTCGTGCTCGACCTCACCGGTGATCTCAGCGCTGATGATCTGTCCACCGTGCTAGGTGATGTTTACCTCGACCTCGTGCCACTGCGTCTGCACGCCGGAACCGACACCGCAGCAGCTGCCACCGCACTCTATGCGCTTATCGACGCCGCCGGGGTCGCTGAATCCACCACCGTGGAACTCGGTGCTACCCCGCTGACCTCACGCGTCGACGGAAGCGACACAACAAGCCTCGACGATGCTATCGCCTTGGCCGTTGATGCGTCAGCCCGTCCAGGTGACGTACGCGCCATCATGATCGACGGTGTGGCGTTATCCAACCAAGGCGCCACCGATGCCCAAGAAGTCGGCATGGCACTCGCCGCCGGTGTGGATTACTTGCGTGCCCTCACCGCTGCAGGTCTCACCCCGGAGCAAGCACTCAAGCAGCTGTCCTTCCGCTTCGCCGCCACTGATGAGCAGTTCGAAGAAATTGCCAAGTTCCGTGCAGCACGCGGACTCTGGGCACGTATCGCTGAAGTCGTTGGTGCGCCCGAAGCAGGCTCCGCACCCCAGCACGCCATCACCGCACCTGTGATGTTCAGCCAGCGTGACCCCTGGGTCAACATGCTGCGCTGCACAGTCGCAGCATTCGGCGGAGGCGTCGGCGGAGCAAGCGACGTCGAGGTACTACCCTTCGACTACGTCGTTCCAGGCGGAATGCCCGGTACCTCACGCACTTTCGCATCCCGCATTGCCCGCAACACCAACCTGTTGCTTCTGGAAGAATCCCACCTCGGCTTCGTTGTCGACCCCGCCGGAGGCTCCTTCTTCGTTGAAGACCTCACCGACAAACTCGCCGACAAAGCCTGGGCAGTGTTCACAGAGATTGAATCCCACGGCGGCTTCACTGCAGCCGTGGAATCCGGTGCCATTGCTACCGCACTCGATGCCTCCCACGAGCGCACCCGCGCAGACATCGCACGCCGCGCGAAGAAACTCACTGGCATCAATGAATTCCCCAACCTCGGTGAACAACCCCTCAGCGACGACCGCCGAGTTGAACCGCGCGGTATCCGCCGCTGGGCCGCGGAGTTCGAAGCACTGCGCAACCGCTCAGACGTCTACCTAACCGCCAAAGGCACACGCCCGCAAGCAGTACTCATCCCGCTCGGGCCACTGGCCAAGCACAACATCCGCACCGGGTTTGCCACCAACCTGCTCGCCTCCGGCGGCATCGAAGCTCTTAACCCCGGCCAAGTCGTACCAGGCACCCCTGAATTCGATACCGCTGCACAATCCGCGCCTATTGCCGTCATCTGCGGCACCGACGCAGAATATGGCGAGACTGGCGTCGAAGCCGTACAAGCACTACGTAAGGCAGGCGTCGAAACTGTACTGCTTGCCGGATCACCCGCATCTTTTGAGGGGGCAGAGGCAGCACCCGACGACTACCTCAATCTCAAGATCGACGCCGCAGCTACTCTTGCAGCACTGCTCGACAAGTTGGGAGCGTGAGAGGACACATGACCACCATCCCGAATTTCGCTGATATCCAGCGCACACCGGATACTGTCACCACAACCAGCGCCCCCAGCGCATCAGAACAGATCTGGTCCACCCCAGAAGGAATCGACGTCAAGCGCGTGTTTACCCGCGCTGACCGCGACGAAGCCGCCGCCGGAAACGACGAGCGTGCACCGCACCCCCTCGACTCCTTCCCAGGTATGCCGCCCTTCATGCGCGGACCATACCCAACCATGTACACCAACCAGCCCTGGACCATCCGCCAATACGCCGGATTTTCCACCGCAGCTGAATCAAACGCCTTCTACCGCCGTAACCTCGCCGCAGGTCAAAAGGGACTCTCCGTCGCCTTCGACCTAGCAACACACCGCGGCTACGACTCCGACAACGAACGAGTTGTTGGTGACGTCGGCATGGCAGGTGTGGCCATTGACTCCATCTTGGATATGCGCCAACTCTTCGAAGGTATCGACCTCGGCAGCGTCTCCGTCTCCATGACCATGAACGGTGCCGTCCTCCCGGTCCTGGCGCTCTACATCGTCGCAGCTGAAGAACAAGGCGTACCCCCGGAAAAACTTGCTGGAACTATTCAGAATGACATTCTGAAAGAGTTCATGGTGCGTAACACCTACATCTACCCACCGAAGCCATCCATGCGCATCATCTCCAACATCTTCGAATACACCTCGATGATGATGCCGCGCTTCAACTCCATCTCCATCTCCGGTTACCACATCCAAGAAGCTGGAGCTACCGCAGACCTGGAGCTTGCCTACACCCTCGCCGACGGTATCGAATACATCCGTGCCGGCATGGACGTGGGCCTTGACGTAGATAAATTCGCACCGCGTCTTTCCTTCTTCTGGGGCATCTCCATGTACACCTTCATGGAAATCGCCAAGATGCGCGCAGGACGTCTGCTGTGGAGCGAACTGGTGGCTAAGTTCGATCCCAAAAACCCGAAGTCCCAGTCGCTGCGTACTCACTCGCAGACCTCGGGTTGGTCGCTTACTGCGCAGGATGTGTACAACAACGTTCCCCGTACCTGCATTGAGGCAATGGCTGCCACCCAGGGACATACGCAGTCTCTGCACACCAATGCACTTGATGAGGCCCTGGCTCTGCCAACGGACTTCTCAGCCCGTATCGCCCGCAACACTCAGTTGCTTCTCCAGCAGGAATCCAACACGGTCCGCCCGGTCGACCCGTGGGCAGGTTCCTACTACATTGAGTGGCTGACCAATGAGCTGGCCAACCGTGCACGCGCCCACATCGAAGAAGTTGAGGCCGCAGGCGGCATGGCTCAAGCGACGATTGAGGGTATTCCGAAGCTGCGTATCGAGGAATCCGCCGCACGCACTCAGGCGCGCATTGACTCGGGCCGCCAGGCGCTGATCGGCGTGAACAAGTATGTCGTTGAGGAAGACGAGCAAATCGAAGTGCTGAAGGTGGACAACACCAAGGTGCGCGCTGAACAGCTTGAAAAGCTCGAACGCCTTCGCGCTGAGCGTGATGAGGAAGCTTGTCAGGCAGCTCTCGATGCTCTGACCGCTGCTGCTGCCCGCGAGGATAAGGAGGCTGGTGATCTTTCCCAGAACCTCCTGAAACTGTCGGTGGATGCAGCTCGCGCAAAGGCAACTGTCGGCGAAATTTCCTATGCGTTGGAGAAGGTTTTCGGCCGCCATGAGGCTGAGATCCGTACTCTGTCTGGCGTGTACAAGGAAGAGGTCGGAAAGGAAGGCACCGTGTCGAACGTGCAAAAAGCCATCGCCATGGCCGATGCCTTTGAAGCTGAGGAAGGTCGTCGCCCGCGTATCTTCATCGCCAAAATGGGGCAGGATGGCCACGATCGTGGACAGAAGGTTATTGCGTCCGCCTATGCCGACCTCGGCATGGACGTCGACGTCGGACCGCTGTTCCAGACTCCGGCCGAGGCTGCACGCTCCGCAGCGGATGCTGACGTCCACGTGGTGGGTGTGTCTTCCTTGGCAGCAGGTCACCTCACACTGGTGCCTGCTCTGAAGGAAGAGCTGGCCAAGCTGGGTCGCGAAGACATCATGATCGTCGTTGGTGGTGTGATCCCGCCAGGAGACTTCCAAGAACTCTATGACGATGGTGCGGCCGCCATCTACCCGCCCGGCACGGTGATTGCCGATTCAGCTATTGACATGCTGACTAAACTATCCGCCAACCTAGGTTTTGACCTAGACGTAGATGCCTAGATTCTGATTGTGAGGGATGCCTGACATGGCTGTTGATAACGAATACCTTGAGCACCATTTGGGCTCTCTCATGACCACTGCGGGCACTGACCTCGGGGATGTCACTGCGGTGGCCCCCGAGGTGGTTAAGCGGGCTCGTCGCCGAATTGATGTTGATGAGCTTTTCGACGCCGTGCGAGCAGGCAATCGCACGCACATTTCCCGCGCCATCACGCTGCTGGAATCCAGTGCGCCAGCACATCGAGTGCTGGCGCAGGAGCTGCTGGTTCGCCTGTTGCCCTTCTCGGGAAATGCCCTCCGAGTAGGCATCACAGGCGTGCCTGGCGTTGGCAAATCTACCTTTATTGAGGCCCTGGGTATGAAGCTACTGAAGGAAGGGCATAGAGTGGCTGTGTTGGCCATCGACCCGTCCTCTACGAAAACCCGTGGCTCTATTTTGGGTGATAAAACGCGCATGGCCAAGCTGTCAGCGCAGGATGACGCGTTTATTCGCCCGTCTCCATCTGCGGGGACGCTTGGCGGTGTAGCTAAAGCCACCAGAGAATCGATGGTGGTGTTTGAGGCCGCCGGATACGACGTGATTCTGGTGGAAACCGTCGGTGTGGGCCAGTCCGAGGTTGCTGTCTCCCAGATGGTGGATTGCTTCACGTTTTTGGCACTGGCCGGTGCCGGCGACCAATTGCAGGGCATTAAAAAGGGTGTCCTGGAGATGGCTGATCTTGTGGCCATTAACAAAGCTGACGGTCCGAACCTGAAAAACGCCAAACGCGCTGCCCGCGAGCTTGCGGCGGCGATGCGTATGGTGCGTAGTGAGGACGGTCTGTGGCACCCACCAACAATGACTATGTCTGCTGTTGAAGGTGACGGTGTTGATGAGTTCTGGGACACCGTACAAAAGCACCATGAGGTGATGCGAGAATCCGGGACATTTGAGACTGTTCGTCGTGATCAGCAAGTGGGGTGGATGTGGGCAATGGTGCATGAAACACTGCTGCAGCGCCTGAACACTGACCCTGAGGTGAAAGAGGTCCGTAGTCTGGTGGAGGCTCAACTTCGCCAAGGTCAAATTACTCCGACACTCGCGGCGGAACGTATTCTGACAGCTTTTGACGCGGCGAAGTGATGCCTACAACCACTATTCTTGCTCGACTGAGTACATTTGTTGTTGTCGGCACAGTCGTTATGGGTGCAGTCGTGTGCGCTACGAATTCCTCAGCATCATGTCCGAATTGGCCTGGGTGTTATGACGGGCAATTCACGCCGGAGTTTCAGCTTAACCCGATCATTGAGTTTGTCCATCGCGTTTTCTCAATGACCTGTGCACCCTTCGTGCTCGTCATGGGGATTTTGCTGCGCAAACATCATGATCGCCGAGTGCGGTTGCTGCCATGGGTAGCTCTTGCTGGCGCACTTGGTGCTGGAATTTTTGGCATGTTTACTATTCTGACTGGATTATCACCAGTGGCCAGCATGATCGACTTGTGGTGCGCGCTTACTGCTTTGGTATGCATGGTGCTGACCACATGCCTGCTTGGCGCAACACAGTTTGATGCTACACGCGCTCGCATTGCCGGATATGCGGTTGTGGGAGTGGCAGCGTTGTACGGAATGGGTGTCCTCGTGGCTGGTGATGGCTCTTTTACCCGCTGTATTGGTTGGCCATTGGGTTTTATTATCGACGCCGATCACGCGGCACCGCTGCAAATCCTGCGGGTAATTCTCGCTGTTGCCCTCATAGGTGTGTTCCTCTGGCTACGCTCGTTGCCAGTGCTGTTCGCGTTGGCAACTGAGCTTGTGCTGGGAATCGTCATTCGTACTTCTGGCCTGACGGATCTGCTGGGATCCTTGTATGGCGCTGTCGCGGTGTGCATTATTGTGCTTGCGGCGTGGCAGTGGGGCAATCACCAGTACGCGGCTGGGGCGTAGTCCTTAAGAAAACAGCCATACAGGTCTATCCCGTTTTCGCCGTCGACTATGGGGTGGTAGACACGGGCGGCACCGTCGATAAGATCTAGTGGGGTGTGAAAGCCTTTGCGAGCAAAACGTTCTTTAGCCACATGTGGGCGTTCATCGGTGATCCAGCCGGTGTCAACAGCCGTCATGAGGATCTTATCCTTGAACAGTTCTTCTGCGGATGTGCGGGTTAACATGTTGAGCGCTGCTTTGGCCATGTTTGTGTGTGGATGTCCTGGTCCCTTGTAGTCCCTGTGGAATATTCCTTCCATGGCGGAGACATTGACAATGTACTTCCGGCGAGCTGGGGAGGCTTCCAAAGCGGGACGGAGCCGGTTGATCAGTATGAACGGCGCAATGACATTGCAAAGATTGACTTCAAGCACCTCAATTGGGTCGATTTCACCCACCTTGGCTACCCACGAGTTATGGCTTACACGTTCAGGGAGTAATCCACCTGCATCAACAGTGATGTTGGCAAGGAGCTCTCGGTCAATGGTGGCTGGTTCGATGGCACTTGGAATGGAGGAATCCCCAAGAATGCGCATGTGAACATCCCTTTCGATGCCGCGTAGGGGCGTGCTCTCGGCGTCGACAAGGGCGGAATAGGCGCCGGGGGAGTGGCGAATGGTTTGAGCAGCGTTGTTGATCACTATGTCGAGTGGCTCTGTTGCGATGTCATCGGCGAGTGCCGCGACGTGAGCGGGGTTTCGAAGGTCAATACCCACAATGTGAAGTCGATCCAACCAGTCTGCCGAATCTGAAGTGGCACTGAAACGACGAGCTGCGTCACGCGGAAAACGCGTGGTGATGGTGAGGTTCGCGCCGTCGCGAAGTAGTTTCAACGCAATATGCATGCCGATCTTGGCTCGTCCACCAGTCAGCAGTGCCCGCCGACCATGAAGATTGGTGCCTGCATGCCGGTGAAAGTGATTGATTCGGGCGCAGCTGGGGCAGAGGAGGTGATAAAAGGAATCCACCTGGGTGTAGCGCTTTTTGCAGACATAACATGACTGCGACCGGTGGAGGATGCCGACGCTGCTAGCTATTGCCTGGGGGAGTTCGGCGGCACCGTCGTCAATGCGATCAGGGTGACCGGTTACGGTGGCGGCGATGATGGCAGCATCGTCAGCGCGTCGTTGCGCGCGTGCTGCTTCGCCCGTGGCGATTGCCCTGGCTTTGCGCAGTTTTTTACCTGCCTTGAGTAATGCGTTGACGGTGTGGTCGTTGTTGGATTGTGGATCGTCAGCGACCATGCGTGTGGCCTGGTCAAGGACCTTGAGGCAGATTTCCAGTTCGTGGGGATCGATAAGCACATTTAATGATAATAATCTAATCTGCTACCTGGATAAAAGTATTGATGCGGGAATTACAACTTGATATTATCAATATAAATAATATTTCCTTATCGGAGGACTTTGCTATGACTACACTGCGCACGCTATCCGTTATTGCTGTTGCTGGACTTTTTCTCACGGGTTGTTCCTTAATCGGGGGTAATGGGGACTCGGAAACCACGACGGCAGCAAAAACAACTACAGCCGAAGTGACTACGTCAACCATCACGCAGACGGCAACCACAACAAGCTCGACTTCAACAAGCACAACAGCGACCACGTCGGAACCTGCCGGCAGCAGTGGATTCCATAACAGTGTCTTTGGGAAGATGCCCAAACAAATTAGTGACATGACGCAGAGGAAGTTGGAAGTGAACAATCCTGAGGAGGAGGCGTCCGTCTTCTACAGAAACGATACGGAAGAAATGCGCGTACACGAATTTCTTGCCACGGTTGATGAGGGTAAAAGAGAAATTAAAGATTCCGAGAAAGATGAAGCGCGGCATGACTTCGTGGATAGTTACACTGAAGGAAAATCATTCACATCAACCCGACAAGAAGTTTCGGCATCTGGAATGGATTTCAGCTGCGCAGAGGGTAATAACACCGAAGAGAAATATTATGAGGCCGGTTGTTTTACGGTCTACAGAGGTCGCGTCATGAACTATCAACGGCATGATTCCACGCCTAGGTCACTTGAAGAGCAGAAGCATCGCACGGCATCCTTGGCTAAGGAAGTTGGAGAAGCCCTTGCATCACTCCCCAATTAATAGGCAAAAACCAGAAGCCATACGGCTTCTGGTTTTCATTTGTGTCCGGAGGGGGACTTGAACCCCCACGTCCGTTAATAGGACACTAGCACCTCAAGCTAGCGCGTCTGCCATTCCGCCACCCGGACCGGGCAACCATGTTGGTTGGGCACTGAAATACTGTATCCCGTTCGGTGCTATATTGCCAAATCTCCACGTCATGTGGCACTTCCTGCACTGATCCGTTAGGTTAGTGGAGTGAGTTTTACAGAACCCAAGAAACTGCGACGGATGCCAACGTGGTCTTGGTTCGCCCCCGTCACACCCCCTGAGGAACCAGATCTTATTCCTGTAGGATCCTGGCGTAGCAATAAACAAGCTGCGTGGGACCTCTTGTTTTCCTTTAAAAAAGTCAGCTGGTTGAGTATCGCCCTCATTATGGTCAATACGATCATTGGCTCGCTGATTTCTCGCATTATTGGTAATGCGACACAATGGGTGTTCGGATCCGGCTCTTTTGGTGATGTTCTCTGGCCAATGACCCTCGTGACCGTGTTGCTTTTTGCCACCGCTGCGGGTGAAGCCACCGCTGATGCGTTGACCGAGCTTGGTTCTGCGCGGACAGTTCATCGTCTCCGCCTGGAACTTACTCGACGTTTGATGCGTGCACCGGCAGTGCGGGGCCTCACTCCAGGTGCCATTCTTAACACAGTGGATGAGGACTCTGACCAGCTCGCAAAACTCAAGGAAATTCTTAATTTTCCAGTGATGATGCTGGGCTTTCTCACCGGAACCATCCTTGTTCTCATACCGATATGGTGGCCGCTAGCTGTGCTCATGGTCATTGGTGGCGCCGCCACCATGTGGGCCTCAGCACTCACTGCACGGCCGATTGGACGAGTTTCTTCACGTCGCCGCGAGGCTGAGTCGCAAGCCGTGGCACTGGCCACCGACTTTGCCCAAGGTTCCCGCATTGTCAAAGGGCTTGGGGCTGTATCCGCTAGTCAGGCACGTTTCGATGCTGCTGTGGACTGCTCCCTTGAGCTTATGCTTACCGACGCTCGCGTCAGCTCACTTATGACCTTCTACCGTCAGCTTGTACCAGCTGTATTTTCCCTTATTGTTGTTGGTTATGCGGGATGGCTCACCAACGGTGGAACTATCAGCACAGGCGACTTCGTTACGGTTACGTTGTTGGCTCCACCTTCACTGACTGTGATGGGGCATTCCCTTGGTTTTCTCACCGACTCCTGGGCACGCGGTACCGCCTCTGCAGGCCGGGTTCGCACTCTTATTGATGTCACTGCAGACACTGACGATGGACCTGAACCCTGCGGCGTCGATACGCAGCAGGCTGGCCTGGTTGTGCTTTCTGCAACAACCTCTGCTGGGAGGGAAGCGGCACAACGCTATACTGCCAACCTTAACGCACTCCGACCGCCACATGCTGTCAACGTTTTTGAAGGCACCCTCGCCGATAACATCAACCCTTCCGGCGATATTCCTGACGATGTTGTTCGGTCGGCTCTTGATGCCGCGAGCTGCGATGATATTGTTCATCGTCTTGGCGGATATGGTGACGATGGCAGCCTGCCCACTGCGCTGATTGGTGAGGCTGGTTTGAACCTGTCTGGCGGGCAACGCCAACGGATAGCCCTTGCTCGTGCCTTAGCTCATGATGCACATGTCCTTATCCTTGATGAACCGACCACCGGTCTAGACACCGTCACCTTGGACAACGTTGCGCAGGCTGTGGCTGAGCTTCGCCGTTATCGCACCACCTTTGTGATCACCACCAGCAATGCGTGGAAATCTGTTGCTACTACCGTCCTCTCTGATGAGGAGCTACTCAACACATGAGCACACCACTGACTCACGATGCTCTCCGCCCGACAACCTTCATACAATCACTACGGTTTCTGCGGAGTTTGCCTTCGCGCCCATCCTTGGGCTGGTGGATAATCTTCCTGGGAACACTAGGCGTAGGGAGTTTGTCTGTCACTATTTCTTCAAGTGTGCTTGGAAACGCTGTGGAAATTTTTCGTGGTGGAAGCCTTCCCATCATCGGTAGGGGATCGCAGGCCTTTGTCTTCGTTATCATCATCGTTGCCGTACTTCTCCTGACCGAAAACATTGGTCGCGTGTTCGCTTCCTATACTCTCGTATCAAAATCCCGCGTGATGAGCGTTGATCTCCGCCGTGCCTGCATGACCGCTACGCTGCGGGCACCAATTCCAGACATCATGGAGCTCGGAACAGGTAACGTCATCACCCGCCTGACCAAAGACGTAGACTCCGTCGTGCGCATCGTCAACTCGATCGGCGTTCGCGCTGGCACTACCATTGTGATGCTTTTGTTTACCACCATCACAATGATTATCACCGACTGGCATTACCTCATTATCATCGCGTTGATGGGCTTGCTGATGTACCCTTTCGTTCGCTCAACAGTGCGTGCCATGCCTGCCGCGACAAACCTTATGTCTACCGCAGAAGCGCGACGAAACAACCTCCTCCTTGACACTATCCGCGGTCTGGATACTATTCGCGCACTTCGTCTCCATGATTGGGCACATGGCAGGACACGGAAAGCCTCATGGAACGCAGTCCAAGCCAAGGCAGATTGCATTCCATTGTTTAACCGGCTCATTTTCCAAGGAACCACCTGCTACGCCGTGCTTGTTGTTGGTGGTTTTGTTATGTCAGCGTGGTTAGCCAAACAGGGGAGCATCTCAGTTGGCTCGGCCGTTGCCGCTACGATTTTGATTAGCCGCTTGGAAATTCATATTTTCAACCTTCTGTTCTTTGCTGGTGACATTCAAGATGCTGTGACCAGCCTCGGCCGTGCTGTCGCACTCGCCGAACTCGGCGAACACATCACCACAACCGCCGAACCCGACGACCTTAACGACAACCCCGATGTCACCGTCACTAACCTCAGTTACGCCTATCCGGGTGGCGCCCCCATCATTGATAACCTCAGCCTCACCCTTAAAAGAGGAACAACAACCGCCCTTGTTGGTGCGTCAGGTGCTGGCAAATCAACACTCGCTGCGCTCATCGCAGGATTGCAGCGCCCACTATCAGGCAACATTGTGGTGGGCGGCGTTGATACGAACACCGTGCCAGACACGTGGACCGCCCGAAACGTTTCTCTGATCAGCCAGGAAGTTCACCTCTTTTCAGGGACACTACGCGAAGATCTTCGCATGGCGGCACCCAACGCGAGCGACGACGATCTACTCACCGCACTTGCGTCCGTGGGCCTTGAGGCCAGCAGCGCAGAATGGGATCGCTGGCTACCACAAGGACTTGATACACCCGTCGGCGCTGGTGCGCCAGAACTCAGCCCAGAAGTCCAGCAGCAAATTTCGCTTGCCCGCATCGTCCTACTCAACCCACCGGTGCTCATCATGGACGAAGCCACCAGTGAAGCCGGAAGTGACAACGCCCGCGCTCTCGAACACGCAGCCAGCACAGTCGCCCGTGGGCGTACATCACTAGTGGTTGCCCACCGCCTCGACCAGGCAGTAGTTGCTGACCGCATTATTCTCATGGATCACGGCCGCATCATCGAAGACGGCACTCACGACGAACTTTTAGCACTGAACGGCCGCTACGCGGAGCTCTTCCACAGGTGGAGTAAATAAGGTAAAACGGACACCATGACACACTATGCAGACGACCCACGATTCCCAGGCCCAGACCCCTACGCGCCGCTGAAAGACCTTCCCAGCTTCACCCTCACCTCCACCGACTTCAGTGACGGCGACAAGATCTCCGAACTACACATCGGTGGGAGCGATATCTCCCCACAGCTTTCCTGGTCTGGCCTGCCAGAAGGGACACAATCCCTTGCCGTTACCTGTTTCGACCCCGATGCGCCAACACTATCCGGATACTGGCACTGGGCAGTCTTCAACATCCCTGCTGATGTGACCGAACTGCCCACCGGTGCAGGGTCTACCGCAAACGCTGGAATTGACGGTGCCATTACTCTCCGAAACGATGCTGGCATGACAGCCTATTTTGGCCCCCAGCCGCCGGCAGGCCATGCGCCACACCGCTACCTTTTCGCTGTCGATGCTGTCGACGTGGAAAAACTAGACATAGACCCCAATGCGAGCCCCACGGTGCTGAGCTTCAACCTGCACTTCCATTCACTAGGTCGAGCAATTCTCTGGGGCTGGTACGAAAACCCCTAGATACTAGCTAGGTACTAGGGTTCTGCCAATGCAGCCCACAGCCCACAGCCTCTGAAATCGAGGAAAAGCCGTGGTGCCTCAGTTGTGCGGCAATACCCAGGTGAATATCCCGAATCCAATCCAAGCCACCATAGATCATGCCCGTGTAGCCCTGCAGAAGACTAGCGCCGTTAGCGATGCGCTCCCACGCCTGTTCTGGTGTGCTTATTCCGCCGACGCTGACCAGCACCAGTTGGCCACCAACCCGACTATATAAGCGTTTCAGCACTTCCAATGAGCGGGCTGCGACCGGGGGGCCGGAAATGCCGCCGGCACCCATGGCCTCCACCTCACGGGTATCCGTCACCAAACCATCCCGCGAAATCGTGGTGTTGGTGGCCACAATACCTGCCAGTCCTAAGTCCACCGCCAAGTCTGCGACGGCATCCACATCTTCATCGGACAAGTCAGGGGCGATTTTCACCAGCACTGGCACGCGAGTGGATTCCTGCACCGCAACCAAAATCGGGCGCAGGGATTCCACTGCCTGAAGATCCCGGAGCCCCGGGGTGTTAGGGGAGGAAACATTCACCACCAAAAAATCAGCCAAGTCACCCAGCAGTGATGCCGATCTGCGGTAGTCCGAAACGGCCTGTTCAGCGGGGACGACCTTTGTTTTTCCAATGTTAATGCCGATAACATCGCGCGACCGCCTGCGTCGCAGATTGTCCGCCACCGCAGCGGCCCCCTCGTTGTTGAATCCCATGCGATTCAAAATCGCCTTGTCACGTGGAAGGCGAAACAATCGGGGAGTGGGGTTACCGGGCTGGGGCGATGCTGTGACAGTTCCCAACTCTGAGTACCCAAACCCCACAGCAGTCCAGACGTCAGCGCAGGAGGCATTTTTATCAAAACCTGCAGCGAGACCCAGCGGACGGGGGAAAGTCACCCCAAAAACCTCTTGCGACAAGATGGGATCTTGCACCGCAAGCTTTTTTGAGAGAACACGATTAAGCGGCGACGCGAGCTGCAGGGCACCCAATCCGTTTACCATCAGGTGATGGATACGTTCAGGGCTCAACATGAACATAACTTTCAACGCTGCAGCATAGGCTTTGGTGCGAAACGGGTGGTGCATGACCTTATCCTTCTGAAAGAGCCGCGCTCACCACGTCGGCTGGAATGATGGAGAGACCTTCTGATGCAGAAGCGGTGACCAACGCGCCGTCGTTACGCGCGCTCATGGAGTTGATGTTGGCGGCGGAGGGAAGCGAGCCCTTTTTTACGGGGACTCCGGAACTAATATCGTAGGCGGCCAGGGTGTTCGTGCCTGTGGAGGACACCCACACCACCTTGTTCTTTTTGTCCCAGGCCAGCGCGTAGGGGCTCCGGTCAACTGGATGAAGTTGGTGAAGGCGAATAGCACCGCTTACCGTATACACCGCAAGTTGATCGCCAGTGGTGTCGGATGCGAACACAACATCGTCCTCGCCGGCGGCCAGACTACCTACCCCAAGACCGACCCGCAACGTCGGACCCGGCTTGTTGCTTGTCCAATCCACGCCATGAATGGTGGTGTCTTCCTTATTAATCAGTGCCACGCCATCGGGATTGCCGTTGTGGGGAACACTGACAATCTTGGTTGTTTTATCGGACACGCGGAAGGTATCTACGGTGCCGGACGTTCGGAATACAGACACATCTCCAGAGGTGGATGACCCTGCCACAATCTCACCCGAGGTGGTCATTGTGGCTGTATCCATTGGCTTGTCGGTTGTGCGTGCATTATCCAATGTGGGGTTGGCGGCATCAATGCTATAAATCGTGGTCCCACATGCGACGATAAACGTTGATCCTTGCGCACTTAGGTGCCCGCACTCGCTGGGTATAGATAGCGATGGTGCTTCGCCTGCAGCAATGGTCTCCTGCGTTCCCACCAGCAGGCCATCTGGAGTGCGGACTGCGAGCACATCACCAGCCACGGACGTGTCAGTCGCGCTCGCGATACCTTCGACGCGGTAATCCTCAGACCCAGAGCGTGGAGATTCCGCAGGTGTGGCGTTTCCCATGACAATGGCTTCACCATCTGAATTTTTTTCTGGAGTCGAACAACTCGCCAGCATGATGGTCGCCACGGCTGACAGGGCACATGCTGCCACTTTGTGTCGCATAGTCACGAAGTAAAGATTATCAGAGCTGTCTAGCTCGAAATATCATCAAGCGCATCCAAAATAGCGCGTGGAAGCCGGACTTTTTCGCTGTCAATGATTTCGTTCCATTGCTCCGGGTGCCGTACCCCCACGATGGCTGCGGTCACCCCGGCGCGATCCCGTGCCCACACCAGTGCTGTTGTTGCTGGAGAAATACCCAGCCCTTCGGCGGCGGTGCACAGGGCGTCGACAATGCTGAGGCTGCGTTCATCCAGGTAGCCCTGTACCTCCGCGTTGCGATGTCCGTTTGCCCCGCGCGAGGTTGAAGGAATATGCGACTGGTATTTCCCTGTGAGTACCCCCTGAGCGAGGGGAGCGCCCGCGAAAAAACCCACGCCAAGGTGTTGGGTCGCAGGAAGCAGTTCCTCTTCGGCGCGGCGAACCAACAGATTATATTCGTTTTGTGCAGCGACAATGGGGCGTGCCGACGCTGCGGCATGGTTGGCGGCGGCGTGGGTGACGGCCAGCTGCCAGCCGGAATAGCCCCGCACACCGGTGTAGCGAACCCGACCAGTGCGAACGGCATAGTCCAAGGTGTCGGCCACCTCCTCAGGTGGTGTTTTGCCGTCCCAGAAGCCGACGCTCCACAGGTCTAAATAATCAGTGCCCAGGACGCTGAGCGTGTTGTCGAGGGAAGCGATCAGATGCCTGCGAGAGCAGTCCACGCGACGGCCCAGGGGTAGCGTAGGATCTACCCCGGCTGCGGAAGAGATCACAAGGTCTGTGCGAGATACCTCACGCGACAAAAGTGTTCCGAGGATTCCTTCAGCGCGGCCACCTGCGTAGGCCGGTGAGGCGTCGATAAGCGTGCCACCTGCGTCGATAAAGTTGCGCAGGATGGTGGCGGTGTCTTCTTCGGGGGTGTCGGCGCCCCAGGTGGATGTGCCGAGGCCCAACCGGGACACTCGCAAACCGCTCGCGCCTACCATTCGTTGTCTCACATCAATACAGACTAGTAGTACCGTGGTTCAGGTGAGTTATTTGAACACCCTCGCGGCGGCTGATGTTGCGTCAACGGACATGAGCTGGGCGCAAGTTATTGTTTTATCTATCGTTCAGGGGTTGACGGAGTTTCTACCCATTAGCTCCTCTGGCCACATTCGGATTATGTCCGAGTTGTTCTGGGGACATGACGCTGGGGCATCGTTTACTGCCGTGATCCAGCTGGGAACTGAGATCGCTGTGCTGGTCTTTTTTGCGCGCGATATTTTCAGTATTGCTGTGGACTGGGCGCGTGGCCTGTTCAATAAGGACGAGCGCAATTTCAACTACCGCATGGGGTGGATGGTTATTGTGGGCACCATTCCGGTGTCTGTGCTGGGTTTCCTGGGCAAAGACTACATTCGTGAAGCCCTGCGCAACCTATGGATCACCGCAACGGTTCTGATCCTGTTCTCCTTTGTATTTATTCTCGCCGAGCGCATAGGCTCGAAAAAACGCGGCTACGACGATTTGACCATGCGCGATGCCATTGTGATGGGTCTTGCACAGTGCCTGGCTCTCATCCCCGGCGTGTCACGCTCCGGCGGTACCATTTCCGCTGGCCTGTTCGTGGGACTCAACCGTGAAGTTGCCGCCAGGTTTAGCTTCCTGTTGGCCATTCCCGCTGTGTTTGCATCAGGTATTTTCTCTCTCCCTGACGCCTTTGCGCCTCAAGCAGGCCAGGCGGCATCGGGCGCGCAGCTGCTGATCGGTTCGGTCATTGCCTTTGCTGTGGGTTACGCCTCTATCGCGTGGTTCCTGAAGTTCGTGTCCTCCAACTCCTTCTCCTGGTTTGCGGTTTATCGTATTCCCGCAGGTCTCGTGGTGATGGCGCTGCTCGCTGCGGGTATCCTCGCCCCCTAACCAGCTTATCGACGCCCCGAACGCTAAAGTAGTGGGCATGCATTCTTGGCCCCAGCCTCCCGTGCCTTCTGTGGGAGGCACCCCTGTAGCATTGCAGCTTTTCGACACCGCTGATGCCGCACTAAAACCCGTGGCCGTCTATGACGGTGGAGCAGGTATGTACGTGTGTGGCATCACCCCTTATGATTCAACGCATCTGGGGCACGCTGCAACCTACCTCACTTTTGACTTAATCCACAGAATACTTCTGGATAATGGGGTATCTGTGCGCTTTGTCCAAAACATCACCGACGTAGATGATCCGCTGTTTGAACGCGCAGCCCGTGACGGTGTGGACTGGCGTGAACTCGGGGAAAGCCAGATCAACCTGTTCCGCTCCGATATGGAAGACCTGCGAGTCATCCCACCCCACGACTACGTGAGCGTGACCGACTCTGTTGATGAGGTTATTGACATGGTGAGCGCTCTTCTTGCAATCGGCGCAGCCTATGTGGTTGATGACCCCGACCATCCCGACATTTATGCCTCCATTGACGCTACGCCGCAGTTCGGATACGAATCCAACTACAGCCGCGATGTGATGGAACAACTCTTCGCCGAACGTGGTGGCGACCCCGACCGTCCTGGCAAACGCGACCCCCTTGACGCATTGATCTGGCGTGCAGCCCGCGATGGCGAACCTGCTTGGGATGCACCATTCGGTGCGGGGCGTCCCGGCTGGCACATTGAATGCTCTGCCATCGCAAAAAACCGCATTGGCTCACACTTTTCCATCCAAGGTGGTGGAAGCGACCTGATCTTCCCACACCACGAATTTTCCGCAGCCCATTTCGAAGCAGCAGTTCCTGCCAAGCGCATGGCAGACCACTATGTGCATGCCGGGATGATTGCCCTTGATGGCGTAAAAATGAGTAAGTCCCTGGGGAATCTTGTCTTTGTGTCGCGATTGACTGCGGCTGGACATGACCCAGCTGCCATTCGCCTCGGAGTCTACGCTGGACACTACCGCAGCGACAGGGACTGGTCCGACGTGGTGCTGCATGATGCGGAAGAACGCCTTGCGCGCTGGCGAGCTGCCGTTCATCTTTCTTCTTCTGAAGAAGCCGCACAGGAGCTGGTGCGGACCGTACGCATGCACCTAGCCAATGATTTGGATACCCCCTCCGCCTTGGCAGCGGTTGATGGATGGGTAGACACACTTTCTGGCGACGGCGACGGTGGGGAAGTAGTGACTCGTGCCATTGATGCTTTGCTTGGGGTGAAGCTATGAGCAATTTTGCTGAGGATTTCATCGCCGACTTAGAAACCTATGCAACCGGTTCTTACCTACGCGATGATGAGAAGGAGCACTGGACGCAGCCTTATGATCCCTCAGTGTTGCCGCAGCTCAAGGCTTTGATCAGTGCATTTTCCAACAAGGTGGCGATGGATCCTGATGCTGCGGTGGTGACGGCGGCTGACTTTATTCAAAAAGTCAATGACTTCAACCATGCCCACGGCTATGCAGTCATTGAGCATGAAGAGGAAAACGAATTACAGGGCTTCATCCGCTCCACACTCTATAGCGCTGGTGTAGAGGACGAAGCCCTGAAAACACTTCCAGAGTTTGAATAGATTTATCGTTTCAGCGGCATTCCTGCTGCGTCCTTGTCGTAGCCGCCGGCACCAATGATGATCATGATGAACTCCACGAATCCCCACAGGGCGACTGCTGCCACCACGAGACCTCCGATGACAATGATCGACGTGACGAGGCCAATGACCATCAAGCCTAGTTGGAGGACTCCCTTTTTGGTGTAGCCAAGGTAGAAGTTATGAGCACCAATGGCGCCAAGGAAGAATGCCAGGGCAACGGCAACAATCCACGACTTTTCACCTGCTGGAGTCAGGCCAGCAAAAGGCTGAGCGGCTTTATCCAGGAAAGATGCATTAGGGTTAGGGGCAGTCACAATATCTCCTTGTAATGTGGACCAAACTATATCTTTTCCGTCTGATAACGATACCGAGTATCACGTCAGAAGCAAAACTAGAACATATCATCGATAGAGATTTTGCTGTATGTGGCTTGCCTTCTGTAGGTAAGCTGCGGTGAAGCTGCAGCTAGGGCTTATTTTTCTCGGTGTTACGTAATTTTCTAACCTACCCTAAAATGGGGGTGTCTCGTAATTTGGGGTGGAGTGTTTCTGTGAATCTTTATCAACGTGTCAACGAAACTGACTGGTCGTAGCACAGCTATGTGTACCAAAGTCTCCTTACCGCTCCTCTTTCTAGCCTGAACCATGCCAAACTCCTGCGGATATGGCGGCGCGTCGCTGAATGAGGAGGGGCGAACTACCCCTAAACCCAAAAACGTACTAAGCTGTCTGGTCGATGATTACGAAAACTGGTTTCCTTGATGCCCTTTCCTCCCGTGTTTTGATTGGTGACGGCGCGATGGGTACGCAACTACAGTCGTTTGACCTGGACGTTGATAAGGATTTTCTAGGTCTTGAGGGCTGTAATGAAATCCTCAATGACACGCGACCTGACGTTTTGCGGCAGATTCACCGCGCGTATTTCGACGCGGGTGCCGATGTGGTGGAAACCAACACTTTTGGCTGTAATCTGCCGAACCTCGCGGACTACGGCATTGAAGATCGCTGCCGCGAACTCGCCTTGAAAGGCACGGCCCTTGCCAGGGAAGTGGCTGACGAGTATGAAGAGAAATTTGTGCTGGGCTCAATGGGGCCTGGGACGAAGCTTCCGTCACTGGGACACGCTCACTACGAGGATCTGAAGCGCTACTACAAGGAAGCCGCACTGGGCATGATTGAGGGAGGTGCTGACGGCATCCTCATTGAAACTGCCCAGGACTTGCTGCAGGTCAAAGCGGCAGTGTTGGGGTGTCACGAGGCGTTTGATGAGCTTCAGATAGCTCTCCCCATTGTTTGTCACGTTACTGTTGAAACAACCGGAACGATGCTGTTGGGGTCGGAAATCGGTGCGGCACTCACGGCTCTGGAACCGCTGGGCATCAACATGATTGGTTTGAATTGCGCCACCGGCCCCCACGAGATGAGCGAGCATCTGCGCTATTTATCCCAACACGCCTCTATCCCGGTGTCCGTGATGCCGAATGCTGGCCTGCCGATTCTTGGTAAAAACGGCGCAGAATACCCGCTGACCCCCAGTGAATTGGGCGACGCCCTGCGCACATTTGTCAACGATTATGGTCTTGCGCTGGTGGGGGGCTGTTGTGGCACTACCCCTGAGCATATTAGGGCGGTGAGGGACGCGGTCGTCGATGCACAGCAAGCACAGCGCACGCCAACTGTGGAAGATAATGTGTCCTCGCTGTATGCGACGATGCCGTTGACACAGGATACGGGCATTACCATGATTGGTGAGCGCACCAACGCCAACGGTTCGAAGGCGTTCCGGGAGGCGATGCTGGCGGGGGACTGGGAAACGTGCGTAGATATTGCCAAGCAGCAAACCCGCGACGGTGCCCACATGCTGGATTTGTGCGTGGACTATGTGGGGCGTGATGGCCGCGCGGACATGGCGCAGCTCGCGGGCTTACTGTCCACCAGCTCCACCCTTCCCATCATGATTGACTCCACCGAACCCGCTGTCATTCAAACAGGCTTGGAGCACCTGGGCGGGCGGTGTGCAGTGAACTCCGTCAACTTCGAGGATGGCGACGGCCCCGACTCCCGTTACCAGCGCATTATGCGGCTAGTTAAGCAGCACGGGGCTGCTGTGGTGGCATTGACCATTGATGAGGAAGGCCAGGCGCGTACCGCCGACAAGAAAGTCGAGATTGCAACCCGTCTAATTGAAGACATTACTAAGACGTGGGGCCTTGACCATAACGACATTATTGTGGACTGCCTGACATTTCCCATTTCCACAGGTCAGGAAGAAACCCGGCGCGACGGCATTGAAACCATTAATGCCATCCGCATGCTGAAGGAAAAGTATCCCCGCGTGCACACAACACTAGGTCTTTCTAACATTTCCTTTGGGCTGAATCCTGCCGCACGGCAAGTGCTTAATTCGGTGTTTCTGAATGAGTGCATCGAAGCTGGCCTGGACACTGCCATTGCGCATTCCTCCAAGATCCTTCCCATGAATCGCATTGACGAGCAGCAGCGCGAAGTTGCGCTCGATATGGTGTATGACCGTCGTACTCCCGACTATGATCCGTTGCAGAAATTCATGGAACTCTTTGAAGGGGTTTCTGCAGCTGACGCTAAAGATGCGCGCGCCGAAGCCCTTGCCGCCATGCCCCTCTTTGAGCGGCTAGCGCAGCGTATTATTGACGGCGAAAAGAATGGTCTGGAAACCGACTTGGATGCCGGAATGGCTGAAAAATCACCCATTGAAATTATTAATCAAGACCTTTTGGGCGGCATGAAAACGGTTGGTGAACTCTTCGGTTCCGGTCAAATGCAGCTGCCTTTCGTGCTCCAGTCAGCGGAAACAATGAAAACTGCTGTTGCCTATCTAGAAAACTTTATGGAGGCCACTGATAATTCCGGCGGTAAAGGTAAAATTGTCCTTGCTACAGTCAAGGGTGATGTGCATGATATTGGCAAAAATCTGGTCGATATTATTCTGTCCAATAACGGCTATGAGGTTGTGAATTTAGGAATTAAGCAGCCCATTTCCACCATTATTTCCGCCGTTCGCGACCATAATGCCGACGTGGTGGGCATGTCTGGTTTGCTGGTGAAATCCACGGTGATCATGAAGGAAAACCTAGAGGAAATGAACACTGCGGGCGCATCGGACATTCCCGTGCTGCTGGGCGGCGCCGCGCTGACCCGTACCTATGTGGAAAACGACCTCACCGATGTGTATCAGGGTGATGTGCACTACGCTCGGGACGCCTTTGAGGGCCTCCGGCTGATGGATGACATCATGGCAACCAAACGTGGTGAACTGGTCATCGACCCTGCGGCCGAGGAAAAGAAACTGCAGCGCAAGGCCCGACATGAGCGATCCCGCAGGATTGCCGCTGAACGCAAAGCTGCCGCAACTCCCGTGGAGATTCCCGCGCGTAGCGACGTCGCGACCGACACTCCCGTGGCCACCCCACCGTTCTGGGGAACTAGGATTGTCAAAGGCCTCTCGCTGTCCGACTACCTGCCATTTTTGGATGAACGCGCCCTGTTCATGGGGCAGTGGGGGCTGCGGGGCACCCGCGGTGCCGATGGCCCCTCCTACGACGACCTCGTGGAAACCGAAGGTCGCCCCCGTCTGCGTTATTGGGTCGATCGCCTGAAATCCGAAGGCATTCTCAACCACGCTGCGGTGGTGTACGGCTACTTCCCGGCAATCTCCGCAGGCGATGAGGTGCTGGTGCTAGAGTCGCCAACTCTCGATGCCCCGGTTCGCGCGCGTTTTCCCTTCCCACGACAACAACGCGGACGCTTTCTTAACATCGCCGACTTCATTCACTCTGACACAGTTGACGTCTTGCCATTCCAGCTGGTCACCATGGGGCAGCCCATCGCTGACTTTGCCAATACGCTGTTTGCCAACAACGAGTACCGTGATTACCTGGAAGTTCACGGCATGGGGGTGCAGCTCACCGAAGCACTTGCCGAGTACTGGCATGCCCGCATCCGGTCAGAGCTTGTCCTTGATGACGGCACCGTAGGTGACCACGACGCCACCGACACAAAGCGCTTCTTTGACTTGGACTACCGTGGTGCGCGGTATTCCTTTGGTTATGGCTCCTGCCCCGACCTGGAATCACGCCGCACCATGGTGGATCTGCTGCAACCACAGCGCATTGGTGTTGAACTGTCTGAGGAACTGCAGCTGCACCCTGAACAATCAACTGATGCGTTTGTTCTCTACCACCCTGAGGCGACGTACTTTAACGTCTGAGGTATGTCTTTGGGGTGTCGCAGGTGGTGTAGTTTTTCTGCGGGTATTTGGTCAAGTATTTCAGGTAGGTGACGGCGATAGCCTATGACCCATCGCCAGAATTCCCAGTTTTCATGACCGCGCCGCAACGCCCGCCAAGTGCAGAGCCATAGGGGAAAGTTAAGGACCACCACGGCGTCGGCACGTGCGACACGGGGAGCGAGATTGTCATAGGCACCTAGATCGCCGTCGATAACCCACTCCTCCCCAGAGACGATGCTTTCCCAGTCAAGAGGTTGGGGCGTGAGATCAGCGCCCCATAGCAACTTGTCCAGTTCGATGTGGGGTAGGCCCAGTTGTCTCGCGAGGGTGCTTTTGCCGGAACCCCCGCGACCAAGGATGGCTATCCGCATGGTTCACAACGGTAGCCGTCGCCGGTAGTCAACGCGAAATGTGGTGATGTGAGTGTCCCATTCCTCACAGTGCAACCACTGCCATGTTTCAAGGAAAAATTAGCATTCTTTTTCGATGTCTGGAATCAATAGGGACGCGATGGTGCAGAGGCGCTTTCGGTACACTAAAACCCATGCTAAAAGCGATACTATGGGACATGGACGGCACTCTCGTAGATTCAGAGCCACTGTGGGGGATTGCCGCCGATGAGATGAGCGAAAAAATGGGCAGGAAGCTCACCCCAGAACTTCACGAAAAAATAATCGGCGTTACATTCGAAGAAACCGTTACTATCTGCGCCAACCACGCAGGCATCACCCTCACCGATGACATCTTCCGGCACTACTACGACATCACCCTTGAACGGGTCGCTGAACTTTTCCAACAAAAACTTGCCCCCAATCCTGGTGTGCGTGAGCTGCTCACCGAACTGTCGCAACAAGGCATGCCCATGATGGTGGCCACCAACACCGTCAGGAAACTCGCCGACATGGCTATCAACGCCGTCGGCCGTGACTTCTTCACCGCCACCATCTGCGGTGATGAGGTCGAACACGGAAAACCAGCACCTGACATGTACCTGGCGGCAGCACGCATGCTTGGCGTCGAAGCAAAAGATTGCCTTGTCTTTGAAGACAGCATTGCAGGAATGAAGGCCGCCTACACAGCGGGATGCTCCGTCATCGGCCTGCCCGAAGCTGGAATCTACCCACCGGAAGGCATAACAACTCTCCAACAACTCCATGGATGCAACTCCTTCGATGGTGTTACCGCAACCGACGTGCATCAATGGTTTAACACCCAGCCCAGTAAGCATGTGGAAGAATGGCACAAGTGAAAAACTTTGACAGCCTTTACACCGAACTTTCGCAACGAGCCGCAGAGCGGCCCGACGGATCAGCCACCGTCGAAGCCCTCGATAAAGGCGTGCATGCAATAGGCAAAAAAATCATCGAAGAAGCAGGCGAAGTCTGGATCGCGGCTGAATACCAAACAGATGCCGAACTCGCCGAAGAAATATCCCAGCTCATGTACTGGACCCAAGTAATCATGCTTGCCCGCGGCATTACCCCCGACGACATCTACAAAAACCTCTAAGAAAGACACCCATGCTCAAAGTAGCCGTCCCCAACAAAGGCTCCCTTTCCGACACCGCTAGCGACATCCTCCGCGAAGCAGGCTACGCCAGTCGACGCGACTCCAAAGCGCTCACCATCATTGACCGTAAAAACGACGTCGAATTCTTCTTCCTCCGGCCCAAAGATATCGCCATCTATGTTGCGAATGGACACCTTGATCTTGGCATCACCGGCCGCGACCTGGCCGCCGACTCACTCGCCAACGTCACCGAAGTCCTTGCCTTAGGGTTTGGAAGCTCCACCTTCCGATACGCCGCCCCAACAGGCTGGACGATTGACCAACTCAATGGCGCACGCATCGCCACCTCATATCCCAACCTTGTACGCACCGACCTGAAAAAGCGGGGCATCACCGCAGACGTCATCCGCCTCGACGGTGCCGTGGAAATTTCCATTAAATTAGGTGTTGCCGATGTCATTGCCGACGTCGTGTCTACCGGCACCACCTTGCGCAAACAAGGACTCGAACCCTTCGGCGAACCACTATGCACCTCCGAAGCCGTCATCGTTGGGCGTGCCGACCGTGAAGTTACCCCTGAACAACGCGTCCTCCTCCGCCGCGTCGAAGGTATCCTCCATGCCCAGAATTACCTCATGCTCGATTACAACGTCCCACGCCACTTGCTTGACGACGCCACCCGCATCACCCCCGGCATCTCAGGCCCCACCGTGTCACCTCTCGCACTAGAGGAGTGGGTAGCCGTCCGCGCCATGGTCCCACGCAAAGACGCGAACTGGATCATGGACCAACTTGCGGCACTAGGAGCACAAGCAATACTCGCATCCGAAATTAGGATCGCGCGCATATAAATGGGGGTAGTCTTTCAAGTAGCCCCATAGGCACAACGAAAAAGGCCCCACCAATGAGCAAAACCAAAAAAACAACCACCCCCACCGCGCGCGCGGGGTACCGCCTAGAAGAAGACCTGCTAGGAACCATGGAAGTACCCAACGATGCCTACTACGGCATCCACACTTTGCGCGCCATCGATAACTTCACCATTTCCCGAACCACCATTAACCATGTCCCCGAATTCATCCGCGGCATGGTTCAAGTCAAAAAAGCAACGGCACTGGCCAACCGTCGACTGCACACCCTGCCCGCCAAAAAATGCGAAGCCATTGTCTGGGCCTGCGACCAAATCCTGGACAAAGGACGTTGCATGGATCAATTCCCCATTGACGTCTTCCAAGGCGGAGCCGGCACCAGCCTCAACATGAACACCAACGAGGTCATCGCTAACCTTGCACTAGAATACCTCGGCGAACCCAAAGGCAACTACAGCGTCATCAACCCCAACGACGACGTCAACATGAGCCAATCCACCAACGACGCCTATCCCACAGGTTTCCGTCTCGGGGTCTATGCTGCGCTCATTGAACTCATCAAACAAATCGACCAACTCCAATCAGCCTTCCACGCCAAAGGCACCGAATTCGTCGATATTCTCAAAATGGGACGCACCCAACTTCAAGACGCCGTGCCCATGACCCTCGGTGAGGAATTCCAAGCCTTCGCCCACAACCTCGCCGAAGAACAAGCTGTCCTCCGCATGGCCGCTGATCGACTCCTCGAAGTCAACCTGGGTGCTACAGCTATTGGAACCGGCGTCAACACCCCTGCAGGATACCGCCACCAAGTCGTCGCCTCGCTCTCCGAAGTCACCGGATTGGAGATCAAATCCGCCCGCGACCTCATCGAAGCAACATCCGACACGGGTGCCTATGTCCTCGTACACGGTGCCGTCAAACGCGCGGCCATGAAACTATCCAAGATCTGCAATGACCTCAGGCTGCTTTCTTCAGGCCCCCGCGCCGGACTCAACGAAATCAATTTGCCTCCACGCCAGGCGGGATCATCCATCATGCCGGCCAAAGTGAACCCGGTGATCCCTGAAGTGGTCAACCAGGTCTGCCTGAAGGTGTTCGGCAACGATCTGACGGTGACCATGGCTGCCGAAGCAGGTCAGCTGCAGCTGAACGTCATGGAACCTGTCATTGGGGAAGCCCTGTTCCAGTCCATTCGCATCCTCCGGAACGCAGTGACTGCGCTGCGTGAAAAGTGCGTCGTCGGCATCACCGCCAACGCAGATGTGTGCCGTGCTTATGTGGATAACTCCATCGGCATTGTCACCTACCTCAACCCTTTTATCGGTCACCATAACGGTGACATGATTGGCAAGGAGGCGGCCGCCACGGGAAAAACAGTACGCGAACTAGTCCTGGAGAAGGGGCTGATGGATGAACAAACCCTTGACCAGGTTCTTTCTAAAGAAAACCTCATGCACCCTGTCTTTCGAGGAGCCCTCTACCTAGAAAACTAGTCCTTTTGGGGGAGGGCGATAATTCGCCTGTACAGCCGATGTTTTTACCGTTGTCATGCCGCACACTTAAGGCATGACAACGGTACTCAATGCCCAGGACATCAGCGTCTCCTACGGGCGAAAAGCGGTACTCCACGGCGCAAACTTGGCAGCGAGCCAAGGTGACATCGTGGCACTACTCGGCCCCAATGGCGCTGGAAAAACCACACTCATTAAAGCAATTCTCGGACTTGTTGCATCGCGTGGCGGCATAGACATCACAGGAAATATTGGCATTCTGCTAGACGATGGGGGACTATTACCAGGACTAACAGGCCGACAACACCTCCATGCCGTGGCGCTTTTTCACGGAAAAACTGGCACCGATGAAGCGCTACAGCTCGTGGACATGGCCTACGCCGCCGACCAAAAAATCGGCACCTATTCACTGGGGATGAAGCGGCGCATCGCCCTCGCCGCAGCGCTCATCGCACAGCCAACCTTGCTGCTTCTCGACGAACCCGCCAATGGCCTCGACCCTGAAGGAATCCGCTGGCTCAACCACTTTCTGCGGGACTACGCGGCACAGGGCAATGCCGTGGTCCTGTGCACCCACCACCTCGCCGAGGCAGAGGCCATATCCACTGCAACCACCATGATTCGCGCCGGGCGCACAGTCTACCAGGGCCCCACCACAGACGACCTCGAACACCACTACTTCACCATGATGGGCAAGCCATGAAAACCGAACTCTACACAGCCATCCATTTACGTTCCATCCGCATCGCTGCCATGGCACTGCCCATTGCCGCAGCTTTTACCTCTATCCTTGCGTGGGTTCTGGGTATTGCAGCACCCGAAGAGCTGCCTCAATCCTTCGCGCCGGAAAGCTCCCAGTTCCAGCTTCAGGCACTTGACATCACTGGATCTACACAATCAAGCGGCGTCGCGGGTTCCTGCATCGTGGCCAGCGTGCTGGGGGTACTCATGGTGGCCACCAACTACCGCCACGGGGCCGTCACCTGGAAAGTTCTCCACGGCAGGGGACGGTGGGGGCTCAACATTCTCGGGGCCGTGGGTGCTGTTACCGCAGGAGCAGCGGCGGTGAGCTGCGTAATTGCTGGAGTAATCACGGTCGTCGCAACGCAACTCAGCGGAACACCCTGGGAGGTGGCACTTAGTGACGTGCTGTTGATGTGGATACGTGGGATAGCGGCGCTCACCCTCCTAGCCGTCACCACAGCTGCGCTTACACTTGCCACTCGCAGCGGGCTTGTCAGCGGAGTTATTCTGGGCGTGGCATACACTATTGAAGCCATCATTGCAGCCATCGGAGCCGTCGCAGGCTGGAACCTTACAGCAATCGGCTGGCTGCCACTCCAATCCGCCCTCTCAGCAGTCGGAACCTCGACACTCGCGCCCTACAGCAGTAGTGCGGGACTCCTGCTATGTGCGGGGTGGACAGCACTGGTAGGAATCATCGGAATCAGCCGACTCAAAACCTACAATCTATAGACATGGCCATAGACAGGATCATCGCGGGCATCATCCTTATCCCTGGAGTGATACATATCGCAATGCTCTACGCAACAGCAGGCGATCCACCCTTCCACGCGCCTGCACCTGCACTATGGGTCGCAATCGCCCTCGGCATCATTTACACCATCGAATCAGCCACCGTACTCAGGCGCCGTACCCAACCAATAAGAATGCTGTGGATCTGTATCATCCTGGAACTTATCAGGTTCACCGTTCTGATAGTGGGTGGCCCCCACACTTCAGGCAACAGCCCCAACTGCATAGTAGTGCTCGCCTACGCAGCCATACGCTACACACTCACCCCCTACAAACAACTTGCCGCCCAAAGCGTTGTATACACCATCACCAGCACAATCGCCTACATCTACATCCCCATCAAATACATCCCCATCGAAGGAATCGACGCACCACTCGTCCACATCCTCATAGGCGCATCCAATGGCATAGCCGTGTTTATCATCGGCATCATCCCCGGCTACGTTGTCCTCAGCAACCGTCGCCTTGCTGAGGCAAAACGCCAAACACTCCTCGCCAACGAACGCACCCGCATCGCCCGCGAACTCCACGACACCACCGCACACCACCTCAGCAGCATCGCCATCCAAACCACCGCCGCTCGCGCCGTCCTGCACGCCAACCCCCACGCCGCCGAACAACAACTCGAAGGCATCTCCACCAGCATCTCCAAAGCACTCTCCGACGTCCGCGCCACCGTCAACCACCTCCGCACACCCACCGAAGCCGAAACCAACCGCACACCCCAACCCACCCTCACCACCATCCCCGACCTCATCACCGAATGCCAACAACTAGGCATGACCATCCGCGTCACCGGCCCCGGCCTCCGCGACACACTCACCACCCCCGAACAACGATGCGCCTACCGCATCATCCAAGAAGCACTCACCAACGCCCGCAAACACGCACCCGGCGCGCCCGTCACCATCCACATGGATAGCCGCGGACTCACCGTCCAAACCCACGGACACTTCCAACCCAGCCCACCCGGACGCGGCAGCATCGGAATGCACGAACGCGCCTACAACTGCGGCGCAACACTCACCAACCAACCCAACACACAAGGATGGGAAGTCACCCTCACATGGACATGATCCGCGTACTCCTCGCCGACGACGAACCCCTCATCCGCGCAGGCCTATCCACCATCCTCCAAGCATCCGGACACATCACCGTCGTCGGCGAAGCCAGCACAGGACAACAAGCCGTCACTGAAGCACAACGACTCCACCCCGACGTCATTTGCATGGATATCCGTATGCCCGACGGCGATGGACTCGAAGCAACCCGACTCATCCAACAACTCGATCCGACCCCAGCCGTCATTGTCATCACCACCTTCGACCTTGATGAATACGTCTTCGGCGCACTCGAAGCCGGAGCCTGCGGAATCCTCCTCAAAGACAGCCCCATGGACGCACTCGTTGAAGGCGTCCAACGCGCCGCACTCGGTGAAGGGCTTGTCGACGCCGCCCTCACCCGACGCGTCATCACAGAATTCACCCGTAGAAAAATGACCATCACACCAGACACCAGCACCCTCACCCCACGCGAACTCGACTGCGTCGTACAACTCTGCCGCGGACTCAGCAACAACGACATCGCCAGCGAACTCTACCTCGAACCCTCCACCGTCAAAACACACCTATCTTCAGCCATGTCCAAAACCGGCGCAGAAAACCGCGTGCAACTCGTCATCTGGGCCTTCAAAAACAACATAGTTAGCTGACAAAACTGAGTAAACTGAGCATCATGAACCAGACGAGCCCGTTCACACCAACCTTCGGATCCTCACCCAGCGTCCCCGTCGGACGAACCGACATCGTCGAATCATTCACACTCGCACTACGCAGCGGACCCGGCTCACCCAGCAGGGCACTACTCCTCTCAGGCACCAGAGGCGTCGGAAAAACAGTACTCCTCAACGAAGTCGAAGATGCCGCACGCGAACAAGGATGGGCCGTCATCACCGAAACAGCACTACCCGGGCTAGTCAACCGACTCGTCAACGAACACCTACCAGCACTCCTACAAATGGTCGACCCACGCTCCACCGTCCGACGAGTCACCGGAGTCACCGGACCAGCCGGCCTCGGAGGATTCACCGGCACCGTCCACGAACGACACCCCATCGTCCCAGGACTACGCACACAACTCACCCAAGCCCTCGACCATCTACAAGAACACCACGTCGGACTGCTCATCACCGTCGACGAAATAGGCCGAGGCACAACCGCCGAACTCGCAGAACTCGCCGCCGCAGTCCAACACATCTTCCGAGAAAACCGCGACATCGCACTCGCCCTCGCCGGACTACCCGACGAAGTAAACGCCCTTCTCAAACACCGCGGAATCACCTTCATCCGCCGTGCCGACCACCGCGAACTAGGCGCAGTCACCAGAGAAGAAGCGCGCCGGGGCCTAGTGGAACCTGTAGAGGAAAACGGGTGGCACTGGGACGAAACCGCCTTGAATCGCGCAATAGAGGCAACTCGGGGATACCCGTTTATGATTCAGCTGATTGGTCACCATTCATGGTTGGCAGCGAAAAACCCCACGGTTATCGATGACCAGGCTGTCGAGCATGGAACCCAGCGAGCACTGAAAGACCTCAATACGTTGGTGCTTAAGCCTTTGGTGGCGGAACTGTCGGGCCTTGATTTGGCTTTTGTCAAAGCAATGGCGGAGGATCCCGGTCCCAGTAAAGTCAGTGACATCGCTGCCCGTATCGACCGATCGGCGGATACAGTTGCTCAGTATCGACGCCGCCTCATCGCTCGCCACATTGTTGTTCCGGTGTCCCATGGGGTCGTCGCCTTTACCATCCCAGGACTACGGGAATTCCTTCACATCGAAGAGGACCATGCCCCAATCCCATTCTGGTAGTTAGTCGGCGGTGCTCCCAGGCCATCCCGGATAGTCCGGCGGAGTACCACCAAAAGCTGGGCATAGTGCCTGATGCGGGCACCACCCACATAGTTTGGAGGTTTTGGGGCGGAATGTTCCGGCGCGGCCATCGCCCTCAATTTTGGCCCACAGGTCGCCGAGGTCGCGTTCAAAAAACTCCAGCTCCTCGGTGGAGGGGGTGAGGAACATGGAGTCGATGACCTTGAGGTACATCAGACGCAGTTGGGTGGGCACGACGTCGAAAAGCCGCCAGTACACTAGGGCGTAAAAGCGCATCTGAAACTGGGCCTGCTGACTCCATTGAGGTTTGGGTTTCTTTCCGGTTTTGTAGTCGACGACGCGAACCTGACCGGTGGGGGCGATGTCCACGCGGTCAATGAAGCCGCGGACGGGAACGCCATTAGGCAGGACGGTATCGACGTACATTTCGCATTCGTGGGCATCGAAACCTTGAGGGTTTTCCATCTCGAAGTAGCCCCGGAGAAGGGCGCGGCACTCGACGAGGAAGTCGTAGAGATCGGCGTCGGAAACCAGGTCAGTGAGTTCTGGGTCTTCCTTGCACATCGTTGCCCAGTTAGGTTTCAGGCGCTTTACAGCAGTAGGGTAGAGGCGGTCTTGGCGAGGAAGCTTATGCATTTCCTCCAAAACCGCATGTACGAGGGTTCCCTTAACCTGTGCCACGGTTTTGGGTTCGGGAAGACGGTCAATAGCGCGGAAGCGGTACAACAGGGGGCATTGCTGGTAATCACCAGCGCGCGACGGTGACAAAGCGAGTGGGCGGGTGCGAGTCATAGGGGACTAGGTTACTCGCCCTGCCTTGAAGTGTCGTGCATTTTCGTAGGAGATGCAGAGCGTTGCCCATGATTGTGCCCAAGTAATCTGTTGGGACCCTACTCTGTCTACCGAGTGCCGGGGGTGAAAATAAAACCTTTGTCTACCTCCGGTTCACACGCTATGCAGGATAAATTTCCTGTTTAAAAGGTCGCATCAAGGGGGGAGGTTAGCGGAAATGATCCTCTAGCCGCAATTTTGCTATTATCGCAAGGTAGTATGCTGATGAAAAAATATTCATGAAAGGGTGTTCGCTATGGCTAATGCCTGGTTTTGGGGAGTGGAAGACAGAAAAACTGCATATTCACAACGTTGGCATAACGGCAGGTAATAATGAGTGTGGCATCACATATTTTTCCTATAAAGCATGCCGATGACAGTATGGTTCCTGTTATAGCACAGGAATCCATTAGTTCCATCATGGGGGAGCGTGTTGTTGTTCGTCTCGTACAAGAACCACTTGTGGAGGCAAATTCCTTCGTTCAGAAATATCTTGGACTGGAAATTTGCGACAGTTATAGCGTGGGAATGGCGCCACCGCGTGCTGAGGGTTTTCCAGAATGGCCCATCATTATCGACCTTGATAATGCACACCATGCACTCAACCTTGTAAGTGACGTTGAATGGGCTAGACGCATGGTGGCCAGCCAGCCCAACAAGGTAAAACAGCGTATTGATGCCTTGGTGAAGACACTTCTTGTGTCTGTTCCACATTTTGTCCCACCTCTATTGGAGGAAATAGCGCGCATTTTCGATAATGCTGGAAATAGTAAATATGCGGTTCAGTTCTTTGGAAAAGCAAGGGAGATTGACCGTACTTATGGCACGGATGGTGACACTGCACGCCATCGTCGTGTCATGGAAGAATTTGCGCGACGTGGGTGCGTCAGTGCCAAAGATATGACGCGGGAATCTGCGGATTGTGTCGCTATGTTCGGTGATGCTACTGAGGCATACCGGTACGTGCTTCACCTGAATGCTCAGCGTTGTAGAGCTGGAATGCCTCCTTACTCTTCTATGGCGCGTGATCTTATAAAGATGGGCAAGGCTGCGGAGATAGATCCAGCCGATGTATGCAAAGATGTGCTAGAAAGTATCGAGGGGACTCGGGGGATGCGAACAGCGCCACTCGGATTTTATCAAGGGATGGCCAAGCATCTTTCTGGAGAATCGCTGAAACGACTATTTGCCACGTGCCCCAGCAGCGTATCTGGGGATGAATGGGCTGGGGCCGCTGACAAGGTGGGCTTGTTTAAGCTGTTAACAGAAGCTGAAATGCTGGAATGGCTATGTGATGCTATAAGGTCGAGTAATCGATACTCGGCTGAAAACCTAGTGCGGGTAGTTGAGAAGTATAAAGAAATATTGCATAGTCATGTATTGCGCGTAGCGTGCTCAAACTTGCACCTATCGTTGCTTATATCGCTGGAAAAAGCGGGTGTAATATGGGAATTTACCGACCCTGTCGGTACGGGAAATCGTCAGTTTTTGAGCTACCTTCGTGGAACGTATGATATTCTCGATATGGGTGTCATTTTCCGCAATCCTCACATATGCGAACGCTTGCTGCATGGAATTACGCTAAGTGAATTTGTGCGCGAGCATGATGTTGACAGACTGCGGGAATTGGGTTTAGCGCCTGCGATAGATTACCTTGTCCGTTGTGATCTAGCGGCATTCCAAGGCGGAGATTTCCTGCTGCCTCAGGCGAAAAAAATGGTTGAGAATATGGATGTGCTCGCCAAGCTTGAGCTATCAAGGGAGGTTCTTGACGAGGCGATAAATGCACTTCATTATGATTTTGCCGCTATGTTGGCTCGCAATTTACAGGCAGGAGTGTTGACGGAATTATCATGGCCTGCGCTGGAAAAAGCTATGGCTGATTTTTGGAAACGACGCTTATTTAAAAAAGATAAACCCATAAAGTTTTTTGAATCTTATCCTGGTGTTGTTGCGCTCATTGAGGATTCACTTGTTGCAGTTGAGGGGGAGTCAGTGGTGGCTACGTACATCCACCCTGATAGAGATTCCGTAATAAGGGCAGGTTATGTTGGGGATGCTCTTTATTGCATGAGCGTCGAGGATGAGACGGTAAGTGGTGAATGGTCACATGGCCAAGCGATGATGGTAGAAAAACCAGAGAACTGGCAGTGGGGGACCATCACATCAACAGCTTCACTATTATGCCCAGCGGGTCGGCTTACTGGTGCTGGCATTATTACAGCCTACGCAACGAAAGCCCCTTATCCTGCGGGGAACGTATACGGGAGTACATCGGGAGATCTGTGGCGTCTTCAGCTTTCGGAGTATGAACATGGAAACTGCACTATCTATTCGGTGGATCCACACACGGGCCAGGACAAAGACGAAAGTTATCCTTCACAGTTCGATGCTGTGACGGCGCCGAGCATCCGGCACGAGGAGTGCGTGATGCTCCCAGCACCTGCAGGGCAGCATGTTGTACCCGTGCACGACGGTGAGTTTTTCAGCGTTTTTGCTAGCGATCGCGACAAGAATCTGCCCTACATGGTGATTACAGGCGATGGAAACATCGTGCGCAGTGGTGCGTACGCACCAGGTTTGGTGCAATTCGGTGGTGTGACATGGTTACGTGACGCAGATGGCAACGTGTATCTGCCTGGTCTTCCTGGCGATGAGGGGTTACTTGCAGAAACTCACGGTACCAGGAGAAAACACTGGCTTCATGACCTGCCATGGTCAGCATGGATCAACCTCCAGGTAAGGAACGAGGCTGCAAGCCAGCGGCTTAGGACTATCACCCCGTATCACGCCGCAGTGCTTCTCAATAGTGAAATGAGTGCTGCGCGTTTTCTGGGTACAAAGGATCCAGAGCTATGCGCTAGCGTTGACCACTGCGTCGAAGAGGTCCGAAAACTTGATAAGAAGTTAAAGCGATTGCGCTCTATTTTGCGCATGATCCGGGATAACGTTACTCCGCACAACACATCTAATGGTCCCCAAGTTGACAAGATTTTAGAGCATGCGCACAAATATCAGGCTGGGGTTGAAGCAGAGCAATTAGTAAGGCTAGTCCGTCAAGTAACAGTGGAAATATCTGGTACATGGAAATGGTTGCTTTCTGTTGGTAATGAAAAATCTTTGGTGGCGTGGGCATCTGGACCACTGGCTAACCCACTAGTGGGGCAAGAAGTGGCTGCGATGTTTAGCGTGTTGGCCAACGCCGGTATCGGTGCTGAAACGTGGAATCAAGTGAGCTTGAATTGGACGAAGTTGGGTGCGGATCTTCCCCAATTGCATACTGGGCTTGTATTGCCTAACGCTGTTGTCGTGGGTAAACCTAAGCCGTACCAGTGGGGCGAATGGACGGATAGCAGCCTAAGCTATCGGGTGTTTGCCCAAGGAGAGCTGCCTTATACCGATACGGATGTTGTGGGTATTACTGCCCTAGGTGCGAAATATGGCATTGTTCCAGGTCTGACGTCGCAGCATATGGCTGAATGCGCACTGAGCTTCCCTGAACCTGGTGATATTGACCGTATGGTGCACGCCCTCAGCGATAATTGCGCCTTAACAGAAGCAGCAGCTACGGTGCTCTTCAACGGGGGCTTCCACCCACTTCACCAAGGCTCACGGTTTCATGGCGACGACATTATGCAACAAGTCATTGATGCCGAAGATAAACCCAGATTGGAGGCAGCGAAGAAATCGCTGCGCATCTCTGCCAAGGTTTATGACAACGCAATTATTCAGTTGCGCGAGCTGGATCTGGAGCATGTTGAATTGCTGCTGGCGGCAGCTTTTGACCGAAACTATGATGCCATCGCACGTATCGCGGCTGAGCTGCCACAAACGGTAGTTCCGCTTGATGACGATACGTTAGTGCAGCTCACCGGCTGGTACTCGCGGTGGGACGAAAAGATACCCAGGGTAGTGATGCAAGCAGCCCAGAGACTATCAGACGAAATGCTAGTTGATAGCTGTGATTACGGTCGACTTTTGGGCGCAGTGCTGTATTGGGCGACACATGCGCCGTTGAATGATCCTTTACGTGGATTTTATGCAGATCAACTCGACATCCTGAAGACAATTGAGCCCGTGGATAACTCGAGAATGACAACACAATATCCGCTTCAAGGTGCTTTTGAGACCATCCCACCAATGCGTCCGGAGGACAGCGCAGACGCCCGCAGGGCACTACGCCAGGGCTATTTTGATGAGGTGATTGCCGGCCTACGGCGTGAAGGTAGCAGTGGTGGGTGTCCGCTTAACCCGGCGTTATCCGCATCAGATGTTGTGGATGAGGTGTGTGAGCACCTGGGCTTAGGAAAATTGGCGGCCATGTATTTTCTTCAGTTGTTGGCCATTGCGTACTGTCCGGATGTGAGCATCAGAACATGGAACAACTGGAAAAAGAAGGATTTAGACGCGGCCAGAGGAGAGCTTTTAGAAAAGCAGCTGGTTGTGCAGGGCAAACGCACAAGGGCTGGCCGTTCGGTGTTTTTACCCTGCCCGTGGTGGGAGGCAAGTTCCCCACACTATCCCATGGAGGAGTGGAAAGCCCAGTATTACCTGGTACGTTACGGAAACAAAGCGTGGAGTTTGGTTCCGTGGTGTCCGCCGCTACTGCCACTCGATACGTTATTCCGCCATGCTTGGGACCGCTATAAAGGTGGTGATGTACCTCGCATGGAGGAACTGACCACCACCCGCTATAAGGGAAAATCTAGGCGGTAAGCAATCCAGTTATTTTCCCCCGAAGCGGCGAGTATCGCGCAATTCAATAGGAGTATCGCCTGAAGAGCCCACCACTTCCTCGAATTTTCGCAATGCGTTCCGGGAATGAAGCTGTTGGCGAGTGGTGGTGAGCTGCCAGCGGTTTCGGGATAAAACATTGAGTCCCCAGGATGCCGCCGCAGTGGCACGGTTGCGGAACCCAACGAGGAACATCATGTGTACCAGCAACCATGCCACCCAACCGATAAAGCCGGTGAATTCCACTTTTCCAAGTTTCACTACTGCGGAATAGCGGGACACGGTGGCCATGGAGCCTTTGTCGAAGTATTCAAAAGGCTCACGGGCGTTGGGGTCGCGGCCGTCGACTTCTGCGACGATGTTTTCTGCAACGTATTCGCCACCTTGGATGGCTACCTGCGCCACGCCGGGGAGATTGTTGTAGTTCATCATGTCGCCGATGACAAAGACGTTGTTGTGGTCACCAACACTGAGATCGGGGTTAACCATAACGCGTCCGGCGCGGTCAATTTCTACGCCGGTTTGGTCAGCAATGAGTTTACCCAACGGGGAAGCGGCGACGCCGGCGGACCAGATTTTACAGAAACAGGGGATAGTTTCTATCGTGTCGTCCTGGGTGGACTTGTAGGTGACCGAGTCTTTGGTGATGTCAGTGACAATGGCATTCAGCTTGACGGTGACACCGAGTTTTTCCAGCTGACGCTGTGCGTTACGCCCGAGACGTTTACCGAACGGTGGAAGTACTTGGGGCGCGCCGTCGAGAAGCACGACTTTCGCTGAGTTGGTATCGAAGTTGGAGTATTCATCGCGGAGCGTACGGTGTGCCATCTCGGCGACCTGTCCTGCGAGTTCCACACCAGTTGGCCCGGCACCGACGATGACAAAAGTGAGTAAGCGTTCGCGTTGTTCTTTGTCGGTGGCTAGTTCTGCGCGCTCGAAAGCGCCGATGATGCGGGCGCGGATTTCTAGGGCGTCGTCAATGGTTTTCATGCCTGGCGCGAATTCCGCGAAGTGATCGTTGCCGAAGTAGGATTGTCCGGCGCCTGCGGCGACAATGAGGTAGTCGTACTCATAGCGGCGGACAATGGCACCGAGTTCGGTGGTCACGATCTGCTGTTCGATATTAATGTCAGTCACTTCGCCTTTGACCACGTGAACGTTTTCCTGGTCTTTGAAAATTTGTCGCGTGGATGGCGCGATTTCACCAGTGGAGAGCAGTCCAGTTGCTACTTGGTAGAGAAGTGGTTGGAAAAGGTGGTGGTTGGTACGGTCGATGATAGTGACATCAACATCGGTGTTGTTGAATTTTTGCGCGGCGAACAGGCCACCAAATCCTGAGCCAATGATGACGACGTGTGTGCGTCCGCCATCGGGACGGAAGGGCTTCTCCGACATGTATGTGCTCCTGAAAGCTAGGGAATCTTAGTACCGCATCGGTCTTTCGTTTGACTATCCTAACCCGTTGTCATGATTATCACACTTTTATGGGTGGTTTTAGCTGGGCTACTTCACTGATAGCGTGGGGAGTGGTTAGGATGAAACAGGCTTTAGCAGCACTTTTCCCTTAAGAGAATGTTAGTAATGACCTACCAAACCATGAATCCCGCGTACCCTGACCATTTGCAGCACGTGGACGCTTCCATGTGGCCAGGGGTGGTACATGTTCCTGAAGGCCGTGTAGCTCAGCGTCGTGCTCAGATTGTGGAGGCGCGTTTTGCTCTCGCTTGCGAGAAGGCAGGGTTGAACCTTGATCCACAGTCCAATGACGGCCCGGATATTCGAGTGCATCATGATGAGCTGTTTTATCGGCTCGCTGAGTCGGGGTGGCTGGGGCTTGCGGAAAGCTACATGGCTGGTGAGTGGGATGCGGAGAATCTGCCTCGGGTGTTGGCGCAGCTGATTAAATCGGGCTTTAGCCCCCGCCGTAGGTGGTGGGGAACACCAACGCACATTGCGCGCGCAGATTATTCGGGTGAGGAGCTGTCAGCACAGCTGGTGCAACTGTTTTCCACTGACGGGTATTCGACGTTTGGTGGTATTTTTGCGTCCGGTGTGCCAACGACTGTACGCACCGCCGTTACAAGCCACGTGTCAGGTGCAGGGCGTCGTCATGAGCCTTCGTCGCATTTTGTGGACATTACGCACATCGATAAACCTGTGGCGGTGGAGCGTCAGGATCTGCGGCCCGCACAGGATCGTGCGGTGAAGGCACTTCTCGACGCCGCACGGGTCACCGAAGGCACTGACTTGCTGGAGTTTCCTCTCAGTGGTGGGACGTTGGCGCTGGCTGCGGCCCGGCGCGGCGCGAGCGTCGATACGCTGTCGGCTGATGCCGAGCATTGTGAGCTTGTGCGTGGTCGACTGGAGGATGAGGATGCGGCGTTTGCCGTGACGGTGCAGCACATCACCACGCCGATTCCGACGCGTCAGGAATGGCGTGGCCGGTATGACGCCATTGTGAGCATTGAGACTTTGGAGAAGGTGGGGAAGAACTATCGCAAGGCATATGCCTTGACTCTGGATCGTTTACTTACCACTGGGGGCTATGCGGCGCTGCAAAACGTGGTGGCCACGGAAAAGTTCGCGGAGCTTGATCCGCACATTCTGGACGTGACACGAGCGTACATTTGGCCTGCGTTGGATTTTCCGACGATGGAGGATATTCACCGTCTGTTTGATCGCGAGACATCGTTGCGGGTGGTCGCAGAAAATCACACGCAGAATCACTATAAAGCGACGCTTCATTTACAGCGGGAGTTGTTTGAAAGCCACATGCGGGAGGCCGCTGCGGCGGGAATTGATCAGGTATATCGCCGATTGTGGCAGTATCACTTGGCACTCATGGAGGCGCTGTGTGATGTGGGTGCGTTGGACTGTGTGCAGCTTACACTGACAAGTCGGAACCGGGGCGGCTGGCGCTAGGTTCTTCAGGGGCGAGCTTGGTAGCAGTTTTCGCGGCTGTCCGTTTCGCTCGCCAGCGGCGGAACATCAACGTCAGTATTTTGATGGACATGGGGACGAAAACGGTTGCAAGACCAGCGATAATGAACCAGTGTATGAAGTCCTGAACAAAAGGAATCTCGCCTAGCAGGTACCCCACGAGTGGAAATCCAGTACCCCACAGGGTGCTACCTAGGACCGAATACAGCGTGAACTTCTTGTACGGCATGTGCGAAATGCCTGCCACCACGGGAGTAACCGTCCGCACGACACCAACAAAACGTGCCAGCATCACGGTGGCTGCGCCGAAGCGATCAAAATAATGGTTGGTTTTATCCACCGCTTCAGGACCGATCCAGCGCATGGCACGACTGTCCATCATCCGGGGGCCTGCGGTGCGTCCGATGAAGAATCCAAGTTGATCGCCAAGCCCCGCGGCAATGGGAATTCCTACGAGCAGTGTCCATAAAGGCGTGAACGGCGGGTTGGCGTGCGCCATGATTCCCGCCGTGAACAAGAGGGTATCGCCCGGAAAAATGAAGCCAATAAGCAACCCAGTTTCCATAAAGATGATGCCAAGAATGCCTATGAGTCCAAATGATGTGAGCAGCATATTGACATCGAACATGGATGTGATCCCTCAACTTTTCTGCACAGGGTGAACACTACGACAACGATGATACGCGACCAGCTAGATCGCAGACACGTTGTGTGGGGATCAACAAACCAAAGTATGAAGATGCTTTGATAGCACGTTAACCTAATAGAGGAAATGTGTAGCTTATTTTCTAGATGTCGGTCATGTCAAAGTGTTTGGTCTCCTTCATCACCATGATGGCGATAAGGGATAACACTGACACGACAATCAGGTACATACCCACAGCCCCAACGCCGTACTTGCTGACCAACGCAGTAGCCACGAATGGTGCTATGGCTGCACCCAGGATGGAGGCAACGTTGTAGCTGATGCCGGATCCGGTGTATCGCACGTTGGTGGGGAAAAGCTCCGGCAGTACCGCTGACATGGGGCCGAAGATGAGGCCCATGATGAACATGCCAACGGTGAGGAAGATCAAGACGCTGTTTTCTGAGGCACTGCCAGGGGAGAGGAAATGGGTGAAAGTGAAGCCGAAGGCGATCATGACGAGAGATACGACGATCAGGGTGCTTTTGCGTCCACGGGTATCGGCGAGTCGGCCGGCCAAGGGGATGCTGATGATAAACGCAAAAATAGAAATGAGCTGCAGTTTCAGGAAATCCAGGTAGGGGATTGCCAGGCCATTTTTGGCAATGCCGTAGGACAACACCCAGGTGGTTACCAGGTAGAACAGTGTGTAGCAGGAAACCATGATGAATGTGCCGAGGATCAGCGGACGCCACGAAGTGCGGAACACTTCGGTTAGAGGCATTTTTGCTTTCTTGCCCGACTCCACAGCTTTTTTGAACACTGGTGTTTCTTCCAGCCGGAAGCGGACATAAAGACCGACAATCACCATCACGGAGCTGAGAAGGAAAGGTATACGCCAGCCCCACGTCATGAACGCGCCTTCGATTTCACCATTGGTGTGGCCCAGGAAGGTGACCAAAATGAGGAAGAGGCCGTTAGCGGCAAGGAAGCCCAGGGGAGCGCCAAGCTGTGGCCACATGGCAGCCCAAGCACGTTTGCCTTTACTAGCGGTTTCGGTGGCAAGCAGGGCCGCGCCTGACCATTCACCGCCCAAGCCGAGACCCTGGCAAAAGCGCATCAGAGCGAGTAAAGCGGGTGCGACAATTCCTACCTGCGCGTAGGTGGGAAGCAGGCCGATGAGGAAGGTGGCGATGCCCATCGTGAGGAGCGAGCCGACTAGTGTGGCTTTGCGTCCGATTCGGTCGCCAAAATGCCCAAATATGATGGAACCCAAGGGACGTGCCGCGAATGCGAGACCGAAGGCTGCAAAGGAAGCAAGAAGACCGACGGTGGGGTCATTGTTCTTTGGGAAGAACAGGTAGGGGAATACGGCCACAGCGGCGGTGGCGTACACGTAGAAGTCGTAAAATTCGATGGTCGTGCCGACCATCGATGCAGTAATGATGCGGCGTCGCGTGGCGGCATCAACGGAAGCTTGCTGAGTTTCAGACATAGTATTGAGTTGGGTCCTGTTTGGTTATGTGGAACCTTGTGGGTTTTGCGGTTCTAAAGCTAGTTCATACGAAGCATGTGCGCAATGGCACGCGTGGGTAGGCGAGTGCATCTAATCTCATATCTATGTGGTCGAATCTTGATGCAACCGGGTGGCTGGAACGTATCGCGCAGGGCGGTTCCGTCGAGTCTGGGATGCGTGCATGTCTTGATAAAATTGAGCAAACTGATAAGCACATCAATGCCTTTCATCATGTGTTCGCTGGCAATGCGTTGGAACAAGCGCGGGTATGTGATGCAACACCTGCAGAAAAGCGGGGTCCGCTTCACGGTCTACCCATTGCTATCAAGGAGGAAAACGCCATTGCCGGGATTCCCACAGCGTTCGGTACCGCGGCAATGAGCACGCCTGCAACGGAGGATTCGGCGGTGGTCGCTGCGCTGAGATGCGCAGGGGCGATTATTGTTGGCACAACGCGGATGCCGGAGTTTGGCACCTGGCCTTTTACGGAGTCGCAGAACGGGGGAGTCACGCGTAACCCTTTGGACCTACGATTTTCTCCGGGTGGTTCCAGTGGCGGTTCGGCTGCTGCTGTTGCTGCCGGCATGATTCCGGTGGCCATTGGCGGTGATGGTGGCGGGTCGATCCGCATACCCGCAGCGCATTGCGGTCTTTATGGATTGAAGCCGCGTCGCGGCCGAGTCTCCACGGCACCGGCTGAGCATCTATGGTGGGACTTGGGAACCATAGGTCCACTGGCAAAATCACCACGTGACCTGCGGCTTATCTACAGCGTTATTGGTCAGTTCCCGGCTGTTCCACTGCCAAAACAACTGCGCATTGCTGTGCACGTCAACCCAAAAATTGCCGGAGTGATGGTTCCTGCCCAGCTTACCGACGCCGCGCTCCAGGCTGCTGAGCAGTTGGCTAAAGGTATGAACGGGGTAATAGTAGATACGGACCTGCGATTGCCAACGCCAACACATGCATTCATGCCGCAGTTTCTTGGCGGATTAGTAGCAGAAGTTAAGCAGCTTGATCAACCTGAAAAAATTGAAAAGCGCTCACGGCAACTGGTGCGCATTGGACAGTTCGTGGGGTCACGGCGGGCCGTGAATTGGGCGCGCAAACGTGGTGAGCGGTATGCGCGCGACGTCGATAAGCTGCTGGATCAGTATGACGTGATTGTAAGTCCGACGGTCGCGGCGCGGCCGCCGTTGGCTGGGATCCTGGATGGGTGTGGACCGATCCGTGCGCAACTGGCGAGTCTGCCGTATGTTGCGTTCACGGCGTTGTGGAATGTGACGGGGCATCCGGCGATTGCAGTGCCCGTAGGGGTTGGGAATGATGGCATGCCGTTGAGCGTGCAGCTAGCTGGTCGCGATGAGGACATGTTGTTGCGGCTGGCGGAAACGCTGGGGAAGCGCAATCTGACATAATGTACATTATCGGACAATAATGTCATGCGGTACTTACGCAATGCCTGACCTTGTTAAATGTCACCATGACGTTAATGCTGTCGGTGACTGACCAGCCAATGACACACGGGCATCAATGTTTTTCCATTGCTAGTCGAATGTTCAACTCACCGTCTTCGTCCACCTTTGCGGCGACAAAATCGGGTGTCTCCACGCCGAAGTCTATGCGGTTAATAGGCACAGTCCCGGCGATGACAAGCCGATTGCCGGTTCGGAGAACGTCAAACTCGGCCGTGACTTCCTTTTCTACACCATGCAGGTTAAGCATGCCGGTCACCGTCACCGTTCCGGGTTCACCATTGTCGGGAACGCCTGTGATATCGACTGGCGTGCTCACGGTAAATGTTGCTGTTGGGTAATCGTCCGTGTGCAGGATGGTACGCCGAACGTTAATGTCACGTTTCTCCACATCGGTCTGTAGGCCATTAACGTCAACTGTGACGTTTCCTGCGGTTAATGTCCCACCGTCAACGGTGACCTCACCTGTAACATCGTGGGTTGTTCCAGACGTTGAGCGGGACTCGCCAGGTAAAAGCTCATGGAAGGTGTAGCCTACGGACGTCGTGTTATCACCTGCGTTGGGAATAATCGTCCAGGTGCCGTTGACATCGGTTGTTGCTGCGCTGGCGTCGCCTGTGTGCAACCCACCAGTTTTGATACCTGGGTCTGTGAGCGCCTTATACACAATGGGTCCAACGCTCGCCAATGCTAAGACGATGATGGCCACAACGGTCAGGGCGACAAACGGCTTCTTCATAGTGTGAATATTATCGAACCGTGTTACCGCAAGTGTTCAATACTCCGGGCAAGGCGTACAAGTTCCTGACATAACTCACTTAACTCGGCGGCTGATGCTCCTTCAGTGGCGGCGACTTCGATGTCTTCAGCTGCGCAGCGTAACTCAAACAAGGAATCTTTGAGCTCGGCGGCCCGTTCTGGGTTCATGATCACAGCATCTGCAGGAATAGATGTGCCAGACACGTTGTTGCGCTGTTCGTAGGCTCTTTGCCTGCAGGATTGGCTACAGTACTTTTTGGTGCGGCCTCGTGTGTTGGTATCCATGGGGCGACCACACCACTGGCACTGGGCTTCTTTCTTGGAAGATCGAAGATCGCTCACTCTCATAACCCTAGCGGACATGACCCGGTGAATTCACTTCCGGTATAGTGGTGTACTTGACTACCCCACTGGGTGAGACGAAGAGACCGTAAGGATAAATATGGCAGATCGTGTACTCCGTGGCAGCCGTATGGGCGCCGTGAGTTATGAAACCGACCGTGATCATGATCTTGCACCACGCCAGATCGTTAAGTACAGGACTGAGGTCGGCGACGTGTTCGAGGTTCCCTTCGCCGACGACGCGGAAATCCCCGGGACGTGGATGTGCAAAAACGGCCAAATGGGCACCCTCATGGAGGGCGAAGGAATCGATGCCAAGCCAGCTAAGCCGCCACGCACCCACTGGGATATGCTGCGGGAGCGCCGCAGCATTGAAGAGCTCGACGTGTTGCTGGAAGAACGCATTGAGCAACTGCGCAAACGCCGCAGGAACGCCGCTCGTCTGCTGAAGCAGCAGCAGGAAGAGGCGGAGAAGAATGCCGCCGCCGAGAAGAGCAAGGCGTAAGGCAACAGCACAAAGCGCTGCCAATGGGGGCGCTTTTCTTGTTGTTAGATGTTGTACTTTTTGCGCAGCTTCTTCACACTGTGCGCAACCAGTTTCTTGGTTTCTTTGGAGATTTCCCGTAGCTGCTCGCCGCGGTGTGCAGCACCCCATTTGGTGACCTCTAGCAGCGAGTCTTTGACAAAGCTGCCATCGAGCTTGGATTCGCCGATTTCGCGTTCGGTGAAAGTGATGGGTACCTCGCGGACATCGAAACCTTCACGAACTGCTCGCCACGCCAAGTCGACCTGGAAGATGTATCCAGCGTTGGAGAGTTCGTTGAGATCCAGCGCCTCGATGAGCGAGCGTCGATAGGCGCGATAGCCCGCGGTCATGTCAGACAGGCCGGCCCCCAGTGCCAGCGAGATGTAGATGTTGCCGCCCTTGGACAGCAGCCAGCGTTTCTTAGGCCAGTTCACCACTTTGCCGCCGGGAATGTAGCGGGAGCCAATCACGAGCTCAGCGCCGCGATCCACCTCGGCCAGAAGCAGGTGAAGCTGCTCAGGTGCGTGCGAGCCATCCGCATCCATTTCGCACAGGACCTGGTAGTCGCGCTCCAGACCCCATTGGAAGCCCGCAACGTAGGCACCGCACAGACCGCCTTTGCCTTCACGGTGCAGCACAAAAATTTGCTCGTCGTTGCTGGCGAAGTCGTCAGCGAGATCGCCTGTGCCGTCGGGGCTGTTGTCGTCAACAATAAGAATGTCCACGTCGGGCGCTGCTGAGCGTACGCGCTGTGTGATCAGCGGAAGATTATCCCGCTCGTTATACGTGGGGATAATCACCAACGTACGGTCGCTAGGCTTGCTCATAGAAAGCTAGTCTCCTTGGGCTGAGCGGCGTTTCCACAATGCCGCGATGAGGAACAACACCCCCATAATACTCAACACATGCTCCACATACTTACCCGCATGTGCAGCAAAAGTGCTGGAATCCTTTAGTGGGAGGGTTTCCACCAGCGTGCCGTTGGTAAAAATCGAGGTTTTCTGGGTGACTTCACCTGAGGGAAGCACAATTGCTGACACTCCTGATGTTGCCGCTATCACCACTGCCCTATCCAATTCCAGGGCGCGCATACGACTCATGGCGAGCTGCTGGTAGGTCATGTCGGTGAAACCAAAGGTTGCGTTGTTGGTTGGTACCGTCAGGATCTGCGCTCCATTATGTACTGCATCACGCCCAGCTGCATCGAAAGCCACCTCGTAGCAGGTGGAAACGCCCACAGGAATCCCCTTCATGTGCACTACACCAGTGCCATCGCCGGGCTGGAAATTGCCCGCCATATCCACGTAGGAGGAAAACAGTCGGAAAAAGCTGCGGTAGGGCATGTACTCCCCGAAGGGCTGAAGGTACTTTTTGTGGTGGTACTCCCCTTGCCCTGTCTCTGGATCAAACACCACCATGGTGTTACGTGGCCCGACGTCGTCTCGCGTCAGCGTCCCCACCAGGATCGGTGCATGTGCCGACTGCACCGCCTGATTAATCATGCTCATCGCCCCAGCATCTGCAAACGGGTTCACGTCCGAGGCGTTCTCGGGCCACACCACTAAGTCAACCTGCTGGTTCAAAGCCTCGGTCTGCTTCACATGGTTACTCAGCACCGCTCGCCGCTGCTCGTTAAAATCCAGCCCCAGCCGCGGCACATTCCCTTGAATTGCCGCCACTGTTACCTGCCCTACTTCCCCACCGCCTCTGCTTATCGACGCTGCGCCGCCCAGCGCCAGCGGTACCACCAGCAGTACTGCCCCTAAAAGCCGTGGACGCAGGAGGCAGAGGGCAAGCCCGGTGGCGCACGTGAGCGTCGCTACGCTGACTAACGCTGGGCCTCCATAGGGTGCGAGGTACTGGAGTGGGCCGCCGACCTGGCCCCATGCGATTCGTCCCCACGCGAAACCCCCAAATGGCCACGTGCTGCGCAACCATTCCACGGACACAAACCACAGCGGAAACGCCCAATGCATGCGGCGCTTCATCAACACAGCGCCACCGGCGCCAACTGCGATGCTGTACAGTGCCTCAGTGACTGCGAGAGCGACGTATGGGAGGTTACCCACGAACTCCCCAATCCACGGGAGAAGAAACAGATACAAACTCAACCCATGGACAAAACCCAACAGGGCACCCACACGCACCGACACCTGCGGAGCAAGGCACAGATAAAACAGCGCCATCCCCACGATTGCTGCTGGCCACCACCCTATCGGCGCGTACGACAGATACACACTGACACCAGAAAGCGCTGCGACGCCAAGCCGCAGCGCTAGGATTCGCTTACGCATCTTTTGAATTCGTTCCAAAATCTTCAGGGCGGACGTTATTGCTCCACCGCTGAATTTCCTGGTCCGTTGGTTGCCTGTCTTCCGGTTCTTGGTCTGAGACAAAGCTCCCATACGACGTCTGCTGGCGGAACTGGTTCACTGTGTCGAAGCTGCGGGCGCCCAAATTCTCAATACTCGTGCGGATTTTACGTGCCAGTATCCGCCGAGCAACCGAACGAGTTGGCGGAATGATCAGCAACAAACCAAGAATCGTGGTGACAAAGCCTGGCAGCGCCACGCACAGTGCGCCGGCCGCAAGCAAGCCATAATCGCCTGCGAGAGTCCCAGGCGTGGTTTTACCCTGTGATGCTCGCACCGCAATGCGTCGCATCTCTGTAGCGGCGAGGAACAGACCACCGAAGAAAAAAAGGAACAACAGGATGAGTGCCCAGCCGACACCGAGCCACCGCGCCACGCCCCAAAACGCCAACGCTTCAATGAGGAAATATGGGATTGCAATCAATACAGGCACGGTGCCCACAATACTCAACTCCGCGCGTCGCTTCACATGCGTGCACGTCTCTCCCCTAGCGTGATTCGGTTAAGAACGTGAGTGCTCTATTCCTGCGATAAGCTCAGATTATGGCCTGGAAAACTAGGTTCGGAAAGTGCGCGTGGCGAATAGGCTTGGCCATTGTCTTGGTTATGGCGCTCTTGGGAGCGCTGCAAATCGTATCTTTGCTTACGGCTCGTCCTGGGGTGGGTTATTTCAGGTCAGCGACGGGTCGGGACGAGTACGTGGCGCGATATGAGGAAGCGATGCGTCAGTTCGCGGTGGTACCGCGCAGCCGAGATGTCGAAACGCGATTGGGCATTGTGCGTGTGTACGAGTGGAGCACGGATGAAACCAAAGACAGCGTACCTGTGGTGCTGATTCCTGGGCGATCGTCGGGGGTGCCGATGTGGGCAGAAAATGTGGAGAGCTTTGCAGGGAAGCATCGCGTGATTGCATTCGATGCGTTGGGGGATGCCGGAATGTCGGTTCAGTCTGCCCCGATTGGGCGTTTTGAGGACCAGGCGGTGTGGATTCATGATGTTTTAGCGCAGTTGGCCCCAGATGGTGCCCACATTGTTGGGCACTCTTTTGGGGGTGCTACGGCCACTGTGTACGCCCGTGAATACCCTGAGGATATTCGTTCCCTCGCGGTGTTGGAACCTGTGTTTACATTCAGCTACCCACCATTGCGGCTTATGTCGTGGACGATGGTTGCATCAATACCGAGGATGCCAAGGAGTTGGCGGGAGCATGCTTTGGGAAAAGTCGGCGGAACAGACTACGATGCTGACGAACCGATGGCTCGGATGATTGACGCAGGTGCCGCGCACTATAAAGCGGCTTTGCCAACGCCTCACTTGGTGTCCAAGGAGGAAGCGGAGCATCTCACAATGCCCGTCTATGCGGCAATAGCGAGTAACGATTCGCTGGCGGGAGGGGCTAAAGCTGCGGAACGTGCTCAGGAGTTGATACCCCAGGCTGAGGTGGAAACATGGCCAAACACCACGCATTCGTTGCCTATGCAGGTGGCAGAATCATTAGGTAAAAAACTAAATAACTTTTGGGCGAATAGTGAATAGGTAACACCTAAGAATCTTTTGTCACTGCAGGAGTTCGGAATAGAGTTGAAAGTTGCTTTCATCAAAGCAGACGAAGATGACTTCTTTAATCGTGTTGCTTTGATACTCTTTAATGGCAGATAGTGCAACGTGAGCTGCTAATTCCTTGGGAAAACGATATACACCCGTTGATATATTGGGAAAAGCAATAGTTTCCGCGCCATGCTTATCAGCTAGCCTAAGGCTATTAAGGTAAGCCGAGCGCAACGCCGTCTCCTCGCCGTGCGAGCCATCCACCCACGTTGGACCAACGGTATGTACAACGTAGCGTGCCGGAAGGTCGACACCTGAGGTGATCACGGCCTCCCCGACCGGGCATCCTCCCTGGCGAGCACGGATTTCACGGCACTCTTCTAGTAGTGCGGGTCCTGCTTTTTGATGGATGGCCCCATCAACGCCTCCGCCGCCGAGCAGCGATGTGTTTGCGGCGTTCACGATCACATCCACGTCGGCTTCGGTAATGTCGCCCAACACTGCGCTCAGTTTCATGTTGACCAATCCTACACCTCTGCCAAGTTACATAATTGTCTTTTTACAGCAAAAAACTAGGAAAAATTCAATCGCAGAAACGGGGGTACGGGGGTTCGATCCCAAGATGAAAGTTTTATAATCTGCGAGCATTTTATATGCGTCGAAAACTAGTATTTTTAGTGGTTGAGTTTCCATCATCTGTAGGCGGAGTCGCCGCCTAGTCAATGAAAGGAGATGCAGGAAATGTCTGAGGTATCCATCCCGGGTGTTGGGCACTTCGCGTTCGAAGAAGTGTGGGACGAATATACAAGCGCAGATGTCGTCGTACCAGGCTTCGGCGGCTTGGAAGGACATTTCTACATGGCTGGCAACGTCCTGGATGCCGCGGGTCTTGATCGGATTGGGGCCGCCATCACAGCCTTCCTCTCCCCCCGTGTTGACTTCATTGCACACGCAACGCCGTATGTGTTCCAGCAGTACCAGGATTGGCGGACCATTGGCCAAGAGGAGGGTTGGGGTGAATATCTCCCCAGCTTGAGCCAGCCTGAGTTGGTGTGGGATCTTGTCCAGATAGGAAACGAATTCCAAATTGTCTGGGATGAAACCTTTGGCGGCGAGGTCTACATCAAAGTGGCCTGCAGCTGCGAATGGGACGTTGAAGACGGTCTCATTCTGGTGTTTAAAGGCGGAAGCTCACTCTGCACTGTGGGCTTTGGTGCTGACGCCCTCCTGAACAAGGACGGCAGCATCTATCAGCCGCTTTGAAAGCGTCAGGACGACTAGCGATCCTCCAACTCCCCTTCCATCTCTAGGTACGTGCTGCGCAACAGTTCCATCGACTCGTCAGACGGTTTTTCCCACAGACCGCGTTCCGCAGCCTCCATCAGGCGCTCAGAAATGTCGCGTAGCGCCCACGGATTAGACTTTTCAAAAAACTCCCTGTTTACGGGGTCACCGACATAAGTGTCGGTAAGGGTTTCATACATCCAGTCATCCATGAGCCCCGTCGTGGCATCATAACCAAAAAGGTAATCAACGGTTGCGCTCATCTCAAAAGCGCCTTTGTAGCCATGCTTGCGCATCGCCTCAATCCAGCGCGGGTTGACCACCCTAGCGCGGAACACACGCCGAGATTCCTCGTGCAGTGTGCGGGTTTTTACTGTTTCCTGCCGTGTGGAGTCACCGATAAAGGCATCAGGATCCTGACCAGTGAGGGCACGCACCGTCGCAACCATTCCCCCATGGAACTGGAAGTAATCATCAGAGTCGGCGATGTCATGTTCAGTGGAGTCAACATTTTTGGCTGCAACCTGAATGCGCTTGTAGGCGGTGCGCATATCGTCGGCAGCCTCTACCCCATCGAGACCACGACCGTAGGCGTACCCGCCCCATGCGGTGTAGACCGCTGCAAGGTCATGGTCATCACGCCAGTTGCCTGATTCAATGAGCTGCAATAGCCCCGCGCCGTAGGTGCCGGGCTTGGAGCCAAAGATACGCCGCACGTGCTCAGCGCCATCATCCAACGCGTGCGCGCGAACATAGTTCTGGTCGAGCGGTTCGTCCAGGTTGGCGACCATCTGCACGGCGTCGTCAAGCAGACCCAGTACATGCGGAAATGCGTCACGGAAGAAGCCGGAGATGCGAACCGTTACGTCAATGCGAGGTCGCCCTAGTTCCTCCAACGGGATCACCTCAAGGTCAATAACCCGGCGCGATGCTTCGTCCCAGAGTGGGCGGACACCGAGAAGTGCGAAGACTTCGGCGATGTCGTCGCCGGAGGTGCGCATGGCTGAGGTGCCCCATGCGGAGATGCCGACGGATGTTGGGTAGTTGCCGTCGTGGTCAGCTTGGTAGCGTTCGATGAGTGAGTCAGCGAGGAGTTGGCCGGTTTCCCAGGCGAGGCGGGATGGGAGGGATTTGGGGTCGACGGAGTAGAAGTTGCGTCCGGTGGGTAGGACGTTGATGAGTCCGCGCATGGGCGAGCCGGAGGGGCCGGCTTCGATGAATCCCCCGTCAAGGGCGTGGAGGATGTGGGTGATTTCGCGGGGAGTTTGTTCGAGACGTGGGATGATTTCTTCGGCTGCGAAGTGGAGGATGCGTGCGACGGTTGTGGGGTTGGCGGTGTCGGGGAGGTTGGTGGTGATGGTGGGGATGGTTGTGGGGTCCCAGTTGTTGGCGTCGAGGTTGGTGAGGAGGGCGCGGGCGTGTTGTTCGATGGTGTCGACGGTGTGGCGGGTTTCGTCGCCTTGTTCGGAGAGTCCGAGTGCTTCGCGGAGGCCGGGGGTGGCGGTTTCACCGCCCCAGAGTTGGCGGGCGCGAAGCATGGCGAGGACCAAGTCGATGCGGGTTTCGCTGGTGGGTTGTTCGCCGAGTGTGTGGAGTCCGCCGCGGATGGCGACGTCTTTGATTTCGCAGAGCCAGCCGTCGATGTGCATGAGCATGTCGTCGAAGACATCTTCGTCGGGTCGTTCGTCCCAGCCGAGGTCTTGGTCCATTTTGGCGGCGGTGAGGAGGGTCCAGATTTCTTGGCGAATGGCTGGAAGTTTGGCGGGGTCCATGGCAGCGATGTTGGCGTGCTCGTCAAGGAGTTGTTCGAGCCGGGTGATGTCGCCGTAGGTTTCTGCGCGTGCCATGGGCGGGATCATGTGGTCGATGAGGGTGGCGTGGGCGCGTCGTTTTGCTTGGGTTCCTTCGCCTGGGTCGTTGACGAGGAAGGGGTAGATGAGTGGGAGGTCTCCGATTGCTTGGTCTGGGTAGCATTCGGCGGAGAGTCCTGCGGTTTTGCCGGGGAGCCATTCCATGTTACCGTGTTTGCCCATGTGGATGATGGCATCGGCGTTGAAGGTGTGGCGGATCCAGTGGTAGGTGCCTAGGTAGTGGTGGTTGGCTGGTAGGTCGGGGTCGTGGTAGATGCCGACGGGGTTATCGCCGAAGCCGCGTGGTGGTTGGACCATGACGACGATGTTGCCGAATTGGAGTCCTGCGATGTAGATGTCGCCGGTTTCTGGGTGTGTGTAGTGGGTTCCGGGGGCTTCGCCCCAGTGGGTGGTCATCTCTTCCTGCATGCTGGTGGGCAGCGTGTTGAAGAAGGTGAGGTAGGCGTCGCGTGGGAGTGTGAGGGGGTTGTTGGCGAGGACGTCGTCGGTGAGCCATTCGGGGTCGTGTCCGCCGGCGTCAATGATGGCGTGCATGAATGCGTCGCCGTCCATGGTGTCGTAGCCGGGGATGGTGGTGGTGTCGCCGAGGTTGTAGCCTGCGTCGTGCAGGGCGTGGAGGACTTTGAGCGTGGATGCTGGGGTGTCGAGTCCGACTGCGTTGCCGATGCGGGCGTGTTTGGTGGGGTATGCGGAGAGCATGACGACGATCTTTTTGTCGCTGTTGTTGAGGTGGCGGAGTCGGGCGTGGTGGTAGGCGATGCCTGCGAGTCGGGTGCAGCGTTCGGGGTCGGGGACGTAGGAGATGAGTCCGTCGGCGTCGTATTCTTTGAAGGAGAAGGGGACGGTGATGATGCGGCCGTCGAATTCGGGGACGGCGATTTGGGTTGCCACGTCAAGTGGGGTGAGGCCGTCGTCGTTGGCGGCCCAGTCGCTGCGGGGGCTGGTGAGCGCGAGTCCCTGGATGATGGGGATGTCGAGTGCTGCTAGTTGCGCGACGTCCCAGGCTTCGTCGTCGCCGCCTGCTTGGGCGGTGGCTGGTTTCGTGCCGCCTGCTGCGAGGACGGTGGTGATGGCGGCGTCCATGGTGGCAAGTTCGTCAAGGAGTTCGGTGGGTGCTTGGCGTAGCGATGCCGTGAAGATGGGGATGGCATGTGCGCCTTGGGCGTCAATGGCGTCGCACAGGGCGTGGATGTAGGCGGTGTTTCCAGCGAGGTGCTGGGCGCGGTAGTAAAGGACGGCGATGCGGGGTTGGCCTGGTGTTGTTTCTGTGGTGGGGCGTTCGAGGTGTCCCCAGAGCGGCATGTGGTGGGGTTCGTCGAATCCGTGGCCGGTGAGGAGGATGGTGTCCGACAGGAAGCGGTAGAGGTGTTCGAGGTTTGTTGCGCCGCCTTCTGCGAGGTAGGTGTGGGCAGTGGTGACTACGCCTGCGGGGACGGTGGAAATGTCAGTGAGTTCGGCGTCAACGGCGAGTTCGCCGGATACGACGATGGTGGGTGTGCCGGAGGCGAAGATGCGGCGGAGCCCGTCTTCCCAAGCGCGCTTGCCGCCGAGGAGGCGGACGATGATGATGTCAGCGGCGTCGATAATCTCGTCGAGAAGTGCGTCGGAGATGTGGGTGGGGTTGGCGTAACGGAAGTCCACCATGTCTGCGGTGTTGGCGTTTTTGGCGGAGAGGAGGTCGGTGTCGGAGGTGGACAGCAGCGCAATCATGGCGGTTGTGTTCCTTTCCGGGGTGTCGCGCCCCGTGAGTGTGGGATGGGTGGTGAGGGTCTGGCTGTACAGTGGCGCGTCCGCCCGGAGTTGCACCGGATTCCTCATCCTGATCGTCTGAAAAGTGTATCGCACCGGCGATGAATGGTGAGGGGTCAGGCAGTTCCGCAGATGGTTAAATTTCACATTTTCGATAGTGTGATTGCTTCGGGGTTAGAATGAGCGCCATGACTGATTTCACCTCCTCACCTGTGTCTTTGTTAGCTGAGTCTTACCAACTTGGTGATCGTAATCGGGGCGATGGTTGCCCCGGCGCGCTGAAAATGCATGAGGCGAAGGACGGCGGTATTGGCCGCGTTCGGGTTGCTGGTGGCCAGATGTCGCCGGAGCGCTGGGAGGCGCTTGCGGATATGGCTGATCGGTTTGGGGATGGCAATATTCACGTGACGACGCGGGGCAATTTGCAGGTGCGGGGCATTCAGGACACGGCTGCATTTGCGGAGGCTGCGCAGGAGCATGGTTTTTTGCCGAGTCGTGCGCATGATCGGGTGCGCAATATTATTGCGTCACCGTTGGCGCCTGAGTTGTTGCCGCTGGTAGCGGAGTTGGATGCGGCGTTGTTGGCGGATGATGTGGTGACGGGGTTGTCGGGGCGGACGTTGTTTGGTCTGGATTCTGGGGTGGGTGATATTGTGTCGCGTCGCCCAGATTTTGGTGTGTTTGCGCACGATGGGGGTTTTCAGTTGGTGTTGGGTGGCGTGTTTGTGGCGCGCCGGGTAGAGCGTGGTGATGTTGCGGCTACGCTCGTGCAGGCTGCGCGACGGTGGCAGGAACTGCGGGGTTCTGCGTGGCGGGTAGCGGAGAAGCCTGAGGTGCATGGCGAGATTATTGCGTCGTTGGATGCTGCGGTGGAGGTTGCTGAGGTGCCGTTTGTTGGTGCGGTGCCTGGGCGTCCTGTGGGGTGGTTGCCGCAGTCGGATGGGTTGGTCAGTTTGGGTGCTGGGGTGCGTTTTGGGCAGTTGAGTAGTCAATTGGCGCGGATGATTGCGGTGACGGGTGCGCGGACGACGGTGACGCCGTGGCATTCGATTGTGCTGCATGATGTGGATGAGCATGCGGCGGAGCAGATTGTGCGGGTGTTGGCTCCGTTGGGGTTGATTTTTGACGCGAGTTCGACGTGGCTGCGGGTGAGTGCATGTACGGGTATTGAGGGGTGTGAGAAGTCGTTGTCGGATACTCGCGGGGATGCGGCGCAGGCGGTTGCGTCGTTGGATATTCCGCAGGGTAAAGTGCATTTTTCTGGGTGTGAGCGGCGGTGTGGGCATCCGTTGGAGTCGTATACGGATTATTTGGCTACTGGTGATGGCGAGTATGAGGTGTCTGCTCGGTAGAGTATGTCGGTATGTATAGCTACATCACGGATGGTAACGAGATTTATCGTCGTAGTTTTGCGATGATTCGCGAGGAATCTGACCTGGGGCGTTTTGATGCGGCTCAGGCTCAGGTTGCGGTGAGGATGATTCATGCGGCTGGGCAGACTGACTTGGCCTCGGATATTGAGTTTTCAGCTGGTGTGGTGCCTGCGGCGCGTGCTGCATTGAGTGCGGGCCGTCCGATTTTGTGTGATGTGAACATGGTGGCGTCGGGGGTGACGCGGCGTCGTTTACCTGCGGATAATCAGGTGTTGTGCCTGCTCAAAGATCCTCAGGTTCCTGAGTTGGCGGCACGTTTGGGTACGACCCGGACGGCGGCTGCGGTGGAGTTGTGGGCTGAGCATCTGGAGGGGTCTGTGGTTGCGGTGGGTAATGCTCCTACTGCGTTATTCCATCTGTTGAAGTGGCTTAGCGACGACCCCGCCCGCCCCCGTCCGGCTGCTGTGTTGGGCATTCCTGTGGGGTTTGTTGGTGCTGCCGAGTCTAAGGCGGCGTTGGCGTCGGATGCGCAGGCGTTGGGGATTGAATTTGTGACGGTGCATGGGCGTCGCGGTGGTTCGGCGATTACGTGTGCTGCTATTAATGCCTTGGCTACTGAGCAGGAGATTATGGAGTGAGCGCTCAACTTATTGGTGTTGGTGTGGGGCCTGGTGACCCGGAGCTTCTTACCTTGGCTGCTGTTGCGGCGATTGAGTCGGCTGATGTGGTGGCGTATCACGCCCGCCCGGGTGGGAGTTCGACTGCGAGGAGTATTGCTGAGCGGTTTTTCCGCGATGGGCAGATTCATGAGTTGTTGCATTACCCAGTGACCACGGGGATTACTGATCACCCAGGTGGGTATGCCGGGGCGATGGCTGAGTTTTATGTGGAGGCAGCAGCACGTCTGAGTTCACATTTGGATGCTGGGCGGACGGTGGCTGTGCTCGCGTTGGGCGATCCGATGCTGTACAGCTCCTACCAGCATCTTCACCGTATCCTTGAGGGCCGCTACCCTACCCGGGTCATTCCAGGTGTGCCGTCGGTGACCGCCGCCGCTGATGTGCTGGGCCAGCCACTCGCGGAAGATGAAGAAGTACTGACCATACTTCCAGGTACGTTACCTGAATCTGAGTTGGTGGAGCACCTTCGTCGTACCGATACTGCCGTGATTATGAAGCTGGGCCGTACTTTCACCAAGGTGCGCCGTGCCCTGCAAGCTACTGGTGCTGTTGAGCGGGCGTATGTGGTTAGCCGTGTTGGAATGGACAACCAAGATACGGTTGCGGTCGCTGACGCAGACCCCGAAGCAATTCCCTACTTTTCCGTGGTTGTTGTGCCCTCAACGTCTGTGGGGCGACGTGTTGCGGAGGAACACGAGGGCGAAGTTGTGGTTGTGGGGCTTGGTCCAGGTGCCGATAAGTGGACCACGCCTGAAGTGGTGGAAGAACTGGCTCGGGCGACCGATATTGTGGGCTACTCCACCTACGTCAACCGCGTGGCGGAACGGGCTGGGCAACGCAGGCACCTTTCGGATAACAAGGTGGAGGCTGAGCGGGCGGCCATGGCGTTGGATATGGCCAAACGCGGGCATCGAGTAGCGGTGGTGTCCTCCGGGGATCCCGGTGTGTTTGCCATGGCTGCAGCGGTGCTGGAAGTCGCAGATGATCCGCAGTGGCGTGAGGTGCCGGTGCGTATTGTTCCGGGTATGACGGCGGCGCAGGCAGTGGCCAGTCGCGTAGGTGCTCCGCTGGGGCATGATTTTGGCATGGTGTCGTTGTCGGACCGATTGAAGCCCTGGGAGCAGGTGGAAAAGAGGATCCGGGCTTTGGCTGGTGCGGATATGGCGTTTGCTGTGTATAACCCTGCGTCGAAGGAACGGCGTTGGCAGGTGGCGGCGCTACGGGACATCGTGTTGGAGTACCAGTCCCCTGACACACCGGTAATCGTTGCCCGAGCCGTGGGATCAGACCAGGAAAACGTGGCAGTAACGACGCTGGCTGAGTTTGATCCAGAGGTCGTGGACATGCGAACCATGGTGATCGTAGGAGCATCCACCACGGCTTCTTACGAGGGGCCGAACGGTGTGCGGGTGTTTACGTCACGTCGCTATGGCGAATAAACCCCTGTGATACCACTAAAAGATGTTATTCGTATGACGAAATAAGTGGCCGCTGTGATGCCGACTGCAAAGCATCATGTGGGCAACACGCAGCAATGAAGCCTGCTATATTATTCAGCTCCCACCTGGGATTTTTATTTTTTCGCAAAGGTTTCTTGATCGAAATGTGAGCATGAGATGACTCTGTGTGTATTATAAGTGACAACCAGCTTAGTTTTATGTGAAGGAGTTTATACCACCAATGCGCACCCTTCCTCGACGCATGACAACCACCCTGACTGCTGGGATGCTGGCGGCCGCTGTGTTCGCTGGTGCGGTGACCACCGCTCCAGAAGCTGACGCGCAGCGACGCGCCACCAGCTCCACGGACAACACACTCTCGTCCGATGTCGGGTCGTCGGAACTCCAGAGCTTCTACAACAAGTCCCCGGATTGGAGCCAGTTCCTCCTCGTGCTGATCACCGGTGGAATGCTGCTGGAAGGCGTCGGCTACCTCATTGGCCCCGCTCGCCTACAGATCCAGCACCTCATCCCGAACGTGCATATCTAAAACCAAGAGCAAATAAGCACACCGTCGCTAACCCCAGTTTTGAGGTGCGACGGTGTGCTTGCTTTTAACTCCCCTACCCCATCAGCCCATGCGCAGCAATGTAGGCGTCACTGGCGGTGTGCACTGCGGTGATGCGAGAACCGCCTGGTAGCGGCGGGCGCTGGACCATGATCACCGGAATACCAAGTTGGCGGGCCGCCACGATTTTGGCGTAGGTAAGGCTGCCGCCGGAATTTTTGGTGACCAGGGCGTCAATCTGGTTGTCGCGCATCAGTTGTTTCTCGTCTTGCACGCTAAACGGGCCGCGAGACAAGATGAGGCGGTGTCTCTTGGGAAGCGGCCCCTCCGGCGGATCAACGCTGCGGATGACGTACAGATTGTGTGAATCGTTGGCAAAAGGCGCAAGCTTCTGGCGGCCAATGGTGAGAAAAATATGATGGTAACGTTCGGCTATCCGGGCGGCCTCCTCCATGTCGTTGACATAGATCCACTCGTCGTAGTTTTCAGGAGTCCAGGCCGGTCGGTGCAGGGCGATGAGCGGAATACCAGTCGCCCGGGTTGCTTCGGCTGCGGATATGCTGATTTTTTCCGCAAATGGATGGGTGGCATCTACCACAAGATCAACTTCGTGATCCATGAGCCAGCGCGCCAAACCAGGTGGCCCGCCGAAACCGCCAATGCGGACTTCTCCGAGGGGGAGCTTCGGTTCCTTCACCCTCCCGGCCAGCGAACTGGTCACTCGCCAGCCGCTTTGCAGTAGTAATAATGCCAGTTCGCGGGACTCTGCTGTTCCTCCAAGGATTAGTGCGCGCATGGGATGGTCCGTCCTTCCTCGTCACGAGGACGGTCATCTGAATAGAGGAAACTATCGGGGAATTCCCCGGCCGTAAGGACCTTTCCCACAATGATGATGGCGGTTCTCACGATTCCAGCAGCGGTCACTTTGCCCGCAATGTCCGCAAGCGTTCCACGCACAATCTGCTCCTGTGGCCGCGACGCGTAAGCCACCACAGCCACCGGACAATCTGCACCGTAGTTGGGGACCAATTCCGCTACCACCCGTTCAATGTCGTGCGCTGCGAGGTGGATGCACAGCGTGCTTTTCGACGCCCCGAGGGTCGCCAAGTCCTCCCCCGCAGGCATCTGGCTCGCACGGCCATTAACCCTAGTGAGGATCACAGTCTGCCCAACTGTCGGTACCGTCAGCTCGTGGCCCAGCGCCGCCGCCGCTGCGGAAAAGGCAGGCACGCCAGGGATAATCTCATAGTCAATACCCAAGGCGGTCAGGCGGCGTACCTGTTCCGCGACGGCGGAATATATTGACGGATCCCCTGACTGCAGACGTGCCACGTCTTTGCCCTCGGCATGAGCCTGGGCCATGATGTCAGTGATCTGATCCAAAGGCATTCGCGCCGTGTTGATGACACTCGCAGAATCCGGGCAGTTTTCCAACACCTCTGGAGGGACGATGCTTCCGGCGTATAAGCACACAGGGCACGACCGGATGAGACGGTCGGCCCGCACCGTCAATAAATCAGCGGCACCGGGACCGGCACCAATGAAGAAAACTGTCACTCGTTGGACCCTTCCTTGACTACCCGCCACTGGGTGACCGGAAGCGCTGCTTTCAGCGCTGTGAAACCACCGATGGCGTGTTCAGTTGAAATATCAAAACGACTTATGTGCCCGCCGAAACGTTGACGAAGCTGCCACAGCATCTGTTCGGATTCGATGGTCACAGCGTTAGCCACCAATCGGCCTCCAGGCTTTAACCCTGCCCATGCTGCATCAAAAACCCCCTCCGCTGTGAGACCGCCGCCAATGAATACGGCGTCGGGTGCCGGGGTGTCGATAAGCGACTCGGGAGCAGCACCGACCACCCTGAGATGTGGAACGCCTAACGCGTTGGCGTTTGCTGTGATCCGGGTGGCCCGAACCTCATCGGACTCGGCGCACCATGCGCGCGTGCGGGGGCTACTACGCAGCCACTCAATGGCAATAGACCCAGAACCTCCACCAATATCCCACAGCACTTCGCCAGGACGCGGTGCCAGGGAGCAGATTGTCAATGCTCGAATGTGTTGCTTGGTCAGTTGACCATCGGTGTCGTAGGAATCGTCGGAAAGCCCGGGAACGATACTGCGTGTTGGGCCGTCTGGCTGGATTGCAATAACATTCAAGGCGCTAATCGGCTGCGGATCGTCAGTAGCAGTAAAGCGATTATGTTGCTCATCACTGCTACCTATGTCACTCAACACATGCACTGTTGCCGCCGCATGACCCAAGTTCCTGAGCAACGTACATACTTCAGTGGGGGTGGTTTCATCGCGCCCCAACACCAAAAAAGGTTCCCCCTGATCCACCAGCGGAATGATAGAAGAAACCGGGTTACTGACCAGACTGACTACCGGTGTTCTATCCACTGCCCAACCGAGCCGCGCGCACGTCAACGACGCCGACGATGCCACTGGGATAACCCGGATGCGTTCTGGACCCAATAACCGGCACAACGTTGTGCCAATGCCGTGGAACATAGGATCACCCGATCCCAGCACCACAACACGCATACCTTCCAGGCTTTCAAAAAGCGGAACGATTCCTGGAAGCATGGGCGATGGCCATGGGCGTCGCTTGGCGGGAATATGATCAGGTAGCAAGCTCAGTTGCCGCCACGACCCCACAATTACCTCCGCGTCGCGCACAACCTTCTGCGCAGCAGCCCCCATCCCGGTAAAACCGTCTGCCCCGATGCCCACAATAACAATCACCGATGAGTCCGGTGAGCTGAAATTATCAGCATCTGTGATAGGGCAAGACACACTCATAATTGACTATGGTAGACCACCGTTAATGGCGGCGTAGGTAACCCACGTCACTAGCGCGGCATCCTCCGCCACATCCTGCGCGGAATAAGCCGCATCAATGCAGCGAGAAGCTGTAGCTTTCCCGGAATCCAGACGGTCCTACTTCCCTGATCCCCCTGAATAATAGGCGCAAGTATGTCGGCGACCTCGGCCGATGTGACGGACATGGGTGCGGGCTTCATACCGTGGGTCATGGAACCAATGACAAAGCCTGGACGGGCTGTAATCACACGCACGGCAGTACCGTGAAGGGCGTCAGTTAATCCCTGGCAGAAAGCATCAAGCCCTGCTTTCGCCGAACCATAGACGTAGTTAGCGCGGCGTGGCCGCCACCCCGCAATGGAAGAAAAAGCCACAATCGTTGATCGAGTCGTTCGGGGGCGAAGCTCATCAGCAATAACGGTAAGCATGGCGATTTGGGCGGTGTAATCGATGGTTGCTATGTCCGCCGCATGGAACTCGTCGACTTCTGCCCGTTGCTGATCACCCAACACGCCAAACGCGACAAGAACCAGGTTGATTTCCCCCGCAAGCTGCTCGGCCTGTTGGAAAAGCGTCCGGTAGGCACGCAGGTCGGCGGCCTCAAAATAAAGAATGTGCACCTTCGTAGCCCCGGCTTCATAGAAGGGCTGAAGGTCTGGTGCCCGGCGCGCCGCGAGAACCACCTGGCGACCGCGGCACAGTCGAATGCCGATTTCGCGGCCGATGTCGCTGGTACCCCCGATGATGAGGAGTCCGTCGTTGCTGTTGGTCACTGAAGTGACCTCGGTTGGTTGTTGAGGGTTTCGCAGCCGGTTTCTGTCACCACCACGATGTCTTCAATTCGGGCGCCGTATTGTCCTTCGATGTAGATGCCGGGTTCGATGGAAAAGGCCATGCCTGGTTCCAATGTCAGGTGATTGCCTTCCATAATGAATGGTTCCTCGTGGGTGGATAGGCCAATTCCGTGGCCGGTGCGGTGGATGAATTGCTCTCCGTAGCCTGCTTCGGTGATGATGTTGCGGGCAACACGGTCGATGCTTTCTGCGGTTACGCCGGGTTTCACTGCTGCTACTGCTGCGGCTTGGGCGCGTTCAAGTACGTTGTACATGGCGGCGATGTCGGGGTTGTGTTGTTCTTCGGGCCCGCCAACAATGAAGGTGCGGGTGCAGTCGGAGTGGTAATTGGGGCCATAGGTGCCACCGATGTCAACGACGACAACGTCGCCTGCTTTCAGGATCCGGTCGGAATAAGAGTGGTGTGGGTTGGCGCCGTTGGCGGCCGAGCCGACAATGATGAAGTCGACAGCGGCGTGCCCTTCTTTCAGGATGAGGTAGTTGAGGTCGCGAGCAACGTCTTGTTCGCTGCGTCCTGGCTGGAGGAGTTTTGGGACTGCGGCGAAGACACGATCAATGGCTGCGGCGGCATTGCGAAGGGCAGTGATTTCCTCTTCTGCTTTGCGCATGAAAAGCTCTTTCAGCACAGTCGCGGCCAGGACAGTGCTGCCGCCAATGCGTTGTTGGAGTGGTAAGACATGGTCGGCGGTGAGCGAGGAGCCGAGTCCAATGGTGGGGTGCGTATCCGGTGCGAGATGGAGGGCTTTGACGGCAAGGTCGTGGGAGTTGTCGCCGTCGACCCAGCCGCACACTGCGACGGTGAGTTCAGGGATGGCAGACAATGCGAGGTCACCACGGTCCACGGCGGGGAGAATGAAGGTTGGTTCACTTCCATCGGTGGGAATGATCAAGGCAGTGAGGCGCTCGTGGGTACTGATCCAGGAGCCTGTGAGGTAGGCCAGTTCGGCACCGGTGCCAAAGATCAATCCATCAAGACCAGCGTTGCGGGCTGCTGTGGCGGCCTGCGTGAGGCGATGCTGATAGACGGATGCCGGGAATAGGTGTTCAGTGTGGTGTTCGCTCATGTGCCCCATCATATGGCACGGGTGTAATCCGCACGGGTAGTTTAGGCGCCTATGGCGACCACGCCGCGGCGTATGGCGTTGATGGCATCGCGGGCATTCCGGCGGATAGCATCAGTGTATCCGGTGGACCTCACTTGTTCCAGCACGTCCACTACTTGCCTACACCACCGTACAAAATCGCCGGGTGTCAGTTCGGCGCCGGACTCCGCAGCGGCGGCCATACAATACCCCAATGGTGCGCCTGCAGCCCACTGGTGAATGGCCAACGCAAACCCACCTTCGGGCACGCGGGTGGGGGGAAGATTGTGGCGGCGTTCGTCATGAACGAGTTCGCGCCAGATTCGGTTGGTGGCATTCATGGCGGTTGCCATGGCATCGGTGGCTGCGTCGGGTTCTCCCCTGGTTTCTTTGCGGTTTTCAAAGGTGCACATGCTGACCACCCCGGCGAGTTCTGCTGGGTCAAGCTCGTCCCAGATTCCCCTGCGGAGGCACTGGGCAACCAGCAAGTCGGATTCGTTGTGGATGAGGGCAAGACGCTGCCCTTCCTCAGTGATGTGCGGAATATTATCCGGGTCGGAGAATTCCACGTAATCCATTTCTGCTAACAGATCCATGATGCGGTCGAACGTGCGGCCTAGGGTGTCTGTGGTGGCGCTGACACGGTTGCGTAGGCGTTCTACATCGCGTTGTTTGCGCAAGAGTTTTTCCGCGATGCGGGCAAGGTCTTCCCGGCCGGGCCAGTGGTGAGCAGGATGTGCGCGAAGTTGGGTGCGTAGCTCGGCCACCTCGGCGTTGTCGCGGTGGCGTGCCTCCATGCGCATTTTCTTGGGGCGGGGGTAATCGCGGCGTCGAAAAGCATTGACCACAAACTTGGTGTTGCGGCGTGGATGGTGGGTGATGTCTCGCGGCAGGCTCATGTGCCCCACCACGACGGGGACGTTGGCGAAGGAATCGGTGTCTATGCGCCCTGTCCAGCCTTGTTCCATGATGATCCGTGGGCGCGGATCGTCGGGGTCGGATGCTGGGGTGACGACCACCGCGAGTAACGGTTTCTTTTTTCCTGGCATGGCAATGACATCACCGACCTGCAGGTGACCCAACACTGCACGAACCTCCGCTTGACGCTGCTCGATCCCCTCTTTGCGTGCGGCTTTTTCAGCGGTTTTCAGCTGGTAGCGCAGGTTAATGTAGCTAAGGAAGTCGGTGGCTGGGTCGTCACCGGGTGGGTTGGCGGCGTTGATGGCATCGGTGAAGCGTTGTTCGAGTTCGGCGGCGCGGCGTTCGGCGCGTTCCATTTCTCGTACTTCGTCAACAACGGAGCCATCGGCTTGGAACTGGGCGAAGGATTTTTCCAGTAGGCGGTGGGCTTGGTCGTAGCCGATGGTGGCCAGCAGGTTGACGCTCATGTTGTATCCGGGGGTGAAGGTGGAGATGAGCGGGTAGGTGCGTGTCGACGCCAAGCCGGCCACCGCTTGCGGTTCCATTGCGGGTGACCATTGCACCACTGCGTTGCCGATGGTGTCGATGCCGCGACGTCCTGCGCGGCCGGTGAGTTGGGTGTATTGGCCTGGGGTGAGTTCAGCGTGGGATTCGCCATTAAATTTGACGAGTTTTTCCAGCACAACTGTGCGTGCCGGCATGTTGATGCCGAGGGCTAGGGTTTCGGTGGCGAAGACGGCGCGGACAAGTCCTTTGACGAAGAGTTCTTCAACGATGTGCCGGAAAGCTGGGAGCATTCCCGCGTGGTGGGCGGCGAATCCGCGCATGAGAGCGGCGCGCCATTGTTTGAAACGGAGTATTTCTAGGTCTGCGGCGGGGATGTCGGCGACACCAGCATCGATGATGCTGGCGATGGTGTTGGCTTCGTCCTGGGTGGTGAGGGTGAGTCGGGAGCGAAGGCATTGCAGAAGGGCGGCGTCGCAGCCCGCGCGGGAAAAAATAAAGGTAATGGCGGGCAGCATGGAGTGTGCCTGCAGAATTTGGATGACCTCTGGCCTGCCGAGTGGGCGGAAACGGTCGGCCGGGCGGCTGATGCCGGAGCGGTGGGACCTGCCGGGTTGGTTGCCGTTGCGGCTGCGGGATCGGAAACGTGCCTGCTGGTTTTTGTCGTAGGACTGGGTACTGATGCTGCCGGATTCTAGCTTGTGGACTTTTGCTTCGAGTTTTTTGTTGACATGCTCGGTGCTTCCCGGTTGAAAAAGCGGGAGTAGGGTGCGGTTGACCAGCATCCATTGGTCAAGTGGAACGGGGCGTTGTTCTGAGACGATAACAGTGGTGTCGCCGCGGACGGTAGTCAGCCACGCTCCGAATTCTTCGGAATTACTGACGGTGGCGGACAAGCCGATGATGTTGACACTTTCGGCAAGGTTGAGGATGACTTCTTCCCACACGGGGCCGCGGGAAGCGTCGGCGAGGAAGTGGATCTCGTCCATGACGACATGGGTGAGGCGTTCCAGGGCCGGGGATTCTGCGTAGATCATGTTGCGCAGAACTTCCGTGGTCATGACAACAATATCTGCGGAACCGTTGATGGAAACATCGCCTGTGAGCAGGCCGACGGCATCGTCACCGTGAGCCTCGACGAGGTCGTGGTATTTCTGGTTGCTGAGTGCTTTGATCGGCGTGGTGTAGAAGCACTTTGTGCCGCGCGATAGTGCCAGGGAAACCGCGAATTCGCCGACAATGGTTTTTCCCGCGCCGGTGGGTGCGCACACGAGGACACCATGATCTGCTTCGACGGCTTGGCAGCCTTCGATTTGAAAGTCGTCGAGGGGAAAATCCAGGCGGTCGCAGAACTCAGCAAGATGTGTGCCGACGGGCGCGGTAAAACTCATGCCCCTAACGCTACCGCGTGTCGGGGCATTTGTTTAAGCAGCTTATAGCACGTCGTCAAAATCGGTGGGCGGGCGTTGCGTCAGGTCGGTGCGCTGCGGCGTGGGAGTCGGAGCAGTATCAACGGGGGTTGGCTCGATTGATGATGCCTTGTCATCGTCCACGTCCAACCATTCTGGGCGTTGACGGTTTTTGCGTTTGTCGTTGATGCGGGCGAATTGGATGGCACATTCAACGAGTAGTGTCAATGCCGTGGCTAGCACCGCCATGGACACCGGGTCTTGGCCTGGTGTCATGAAAGCGGCGAAGACAAACAACAGGAAAATAATCAGACGGCGCTTTTCCTTCAACTGCTGGTAACTAACCAGGCCGACTACGTTGAGCATGGCCAGTATCAGCGGCACCTCAAAACTCACGCCGAAAATGAGAAGCAGCGCGAGGAGGAACTTGTAGTACTGCGTACCGCTGAGTGCTGCGACTTGGGTTTCATCACCAATGGTGAGAAGAAACTCCAGGCCGTACGCCACCACAAAGTACGCCAAAATAGCGCCGAAGACAAAAAGCATCACCGCAATGGCAACGAAAGAGAATGTCCAGCGTTGTTCATTCTTCTTTAACCCTGGAGTGATAAAAAACCAGACTTGCGCGAGCCACACAGGGGACGCAAACACGGAACCTGCCAAGGCACCGACTTTCAAACGCAGCATGAACATGTCGAAGGGCCCAGTGGCCAGCAGCTTGCACTCACCATCAGCAGAAAGGTCTGCCCGTGCGGTGTCTGGAAGGTTGCAGTAAGGGCCGCGAAGAATGTCACCAAGGGTGGGTAGGCCAAACAGGCTCTGCTGGTACCAGATAAACCCAACGATGGTGCCTACGGCCAATGCAGCAAGCGAAATGAGTAGGCGCAGGCGAAGCTCTTGAATGTGCTCCACCAGCGACATGCTGCCGTCGTCCGGTTTCTTTTCTCGCTTTACCCGGCCGAGGCGTTTTTTAGTCGTATCAGACGTACTCATCACACCAACATAGGCTAAGCAGAAGTATTGTGCTGGGTGTCAGTCTGAGCTTGGGGTGCTTGCTGGGGCTGGGACTGCTCAATCTGACGGGGTTCGGCGGCGGCTGTCACCTGGTCATCATTGTTTAGTTCTTTCACCTCAGACTTGAAGATGCGCATAGAACGGCCGATGGATCGAGCCGCATCTGGAAGTTTTTTCGAACCGAACAGCAAAATCAAAACAACAGCAATGATAATCAGCTCAGTAGGGCCAAGATTCGGCATGATGTCCTCTCAACAGACGGTGACGTTATTCACCACTCATACTACGTCGTTTAGAATACGCGCCCAACGCCGCCTCCGCTTGTGCAGCAATGGTGCGGGTGACCTCTTCGGGGGCAGTAACCCGAACTCTGCCCGCTTGTCCCATGGCGAAACGCACCACCCACGCGGGTGAACCCATCGGCATGGTGGCCGCAACCCACCCATCGGGGCCGGTCTCCCCCAGTTCCAAGGGCACATAATCCGCAAGCCACAACACATCCGGGTGGATCTCTAAAGACACTGTGTCTGTTTCCTTACCGAAGGCGAACGGGTCGTCTTCGTCAAACTTCATGTCCTCAGCGTGCGGAGTACTGGGGGTATCCAACACCTCAACATCACTCATGCGATCTACCTTGAAGGTGCGGTGGGCCTGCGCCTCATCGTCCCAGGCTGCGAGGTACGTGTCTCCCTTGACGCTGAACACCCGCGCCGGGTGGACGGTGCGCTGGTTGGAGGAATCGCTGCGCGCCGAATAATAGGTAAACCTCAGCATCAGGCCGTGATCAAGACTGCGGCGAATTGCGTCCAAAAGCGGTGAAGTGTGCTCGATAACAGTGTCGGCGACGATAGAGTCCACCACGGCCGTAGTTTCATCCCCCATGATGCCGCGTAGCTTCGCAGCTGCACTTTGCACGACTTCACGGTTGGTTAGTCCAGGAAGGTTCTCTAAGGACTCCAGCGCCAGCAGCAGCGCTCCAGCCTCTGTGTGGGTGAGACGCAAAGGCTTATCCATGCCTTGGGCATTGGTGACTTTCACCGACTTGTACGTATGATCCAGGTCCACGAGGTCGCCAGGAAAAAGCCCTGGTAGTCCGCAACACCACAGGCTGTTGAGGTCATCCATCAATTCCTTGGGGCTGCGGCCCAAATCTTTGGATGCCTCCATCAAGGATATGCCTGGATGCGCCTCAAAATACGGCAGCAGATTTAGCATGTGCACCACCTCGGCGAGGCGGTCGGCCTTAGCAGTCACGTGGGGTCACCTCCAGCAGGGAACGAAGTTGAGCAATCACATCATCGCGAACATCTGCAGGCTCCACCACCAGCGCATGCGGCGCATATGCCGCAGCTGTTCGCACCAGCCAGTCTCGATCCACGCCGGTGAGCACATACGTATCATGATCGCGGTGGCTCGCGCGGGAGGTGAGCTCGCCAGCGGTGCCTGGTTCGGCAGTAATCGTGGCGTCGATAAGCACTTTGCGGCTGCGCAGGGAATCCGCAACAAGCTCCTGTAATGGTGTGTGTTCCGGGGCGGGATGCATGGCACGACCAACAATATCGATATTGCTAACGCGGGTGATGCGGAAGGTTCGCGGGGCGTCGCGTTCGATGTCAAAACCCACAAGGTACCAACGGTCCTGATGGTTAACAATGCCCCAAGGGTCCATCACCCGGCGCGTGGGCTCAGCGTTTTTGTGTGGCGTGTAGTCGAAGTGAATCCGGTGGTGGTTGCGGTGGGCCTTGAGGATGGTATCTAGGGATTGCGCAGTGAGTACACCCAGGTCGGTGACGTTGTTGAACATCACCGGGGCGCTGTCTTGCGCTGTGACGGTTGAGGCGCCTGCTGCTGCGAGTTTTGTCCACCCGGACCGGGCAAACGCAGCGAGTTCGTGGTTGAGTCCTTTGTCGCCGGCGAGTGCGAGGACAGCTGCCTCGTCGGGGGTGAAGCTGACTTCGGGGAGGTAGTAGTTGTGTGGGTTGAGTCGGTAGCCGGGTGCGTCGTCAAGTGTGGCTTGTGCGATGGTTTCGATGGGGACGCCAACTTTGGCCAGAATGCTGCGGTCGCGGGCGAACATGCGTTGGAAGGCTGCGTCAGTGCGGTCTTGGTAGCCTGCAACGTTGGTGCGGATCCATTCGGCAGTTATGTATCTGCGGCCTGTGTCGTTGGCGTGGAGGAAGGCGAACGTGAGGTTGATCAGGCGTTCGTGGAATTCATTTTTCGCCACTGTTGTGTCCTTTATGCATGTGGTTAATGAGTTCGTCGACACGGGTATCGACGGCCGCGAAAGGGTCGCCCAGTTCCACAAGTTGGGGTTCTGGCGCGGTGATTTTCAGGCGCATCCAGTCCACGGAAAAGGGAGTATTAGTCTCGTGTGCGGCGGCGATGAAGCGGCCGCGGAGGTGCGCTCGGGTGGTGTCCGGCGCGTGTTCCGTGGCGTGGGTGATGGCGTCGTCGGTGGTCCAGCGGTTGATCAGGCCCTTGGATTCGAGGATGGACGCTAGTCCCCTACCCGGTCGGATGTCGTGGTACATCAGATCAATTTGGGCGAGTTTGGGGTGGTCAAGGTCGAATCCGTAGCGTTCTTGGTAGCGGCGAATCAGGGAGTGTTTGATCACCCAATCGATATCGCGATCAACGTGGGAAAAGTCTTGGGTGTCAATGGCATCAAGGGTGCGTGTCCAGAGGTTCACGACACTGTTGAGGGTATCGGTGTTGGTGTCGGTGGGGCGTTGTTGCATCCACGTACGTGCTGCGTCACAGTAGGCGCGCTGTATTTCGCCTGCGGTGATGGTGGTGCCGTTTCGCAGTTTGACCAGGCAGGTGCCGGTGGTGTCACGGGCGATGTCGCGAATGGCGGTGGTCTCGTCGGCAAGTTCAAGGCTGGGCAGCGGCATGTCTGCTTCGATCATTTCCAGCACGAGGAGGGTTGCTCCGATTTTGAGGGCGAAGGTGGGTTCGGCCATGGAGGAATCCCCAACGATGATGTGGAGGCGGCGGTAGTGGTGGGAGTCCGCGTGAGGTTCGTCGCGAGTGTTGATGATAGGGCGGGACCGTGTGGTGGATGAGGAAACGCCTTCCCAGACGTGGTCCGCGCGTTGCGAAATGCAAAAACCCAGGCCATAGTGCTCGCTGGGGCTTCCGGGGATGGGGCGGTAAATTTTGCCCGCGCCGCTGATGAGCTGGCGGGTAATCAAGAAAGGCAAGAGGTGACGGCCGAGGGTTTTGACCACCGTTTGGCGTGTGACCAGGTAGTTTTCGTGGCATCCATAGGAGTTGCCGAAGGAATCTACGTTGTTTTTCAGCAGGTAGACGCGGCCGCCTGCGGCTGTAGTGGCGTCTTCGGTAGCCAGGGTTGTTTCGGCGTGTTGGGCGAGGTTGTCCAGAATGCGGTCGCCTGCTTTGTCCATGGTGAGTAGTTGAATGAGGCTGTCGCATTCTGCGGTGGCGAACTCTGGGTGGGAGCCCACATCAAGGTAGAGGCGTGAGCCGTTGGAGGTGAAGATGTTGGAGCTGCCGTAGCGGTCCACCACTGAGCGAAAAAGGTAACGGGCGATGTCATCGGGACTCAGTCGCCGCTGTCCGTCGGCGGTGTAGGTGATGCCGTACTCGGTTTCAATCCCGGTGATTCTGCGGGTGAGTACCCGGGGCGGGGTCATGGCGTTTATTGGCCGCCTTTCTGCACGTAGGAGCGGACGAATTCCTCTGCATTGTTTTCCAGCAGGCCGTCTATTTCATCTAAGAGATCGTCTGTGCCGTGCGTGTTGATGGAGACCTGTCCGGCGGCGGTGTCGTCGTGATTGTGGTCGTCCCCGCCGCCGCTGGCATGGCTGGTGTGTGAAGACGTGGTGCTCATCGTGGTGTCCTCATGATCGTTGTGGGTTATCTCCCCTAACAGGGTAGCCCTTTAGAGGGATGGTGGGTGGGATTCCGGCATACTCTCCCCCGTCAACCCCCATTTTTGTGGGTCGAGTGTGTGAATCGGGCACAGTTCGCTCCTTATCAAATTGTATATCAAGGGTAGCCTAACCTAGATTAGTTTCTGACAATTTGTTGAGAATATGGCAACGTTTACCCGCTATTTCCTGAGCTAAAGATGAGAGATGTTTTTAGCTTTCTACGTGAGGGGCGGGTCAGTCGCAGTGTTCACCGCCCTGTGACCACGCCATATATGTACCCAAAGGACCATTCCAGTGACCACTAACCGCCGCTTGAGCATCCGAGTAAGCACCCTGACTGCCATGACCATCACGGCATCGCTACTCAACCCCGCCTTCACCCCACTTGCCACCGCAGATGTTCACAGCACTTTCGGTCTTGCGCCTCGCGACGGCGTGGCACAAACCGTTGCCGACAACACACCCGCCCTGGCCTGGGGCATCCGCGGATCCTTCTACCGTTACGTCGCCGGAGCCACCCACATTCTCGACGGCGCGAAGAAAGGTCCCGGTGACTACTTCCTGTGGCCCTACCAGAGCACAAAAGCAGAAGGCGACAGACTGATCATCCAGTACGGCGGCACCGTCAACTTCATGAAATACTGCGGTGCGAACAACGAGCTCGTACGCGGCAGATGCGACCTTGATTTCACCTTCGCTGATCCGAAGATCGACATTGACACCACCACCGGGCTCGGGCACATCTACGCCACTGTGCATACCAAGAGCTACCAGAAGGGCACATGGTCCGGCCCCACCGAAGTGCAAGTGGGCACCATTGACACCAACGCCGGGCGTTACAACACCGACAATGGCGTCACCACCTGGTCCGGAGTATCCACCAAGCTTACAGCGGACGGCAATAATGCCTTCAGTAACTTCTACGAACCAGAGTCCTTCCTTGACTCCCTCAACTTCTCCTACCCCACCGCCGGAGACATCAAAGAAACGCAACAGGGGTACAATCTGAGGAACCAGATTGCCACCGACACCGAGTACAACGGCGGCGGATACCTCTTCCCCCGCACCGATGGCAACCTTGTCCTTGTGACCGGTCACTGGGGCGGTAAAGGTACCGTCCGCGTCTTTGACAAAAACCTCAGCAAACTCAACCCGGGAACAGAAATTCCGCTGACTAGGCATGGCTCGTCCGGCTACGACACACTCACCAACACGCTCTACTGGTTAAACGAACAGGACGTATACGCCGCTACCGTCACCGCCACCGGCATTGATGCCCCCACGAAAATCGCCTCCGTACCTGGCCAAAACATTCTCGGTTTCGCATACTCCGACAGCACCAAGGAACTGGGCGTGATCAGCCTTACGCCTGGTACGCCGGCACCGTCCTTTACTACCATCCCGGTCAGCGGAACCACCGCAGGAAACATCACCACCGTGCCCCTGCCGGCTCCCAGGGACCTCTACCCTAACCTTCAAGAAGAACGCGACGATGACATGTACGGTGCCGAATTCGGCGGAGACGTACAAGGGCTGCGAGCACTGCCCGACGGCAGCTTCATCACTATTCACGGACATATGCTCGACATGAAAGACGGAGGCAAACGCCAACGCAACCTTCCCATCCACATCACTCCTAAAGCCGAGACAAAAGCACGAGTCATCACCGAACTTGCCAGCGACTATCGCGACGACCTGCGCGGCATCACCATGAACAAATCTGGGCGTATGGTCATGTGGAGCAACCTGGGCACTTCCCCACTGATGACAGTGCAGTACAACGCCGAAACCCAGCGCTTCACCACACTGTTTACCAGCAACGGTCTGCCACAAACCCCATCCATCACTGGAGCAACCTTCAGTGAGGATGGCACGCTCGTTATCGCCAGCGAAAGCAAGAGCCAAGTAGCCTTTGTTGACCCCACCACCGGTGTTGTGAAAAGCACCGCTGCCCTGGGCCAACACATGAAAGACGCGAAAGATAATCTCCTCCAGGGCACCGTGTTTGGAAACGACGGATCACTCTACATTGTCGATCGCCCAGTCTTAGACTATAACGAATACTTTGGCATCCAGCGCCTGACGCTGCCCAGCGAAGGCGGACGGCGCGACAACTCAATCAAACCCTTCGACATGAGCGGCACCAACCGCCCCGACATCAACCGCGAAACCCAGGACACCACCCCACCGAAAGTGGGCCTCCCGCCGGTGAACGAATCGGAAAAGGACAAGACGGAAAAGACGGAAACACCTCAAACCGAGACGCCACAGCCAGGGCAGAAACCCGGTGATAAGGCGACATCAAGCTCGACTTCCAGCACCGTTGTCGACGGCAGCTGGGCGCGCACCATCGAAACCAAACTGGTCAAAGCCGGCGTCCCGATGCTGCTGGCCAAACTAGTTTCCTCCCTCGGGTGGATCGGGCAGGTTATCACAGCACCGTTTGCCCTGCTGCTACGTCTAGCTAAGTAACAGGCTCGAACTCGGTGAGCCCTGCCGATCGCAGGGCAGCCACCAGATCATCGACAGTGGCGGCGGTATCACACATAGCCGCCACTTGCTGTTTAGTCAGACCACCCAGGTTGGTCATCAGAATACGAACGAGGCTGCCGTCTGCTAGCTCCACAACAATGCTGTCCCAGTTAGCGGCCGCAATCCTATCCCGGAATCGGGTCATCATGTGCCCCCGGAAAAAAGCACGCGAATCTGCCGGTGGATGCGCCGCAGCCTGGGCAATCTGCTCGGCAGACACCAAAGTGCGCATCCGGTTTTTGCGCACCAAGGCGTGATACAGGCTTTTTGCTGGATCGATGTCCGAATACTGCAAGTCAATCAACGCCATCTTGGGATCATCCCAGGACACGCCACGATTCGCGTATGAATTTAACAACGCATACTTAGCAGTCCAATCCAACAGGTGGCTGGTGGACAGCGGATCATCGGCCAGCAAATCCATCACCTCATCCCACAATCGCAGCACCTGCTCATCTACATCCGAGGATGCCGACACACGGTCGTGATAGGCGCGCAAGATACCAATGGCGGTGAGTTCGCGGCCGTCGACAAGCGTCAGCCGTGCGGTGCACTGAAGATCTCTGGAGACCCGGCGGACATCACCAACTGGATCGACAAGGCGGAGATCGGTGAAATTGGTGCCGGATTCGATGGAGTCAAGAACCAGCGACGTCATCCCAAGCTTCAGCACCATCGCCGTGTGAGACATGTTGGCGTCTCCAATAATCACATGCAAGCGCCCCCAACGCTCTGCATCCGTGTGCGGCTCATCGCGGGTATTAATGATGCCACGGTTCAGCGTGGTTTCTAGCGATATTTCCTGCTCGATGTAATCCGCACGCTGGCTTATCTGAAAACCTGGTGTTTGCCCTGCCGGACCAATACCCACCCGGCCTGCACCTGTTATCACCTGACGAGCCACAAAAAACGGAATCAACGCCTGAGCCAGCACATCAAAATCCGTGCCGCGGCTGTACATGTAGTTTTCATGCGCCCCATACGACGCACCCTTACCATCAACATTATTTTTATATATCTTCAACGGCGGGCACGGATCATGATCCTTCAGCACCGACCGCCCCGCCGCCGTCTGCGTAGCGACGGCCGCGACCGCCTGATTCAACACCACGTCACCCGCCGCGTCATACAGCATCGCATCAAACGCATTCGTCGTCTCTGGGGCGGAATATTCAGGGTGGGCGTGATCCACATAAAAACGTGAACCATTAGCGGTCATCACATTCGCCACGCCAAGCGCATCTGGATCGATCGTCGGAACCGTATGGTATCGACGCAGGTCAAAGCCCCGGGAATCCTTTAACGGGGACTCCGGACCAAAATCCCACTGCGCCCTGCGATCCTTACCTGCAAACGCCACCACCGCATGCGTGGAGGTAACAATAGGACTCAGCATTGGGTCAGTTGGTGTGGAAATACCGTACTCCGTCTCGGTCCCCATAAAACGCGGCATAATTACCTTCCTTGACTACCGTGCTTCATCCGTGGCCTGGTCGACCGCTTGAGCAATCACCCGAGCACGAATAACCTTCTTCCCCGAATGACCACTAATACGCGTCCACTCATCCGGATTAGCGGTATTAGGCAAATCCTCATTCTCCCGGTATTCCGCATCCACCGCCGACAATAGATGCTGAACAGTCAACCCCTTATCCGTACCGGAAAGAAAATCCTTAATCGCGTTCTTCTTCGCGCGGTCCACGATATTGGCAATCATGGCGCCAGACACAAAATCGCAATAATGCAACACCTCAACCGAACTATCCGCCAGCGTCAATTCCACAAAAGGACGAGACTGATACGCATACTCCACTGCGGTGGCAATGAGCTCCGTGGCGGGCTGCGCCAACGGAAGATCATCAGTGATGTACCGTCTAAAAATATCCCGTGCACCTGACCTATTCGGCCTGGACACGCGAATCTTCACATCCAAACGACCCGGACGCACAAGAGCAGGATCAATCAAATCTTCCCGGTTCGTTGCGCCAATCACGATTACATTGCTCAAGCTCTCCACCCCATCCAACTCAGCCAGCAACTGCGGAACCACCGTTGTTTCCATATCGGAACTCACCCCCGACCCGCGCGTACGGAAAATCGACTCCATCTCATCAAAGAAAACAATCACCGGACGACCCTCGCCGGCCAACTCCCTGGCGCGCTCAAAAATAATCCGAATCTGGCGCTCCGTTTCCCCGACAAACTTATTCAACAACTCCGGGCCCTTGACATTAATAAAATACGACCGCGACCCATCACCAATACGCGTAGACAACGAATGCGCCACGGCCTTAGCAATCAACGTCTTCCCGCAGCCAGGCGGGCCATACAACAACACCCCCTTCGGTGGACGCAACGCAAAATCCCGATACAACTCAGGGTGAGTAAACGGCAACTCAACAGCGTCATGAATCTGCTCAATCTGCGCATCCAAACCACCAATATCGTGGTAGGACACATCCGGCACCTCCTCCAGTACCAGACGAGCAACTTCAGCCTTGGGGATAACCTCGAACGCGTAACCCGCGCGGGCGTCGATAAGCAGCGTGTCCCCCGGCCGTGGCGACTGTCCCTCTTGCAACAACGGAGCGGCAAGCTGCACCACATGTTCCTCGCCGCGCGTATCCACTACCAACGCGCGGGAATCCGCCAACACCTCCGTCAGCGTGGACAGCTCCCCCGAGGTTTCAAAACCACACACCTCCACCACCTGCGAGCCCTCCCCAATGCGCACTCGCGCGCCGGGAACCAATGCGGCGCGATCCACACTCGGCGAGACAACCAGCCGCATGCGTCGATTCGCGGTAAACACCTCGGCGCTGGCTCCGCCCGGATTGATGTCCAACAGCACCCCATACGTGCTTGGTGGGGCGGCCAGCGCCTCCAGCTCCTGGTGCAATACTGCGAGCTTGTCGCGGGAAGCCTTCAGCAACTCGGCAAGCTTCGCATTCCGCGCCCCCAGCTCACGGTTAGCGCGACGCAGTACCTGCAGATCAGCAGCATCCATATCCGACGATGTCATAGTGTTCAACCACCTCCACGTGGTGCCTAGGCACTTGGCTACCTTGCACCTTACCGCCGCGCTCGCCGCTGCGGGCGCGGCGCCACCGTGCCATCGGCAAGCCTACGCGCCCACACCAAAAACGCCGTATGCGCATTCATCCGGTGCTCCGGGCGGGTGGCCAAACCATCCACCTTCCACTCCCGCACCAACGATTCCCACGCCCGCGGCTCCGTAAAGCACTTCTGTTGACGAATCCCCTCCATCACCTTCATCAACTGCGGAACCGTAGCCACATACGTCATAAACACCCCGCCAGGCAGCAGCAATTCACGCACCGTATCCAGACACTCCCACGGTTCCAGCATGTCCAAAATAATGCGATCCACCGGCATGCCATCCAGATCATCAAGATGCACATCACGCAGATCCCCGAGCCGCAGCGACCAATTCTTCGGGTGCCCACCAAAAAACTCCGTGACATTATCCTCTGCATAATCCAGATGATCCTGACGAATTTCATAGGAAATCAACTGGCCATGCTCCCCAATGGCACGCAACAAACTCATTGACAACGCACCTGAACCGGCACCCGCCTCAAGCACGCGAGCGCCCGGAAAAATGTCACCCTCCACCATGATCTGCGCCGAATCCTTCGGATAAATCACCGCAGCGCCGCGCGGCATGGACAGCACATGGTCCACCATCAAATGCCGGAAACACAAATACTCCCCACCTTGGCTGGACAACACCACCGTGCCCTCATGCTGGCCAATAACGTCATCATGCGCAATGCTGCCCTTATGGGTGAAAAACTGCTCGCCGGGCTGCAACACAATCGTGAAATGCCTGCGCTTCGCATCCGTCAACTGTACACGATCACCCGGCTGAAAAGGGCCTGAATACGCCATGGGGGCCTTCCTGTTAAACCACGCTGACACTAGGAGGCAGGATGCCCCCTAGTGAAGAACATATACTGCTTAAACTCTAGTCCCCGACGAAAAACGCCTCCAACGCCTGGGGAAACCACCCCATATCATGCGCACCACACAATTCCCGTGCCGAATGCATGGACAACAACGCAATCCCTACATCAACCGTGCGAATGCCCAGCCGCGTTGCGGTAATCGGGCCGATTGTCGATCCGCACGGGCTATCATTATTCCCCACAAATACCTGGCTCGGCACACCCGCATCCCGGCATGCACGCTCCCACAGTGCCCATGTCACAGCATCGCTCGCATACCGCTGATTCGCATTCATCTTCACCACAGGACCGTGATTAACCAGCGGCTGCGTCACCGGATCATGCTTACCCACGTAATTCGGGTGCACGGAATGCGCCGCATCCGCTGACACACACCAGGATCGGGCAAACATTCGGTGCAGGCCCTCGGTGTCGGCCTCGAGTGCCTGGGCGGTGCGCACCAGCACATTCTCCAGCAACGGACCCGCTGCACCAGAAATTGTTGCGCTGCCAACCTCCTCATGGTCAAAAGCCGCCAACACCAAAACATCATTGCCAGCATCGCCCGACTGAAGTGCAGCAATGAACGCTTCCAGGCTTGCATACACACTGGACAAATTATCCAGCCGTCCCGCAGCAACTAGATCCATATTTGCACCAAACATCTCACCACGCTGGGCATCACATGTTATGAGGTCATGTGCCACAATGTCATGCTTATCGACGCCCGCCGACGCTGCAACAACATCCAGCACGCTCGCCTCTGGGTCTCCCACCCCCATTACTGGTTGCAGATGCACCTGGCGAGACAAAGCGCTCGCATCCTGGGCTTTATCCCGTGACAAGTGAATCGCCAGATTCGGAATGCGCAACAGTGGCCCTGTGGCCACCATCTTTTCGGAGCCGTCACTGAGAATCACGCGGCCAGCTAGTACAAGTTCGCGATCGAACCAGGACGTTAGTATCGGACCACCATAAACTTCTACTGCAACCTGCTGCCAGCCTACGGTGGTGAAATCCGTGCCTGGCTTGACCTTAAAACCGGGTGAATCCGTGTGAGAACCCACAATGCGGAAGCCAGACTCTGGACTGGCATTTTCTGGAACCCACCAAGCCATGATCGCTCCGCCACGCACGACATAGTGGCCACCAGGGCTGGCGTCCCACGGTTCTGCCTCATCCTGCTCAGCAAAACCAGCCTGATCAAGGCGACGGGCAACCTGGTGGGCGGCATGAAAAGAACTTGGAGACGAGGCTATAAAATCCAGGAAACTACGCATGCGTTTCAGCTTACGTTGTCCATACCGTCCACTGCGGTGAGCAAAAACCGACAATCATGTCCATGACATCACACAAAGCATCAGCATCAGCTGTTGCCTTAGCCGAATAACGATTGCTGCGAAGTTGCTTGAGCAAATCCAATGCCTCGGCATACACTTCTTGCTTGGACTTTCCGCTGTCACGGAGACCAGCCAAATGAATATATGTGGCGGTCTGATCCTGCTTGCGGGCACAGGCAAGAAGTCCCTCCTGCAGTGACGACATCATCAGTTGCGATCCTCCTTAACGAGGTTGAATAGAGCTAGTCATGCCAACCAAACCGTGTTTCTACGTCGTGCTGGCTGTAGTTATACGTGCGCTTATAACGTGACAGGCACACGCTGGACAGGGACGATGACTTCATCAACGGCGACAAATCATCATTGGCGATTTCCCTGCAGGAAAACGCCCACAAATTTTTCAATTTGCTGACAAACTCGCAGCTTGGTATCACCCCATCGAGATACAGTGATCCCAAATTTGGGCATTCCCCCAGCACGTTGTAGTTCAGGCGTCGGGGCACGCCTTCCAAATCCACTGAACGAAGATAAGCACACTGCTGAAGCTCGCTTACATCGACAAGATTGCGAGCGGAATGCGCAGTGAAGTCCCTCAACCGTGATGCACACCGAACCCCATGTACATCGCTGCCCTTGTAGTAGGTCAGCTGGATAGTTGTCACATTGGGAAGCCCAGACAAAAAATCAAGCCTAGGTGCTCCCGCCACCTTCAACGAGGTAATTGTGGCACTAGTGAACATCACTCCAGGCTGAAAAAGACACTCAAGCCTTGTTAAACAGGGAAAACGGCTCAAATCTACTTCCTTAACCTGCCCACATATGTGCAGGCTACACAGCCGCGGAAGATGATAGAGCGGTGTGAGGTCCACGGAATCGGCCAAGCCACAATCGAGTTGAAAACTCCTCACATACGGCATCTCCAGCAAAAATGACAGATCGACATGATGTCGCGCTCGGGTGAAGTCATAAATACCGATATGAGTGCAGCGGTGCTCACGGGCGTAAGCGACGCCTTTGGAAAGATGCTGAGGATCCAGCATGATATGGCCATTATTGACCCACACACCATTGTCATCAAACGGATCGAACCTGATCACTATGAATCTTTGCTCCGATCTGTGTGCTGATGTTCGATCACTATGCGGCTCCTACTATCCGACTACTGATGCGCTGCCGTAAGGCGGCCTCAGCACCATGAGCGCAAAAAATACGAAGCCTGTTGAGATCATCAGGAAAATAAGGCAGCCGGTCAGGTGCTGTATCCACATGTCTATGACCCTGGAGTGCATGATCATCCGTCTTCAGCACTTCGTGAACTAGCGGATCAGAAGCAAGTAGACCGTGCTTTTCTACAACAGCCACAGCAATTGCCGCCATAAGGCGATTGCACGGACAATGCGCTACGTGCCTCAAGACGCGAGGATCCATCTCAATGATGTCATTAGCGAGTGGTAGAGCATGCTGATCCACAAACTCCCAGATTTCAGAAAAAACACTATAAAATTGTTCAATCGAACTGGGTATCGGTATCAGATTGCCTGATGTGACGGTGTTGATTGTTATGTCTGGGTCCCAGTGACGTGCGTCAGAAAAATGCGCAACGTACAGCTCTCCATATTGCGGCGCAACTGTGTGGCCGCATATCTGATTAAGTGCCTCCGCTAGCTGGTCACTCTTGACGGCAATCCGAATGTCCGCGCTCGGTTGATTGCGGTAGTTACTGTGAGAAAACGTCATGCGCACTTCAGATGGAAGTGGATGTCCATAGTGTTTTTTGTACTGCTCCCGCACATAACGCTCAGCCCCAACACAAAACTGTTGATTGTGGATATTTATCGGTCCGCCGTAAGTGGCGATCGCGCGTGGGTGAAGGGCGCAATACTCTCCAAAATCGCTGAAAAACCTAGCTTGGGCATGGTCCACATCCCCGTATACCCAGTGCAGCATGTTAGCCCAGCCCATTGCGTCATCCGTGAAGTTGTATTTGGCACGTACCCAGTCGGTGAACCGTCGGCCAACGAGCTCATCACCGAAACCATCATCACGTCCTGCTCCCCACATGCGACCAGTACGAAATGCCGTAAGGAACAACTTGATCTGGTGAACGTCATGACGTGTGACAAACAATCCCGGTTGTTCTTCCATTGCTGCAATGAGCTCCAGGATGTTCCGATATTGTTCTTGTGTTGCTTTAACCACAGCTCCCCCAGATACATGTGATCATGGCAATGGTGTCAGTGTCAGTAGTGATGCTTAGCCCGAGGTATGTCTCGTTTTCTACAACAACCACTGAATCCTCCCCCAATTGATATTCGGCGAAAAAATAGTCCTGTGAACCGCCGACACCGCTCCACTGACGTATGCACTGTGCGCCCATATCCTGCAATAATGCTGTTAGGCGCACATATGCCTGTGCATCAAACTCAGGCGCAAGTATCAACGTTTCTGCCACTCTATCAGCAGTACCTGACATCTGCTACCCCCGGCAACTACCCCATCGCGCACGTGTGCTATTGTCGAGTATCGGACACGGGGTGCACCGAATGCGGTGCTGAGAATATACCCATTGAACCTGCTCTAGCTCGAACTAGCGAAGGGATAGTCATGAATCAGCTTTGCTGTGCTGTGTCTGCAGTGCGTGAAATAAATCCTTTGGTGCAATGTTTAACAAATAGTGTGGTCATGGAAATCACGGCCAACGTTCTTCTTGCCGTTGGCGCCTCACCAGCAATGTGCGATACCCCCTCAGAATCAGCTGATTTTGCAGCGATAGCATCAGCTGTGCTGATTAATGCAGGGACTCCTACTCGGGACCAGTATGAGGGCATGCGCCAGGCAATTCAAGGAGCGACCGTCGCGGGAACCCCATGGGTGCTTGACCCCGTTGCGGTGGGTGCACTGCAGGAACGCACCGATTTTGCCCGTGAAATTCTGCAGTTCGCTCCGCACGCTATCCGGGGTAACGCATCTGAAATTGTAGCGTTAGCTGGACTTGGCTCCGGCGGTCGCGGTGTGGATGCTACTGATGATGTCGCCGCCGCACTTCCTGCTGCCAAGCAGCTTGCTGTGCAGACGAAAGGCGTGGTGGCCATTTCTGGCGAATCCGACTTTATCGTAAGCGCACATCAGGTGACCAAGGTTGATTCTGGGCATCCACTGATGCCCATAGTCATTGGGACTGGTTGCGCGCTGGGGGCGTTAACTGCGGCGTATCTCGGTGCCGCCCACATTCGGGGTATCGCTGCCCACGATGCTGTTGTTGCAGCACATGCCCACACTGGCGCTGCGGGAATGGTTGCGGGTGAAAGTGCACGCGGTCCAGGGTCTTTTGCTCCAGCATGGGTTGATGCGTTGTACAACCTCACGCCTGAACACATCGCCGAGCTTGTGACGGTTCAGGAGGTATCTAGCTCATGACTGACTGGACGCTCTACCTTGTCACTGACCCAGATTTAGCAGGTGGCCCAGATAATGTTCCACATATTGTTTCCCAGGCAATCTCAGGTGGGGTGAGTGTGGTGCAGTTACGCGACAAACGCGCCACACGAGGAGAGATACGGCAGCACGCACAGGCGTTGCGCGAAGTTACTGGCAACATTCCCCTCTTTATTAATGATTACGTTGATATTGCCGCAGAACTAGGGTTACACGCCCATATCGGTCAGAGCGACACGCGTTATGTTGAGGCGCGCAAGCTTCTTCCTGATCACCTGATGCTGGGGCTAAGTATTGAAACGCATGAGCAACTCATCACCGTGATTGCTGATGCGCAAGAGGCTGGTGTACGTCTTCCTGATGTGATCGGGATAGGGCCAGTGCGGGCAACCTCAACAAAACCGGATCACGCAGCACCATTGGGAGTTGAGGGCGTAGCGGCGATTGCCCGTACAGCCGTCTGCTATGGAATTGCAACGGTGGCGATCGGGGGCGTCGATAAGCAATGTGCGTCAAAACTTCAGGCAGTGGACGGTGCGTGCGTGGTGTCAGCGATTATGGCTGCGCAGGATCCTCATGCTGCGGCGCGTGAGCTTCGAGGGGCGTTTGTGCAGGTTCCTCGGGTGCTGTCGATCGCGGGAACGGATCCGACTGGGGGTGCGGGTGCGCAGGCTGATGTGAAATCAATTACTGCTGCTGGCGGTTATGGCATGAATGTTGTCACGGCGCTTGTGGCGCAAAATACGCATGGGGTTCGGTCCGTCCATACGCCGCCGTTGGAGTTTTTGGATGAGCAACTTGATGCGGTGTTTTCTGACGTTGCGGTGGATGCCATCAAGATCGGCATGCTCGCCACCGTTGATACGATAGCGACAGTGCAGGCGTGGCTTGACATGTACTCCTCGCCTGTTGTTGTGCTGGATCCAGTAATGATTGCTACCAGCGGCGACAGGCTTATTGACGCCGATGCGGAACAAGCGCTCCGTCAGCTTGCGCGCCGCGTCGATGTAATAACGCCGAACATTCCTGAACTTGCCGTGTTGGTCGGCGAGCAGCCGGCTTCTACTTTTGCGGAAGCAGTGGAGCAGGCACGTCATTTTAATAGAGGCACTGCGACCACAGTTATTGTCAAGGGTGGGCACCTGACCGGCACGGAGATGGAAAACGCGGTGGTAGAACCCGATGGAAACGTAACAGTTGTGCGCGCGCCTCGGGTGGAAACAATGAATACGCATGGGACTGGGTGCTCGTTGTCCTCTGCGCTCGCAACGCGCATTGCTGCGGGTGACACAGCGGCAGAGGCGCTGCAGTGGTCGGTCGAGTGGTTGCACGAAGCAATCGCTCATGGTGCTGACCTGCGGGTAGGTCAGCCAGGCGGCCACGGACCAGTTGACCACGGGTACCGTGCTCGGCAAATCTTATGATCAGTCATCGAGGCTTCATAGTGCTTGACTGAGAGTTGCCTCCCGCAGAGGGTGAAAAGTTAGGCTACCCTTGATTTCTGCATGCAGAAAGATGCTATGTAAGGTTGCGGCGCGCGGGCGTCGACAAGCTTGAACAGACTCAATATAACCTGCGGAAGTGGGACTGATGTGACTCTACCAACCGCCGTGAATGCCGATGTGTCGCGCACCTACAAAATATGGATTGTGCTGGGTATATGCCTCTTGCTTATGGGGGCGTCATTCGTGATAAGCCTGACGGTAGGATCCCGATCAACTGGTTTTATGGACTCGTTGCGGGTGATGCCGGAATCGCTACGGTACGCCTTTGACTCCAACTACGCCGCGAACATGGTGTTTAATGACCTCATTGTGCTGATCGGTGGGCTGCGAGTACCACGCACTGTTCTAGCTTTACTCACCGGTGTCGCACTTGGTGGAGCTGGGGCGTTGATCCAAGGGCACACCCGAAATCCACTGGCAGACCCCCATATTTTAGGCATAAACGCCGGTGCAGCCCTGGCTGTCGTGATCGCCGTGTATGCGGGTGTTGGCACCGAACCTGGCAACTTGGTGCTTCCCGCTATCATCGGTTGCGCCATCACCGCTGGATTGGTTTTTCTTATCTCATCGTTTGGGCCGGTGGCCATGAACCCTCTGGCGCTCATTCTGGCGGGTGTGGCGCTAGCTGCTCTGTTTATGGGGCTGGTCAACGCACTTGTTCTGAACAATAGTCTGTCCCTTGATGCTCTTCGCGCGTGGTCAACGGGATCGGTCGGTGACCGTGATATGGGTGTCGTACGTGCCGTATTCTGGCCTTTCCTTATTGGTGCAGTTTTATGCCTTTTCCAAGGGCGAGGACTCAACCTTCTCAGCCTGGGGGAATCCGTCGCTGCGACACTCGGATTGCCAGTGACGCGAACGCGCATTCTCGGGCTTACGACAGTTGCGCTCCTCGGGGGTGCTGCGGTTGCAGGTGCTGGTCCCGTTGGCTTTATCGGCCTAGCTGCCCCGCATATTGTGCGAGCCATAGCAGGCCATGACTATCGAATCATCATTCCGTTGTCCATGGTTGTGGGCGGAATGCTCGGGTTGTGGGCAGATATTCTTGGACGCGTGGTAGCCCACCCTGGCGAAATCGCCATGGGTATTGTCGTAGCGCTCTTCGGGGTTCCACTGTTTATAGTCCTAGTCAAACGAGGCTTGGTGACGGGAGTATGACCGCAGCGCACACAAAGACAACAAGATGGCCGCGCGTGATAACTATAGGGCGATTATCGATTTTCTTTAATGCGCGACTCATTCTCCTCAGTGTTCTTGTTAGTACGCTTGCGGCTGGCACATTTGCGTTGAATATTGCCCACGGCGATTATCCGTTAGATATTACTGATGTAGTACGAATTCTCACCGGAAACGGGACACGAATTGAGCATAAAGTAGTGTTTGAACTTCGCATGGGTCGGGCTGTCACAGCACTGGCGGTGGGCGCTGCATTGGGGTGTGCAGGTGCCCTAACTCAAAGTGTTGCAAGAAACCCGTTGGTAAGTCCAGATGTACTAGGACTCACCGAAGGTGCATCACTTGCCGTTGTGATGGCCATTGGCTTCGCAGGACTAGATGCAACGAGAATCAGCAAAGGTGCAGATACCCTGCTGAGCACAGTGGGAATTCCACTGGTAGCCATTGTAGGTGCGCTCATTACTGCTGCATTTATTTGGTTTATCGCAGGTTCCTCCCGGGCGCACACAATGCAGCTTGTATTGATTGGCGTTGGCGCAGCCATGTTCCTCAATGCCGCGATTGTGTGGATCATGGCGGAAACAGACCTAGAACGTTCTACCCAGGCGAAAGTCTGGCTAACCGGCAGCCTGAATGGTCGCGACTGGGGAAACGCCTGGCCGGTCGTGGGATGTGTACTTGTGGTCTGCGCGAGTGCTGGTTGGTTGGCGTTTAGGCTCTCTGCTCTAGCTTTAGGTGAGCAAACAGCCCACGTTTTAGGCGTGAACGTGAGACTAGCTACGATGATACAACTATTATGCGCTGTTATTTTAAGTGCTGTTGCTGTTTCCGCTGCCGGGCCTATTGCCTTTATTGCGTTTGTTACTCCGCACATTGCGCGCTTTGCGGCACAAACTGCCACTCCCCCGCTTATATTATCAGCTCTGCTGGGTGGGTTACTTGTCTCCGCAGCGGATTATCTTGCCCGTGTGGTATTGCCGTGGGAATTACCGGTGGGCGTTGTTACCGCTGTCTGCGGCGCACCAGTTTTGCTGTATTTTATTATTCGGACGTATAGAAAGACACTGTGATATGGGCAGAATTGTTGCGAAGGATCTGACAATTTCTTATGGGACGCGTTCTATAATCCAGGGTTTAGACATTGCGATACCAGACAATAAAATCACCACGATCATCGGCCCGAACGGGTGCGGAAAATCCACGCTGCTCAAAGCACTGTGTACACTTCTTCCCTACTCCGGTGTGGTCGAATTGTCTGGAAAAGACATCGCCACGTATCGACGCCGCGACCGCGCCCGCCAACTTACGCTCCTACCCCAGCACCCCACCGCGCCGGATGGTTTGACAGTGAAGCAACTCATTTCACGTGGGCGACATCCCCACCGATCCTGGTTGCAGCAGTGGTCTGCGGACGATGATGAGCACGTGCAGCAGGCACTGAAGATAACCAACCTCGTGGGGCTGGAGGAGCGTCGTCTCGCGGAACTATCCGGTGGCCAGCGGCAACGGGTATGGATTGCCATGGTTTTGGCGCAAGATACACCCACGTTGCTGCTTGACGAGCCCACAACCTACCTTGACCTAACACACAGTCTGGACGTATTGAAACTGGTTCGTCGGTTGGGTGAGCAGGATGAAAAAACTGTGGTCATGGTGCTGCATGACCTCAACCTGGCGGCGCGTTTTTCTGACCATGTGGTGGTTATGGGTGCTGTGGATGGCCACGGAGTGATATGTGCAGAGGGAGCGCCCGCCGCAGTGATAACTCCAAAGTTGTTGGGTGATGTGTTTGATTTAGATGCCGAGGTCATCACGGATCCGGTGTCGGGAGGACCGTTGATTGTGCCACGGTAAAACCTTGACACATCAACTTTGGTTAGGCAACACTTATTTTCTGTACTACTTTTCACACGTAAGGAGATGACTGTGCAACGCAGAAATACCGCTGTTAAAAAAATAGCCGCAATTGTTGCAGGTGCAATGCTTATTTTTAGTGCGGCATGTTCTCAGCAATCCAAGGATTCAGAAGGAACATCGTCTTCGGAAAGCTCGAACAGTGCTGCACAATCCGCTGAGTTTCCCCGCACTATAGAAACCCTCAACGGCGCAAAGCAACCCACCACCATCACCATCGAACAGCAACCCAAGCGCATCGTCTCTGCATCAGTGTCCCTCACTGGATCGCTGCTCTCCATTGACGCTCCCATTGTGGCCAGCGGTGGCGGGAATGGCGAATCCCCCATGTTCACCAAGGATGAGGGATTTGGAATCCAATGGGCAGACAAAGCCAAAGAAAAAGGCGTTGAGTCCATGTGGCAACTTCAGCCCAATGTTGAAGCCATCCTCGCACAAAACCCTGACCTGGTGATCATGTCGTCCGTTGGCGGTGACCAAGCACTTGATCTTTACGACCAACTCGCCTCTGACGTGCCGGTGATGGTGATTGACTACAGCGACAAAAGCTGGGAAGACGTCACCACCATGATGGGCAAAGCCACCGGTTTGGAGAAAAATGCCGACGAGGTGATCAAAAAATACGAAGATCGCGTGACCGAGGTGAAAAACAGCATCAACCTTCCTCCTCAGCCTGTCAACATTGTCTCCATGACGCCTGAGTCGATGAACTTCTTCACCTCGGAATCGGCCCAAGGACGAATCTTCACCTCCGTTGGCTTTGAGGTGGCCACTCCACCGCAGGAGCTCATTGGCGAAACATCCATTGGCCGTCAGCGTTCTGATGCCGTCGGGGTTGTCCCAGAAAACTTCGGTCCAGCCCTCACCGGCGAAACCGTGTTCGCGCAGACACTCAAAGCTGAAGGCAAAACCTCGGACAAAATCCGGCAGAATCCGCAGCTAGCACAAGCCCCGGCCGTGACAGCCGGCCGGTTATACGACCTCAACCCGGATGCCTTCCGCATCGATTACTACAGCGCCATGAACGTGCTCAACACCCTTGAAGGCTGGTTCAAGAAATAGGCGCTAAGCCTTGGCAAGCACCGCAACCAGGAAATCAGAACCCTTGGTGAATGGGTGGCATTCCCAGCTAGAGAAGTTAATTGACTGCGTCAACCCAGCCTGCTCGGCCAGGGCAAAAAATTCATCAAAGAAAAATCCACGGCCTGTGCTGAAACCAATGACGGCGCGGCCGTGTGGTGCGAGAGAATCAGCGATGCCCTGAAGAGCGGGAAGCCGCCCCTCAACAGGCAGGAAACCCATCACATTCCCGGCGGATACCACAATGTCGTAGTTATCCCCTGGAACTGTTCCTGTACACAGATCGCCCACATGCCATTCCGCATCAGGAAAATCCGTTTTGGCGTAGTTGATCAGCACCGGGTCAAGATCAACACCCACCACCGTATGTCCGCGGGCGGCCAGGTAGCCGCCAACGCGTCCTGTCCCGCATCCGGCATCAAGGATTCGTGCGGCGCGGGGTGACATGGCGTCGATAAGCCGCGCCTCCCCGTCGATATCCTTGCCCTCGGCGACGAAGTTCCGCCACCGCTGGGCATACATTTCCGAATGGTTCGGGTTGGCTTGCAGCATCTCATTCCATGTAGGCATAGCACCCAGTCTAAACGTATCGTATGCCCGCAGGACATAAGGCGGGTATAAGAGGCAGGCTTAACGACGCCGCGACCGGTACCGCGTGGTTTTCAGCTCCTCGTAACCTGGGACATCGCCGGACGTGTAGCGCTCCCACACCTCCTCAAACAGGCGTTGAGCAGGCATCAGCACCGGGCATCCCTCAATCGCCGGCTGGACCATATCGGCCTGCCACAGCAAGTAGTGCGGAGCTTTCCACACTTCCATCGGTTTATTGTTCGTGGAACCCGGTAACCAGCCACCAGGAAGGAAACGCGACCTGCCTGCACCCGACCGCTTCGCCTCCACAATGAGCCCCTTATCTAGCAGCTCTGCGGAAGCAGTATCAATATCCTTCTTCTTCCAGCCATTCCAAGCACGGATATTAGCGTCCGTAGGATGTGCGAGAGCGAGAAGCTGCAGGAAATACCTAGCGGCGTTGGTGCTTAGTGCGTGAAGCTGCATCACTTGCTGCACTAACTCAGGTACAGAAACTTCAGGGTCCCACTGGGAGCCAGTTGTGGTGTACTTGGTCTTCAAATCCGCGATAAGGCTATCCAAGTGCCCTTCCAACAGCACTCGAATTGACTGTTGGCGAGGGGACGTTTTCGCCTTAGCAAAGCGTGAATCATCGAAAGGCGCACCGAATTCAACATCGCACAAATACTTCTTGTACTGCGGAATCGCGAATATTCTCGCTGATTCTGTGCGCAGCCATTCCAGCTTGGACGCTAAAAGTGGCCGTCGAGAATCATCAAGTGGCAGTGATGCCGCGAGGACCGTGAACATACGAAGAATGTCATCACTGTTATGGGCAATATGGTTGTCCTCCAGTTTTGTATCCTCGTTGGCATACATCGCTTTGTTGCTTATGCCGTTGAGGCAATCGCGGAGATCCCAAAACTCCTCGCTGCTCAATCTCATGTCCGGAACTCGGTGATGGGATTTCCAGTACTCAACAACGCCTTGGGCATCAGGCCCCTTAGTGATGTAGGAAGTCGGATTATCAGCCGGAACAGCTGCGGCAAGAATATCGAGAACAGGCGCATCGCTAAACTTGATTTGCATGCGCGCCCCTTGAGATTGCTTGACGGTGAAACCATAGACCGCGCGCTGCTCCTTGGTGAGGAAATTAGCCTCCCATTCTCTAATACCAAGCAAACCACCAAACAGATAAGTCACAGCTTCATGAGATAGGCCCGTGCCGTTAGCTATGGCATTTTGTGTCTCGGGAAGCAATGATCGTTCTGGTGTTGAATGCTCAATGGCATCCAGGCAGGCAAGAATTTCGTCGGCTGACAGAGGATCGTAGTGCTGTGACAACACAGGGTAGCCAGCTATTTCCGTGCGATCATCAGGCACCCAGACCGTGCGTTTAACACGACTTTGGGAACCATCGTAATCCCAAGTTTCATCCACAATGAGACAGTCATCAATAATCGTACCGACGGGAAGCACGTTCTTTTTATTTTCGGCCCAGGGTGATGAATCATAACCAAGGTCAAGTGTCGCTAATCGTGCGCCATGCCCCAATACTTTAGCATCAACTAAGGAGCGTACGAAAGAAACGGCAACAGAAAGCGTGTTGTCGTGCTCAAACAAGGCGGGCAACAACGGTGAACCAAGCAGGCCAATAAGCTTGCGCTCGTTATTGGCATACTTGGCCAATGACTCAGAGAAAAAGAAACTATGTTCTGGCCTCTCAGTAAGGGTACCTTGTTTTAATTCGGAAAGGATGTACAGCGTTGCCAACATATCTTCTTTCCCCGTATACCACCGTTGAGTATCAGCGTTCAGTAAAGAGGCTGCTGTGTCTGTAAGAGTGACTTGTTCATCGAACAATGATTGTTGTCGGCAGCACATCCGCATGTTGGAAAATTGTTGGTCAATGTCTCGAATAGACTCCGCCAACTTAACCACAGAGTCAATGAGACGTTGGTTGGTCGTACCCAACTGTTCAGCAATGAGATCGCGGTCAATGTTATCGCCGTTCATCACTGCTTCTGCCTGTGCGATAGTGTAGGTGCGCATTACAGCACTGGCGTTTTCATCTACGGAACGTAGTTGGTGCCAACCAGCGAGCGGGAGTTTGCTTAGGTGAATCTGACCATCGCTAAACAGCTCAATATCTGCCTCTGCATCCCACAAGTTTGTGCCGTTGGTGAGCCAGATACCACCGCCTGGGCGCTTTACCGCAGCACATACGTTGTCGTTAGAGGCAAATGTTCCCAGCGAGCTGATGATGATTGAGTCATATTCACTACTTCGTCCGTAGTGCTTTGGCGCAAATTTCAACGAGATATGCACGTTATTAGTGTTTCCCAACAGGCTGCCCTGTGTGGTAGCAAAAGCTGGAATGAAGGTGCTTTGGAAGGCATCAAATTGGAAATCATTAGTCAGTGTGGAAAAATCAAGACCATAGTTGGAATATGCTCCTAGTTCCTGAAGCAAATTGGTGGGCGTTCCCTCCCATTCTTCTGCTTTGTCATTGTTCCATCTGTAAAAATTATCTGATCGATAATCCTGCTGAATGAATGTCGGTCCGTTGATCGCATCCGCAGACAGTACAACACCATTTCCTGATAGAGTCGTGATGCCATCTTCTACCAGCAACCCGTATCCTGTAAGGCGCGTATCATTAATGGGAAGCGAATATTTTCCGGAAAGGCTAAGCCATGTATTAAAGTCAGCGACCACATGACTTTCAGTCCAAAATAAGGAGGGTTGATAGCGACCCGGCTTGTCATATGTGACCACGGCCTGATTACCAACAAGTCGCACAGCGTCAACATCTTGATATTGTGCAGGCATTTGCGTACGGACGACGATGTTATCACCATCAATGATCTCGAGGTCTTTTCCAGCGACCAGCGACACTGCTGGATAGCTTTCGAAAACTTTTATTGTTTGGTCTTTGGGGGAAAGATTCTCGGCAAGTCGTACATACTCCTGTTCAAAGAGGGGCCACGTAAGCTCGGCAAGAATACCCATGCGCACAGCGGTTTGGAATTGCTCGACGGCATCGAAAGAAAATAGGGCATCGACGCGTTCTGGAGCAGCAGCGTAAAGCTCTGGATGAGCATAGTACTTTGCGTCATATGTTACGAATCTACTATTTTCAGGAACGCTTCCCTTCTGCCCCTCACGCTCGGCAACGAGCATGTCTATTTTCTGCATGAGAATCTTTGTTGCGCCATCGTGAACAAGAATAAGATCAAGATGACTTTGTTGAAGATCATGTCCGCTTAAATTCCGGGCAAGTTGCAGTGCCAGTACTGGATCGGAAGCAAGGAAATCAAGCGAACGGCGAGTTGAGTCGTAGTCTGGATTAAACCATTCCGACCACGAAAAATTAATATATCGTTCCTCATCTTCAATACCTGTCCACAACACACTGCATTCAGCTAATGCATCGAGAACACTCAGAGTTGTGTTATACCATACTGGTCGTATTTCTTGGCCTTGAAGCGCTGTTCCTGCTGCAAGGATTTCATTGATGAGTCGCGGACTTGGTTCATCAAAGGATGAATAGGATACATTTTCGCAAAGATTAATGACCCATGCAGCTAAAGCATCTTTATTTTCTCGCAGTTCAACCAGAGCCCCTGCGTTATCCAACAACGTGAGATACTTTTCTATGGTCATCTCATCTGGGCAACTGGACAGTAGAATTTCTCGCGCATCTGGTCGGGTGCGTGCGTAGCGGCTCAGTGACGTTACAACTGAGTTAAAGAAACCAGCGGGCGCGTTGTTGAAGCCCTTGAGTCCGAGAATGGAGTCAAAGAGCTTATCATCAACCTCGTCGGCGGATAGTCCTGCAGCCTTTCCGATTTTGCGCATGTCACGCGGTAGGAATGCATATGGTGCTACGCCGGCGCGTATCCGTTCGGCATTGATGTTCAGCATGTAGTCAAAGGCATCTGCCGGATTGTCAGATCGCTCCAGTGCTGCCGATGCCTCGGCCGTGAGTTCACGCGCACCAACAACACCAGCAACGGCGAATTCCACGAAAACGCTCTGGTGGCGGTCATTATCGACGGGCAACGCATGGGCGCGCTCCACTTCGCGAGCTTTGCCAAAATACTGCCTGGCGTACTGAACATTTCCTACCCCGTAGAAGATGCGAGCAAGTTCTTCCAGCAGTGTGGGGACAAAATGCGGTGCGGAAGATGTGAGGGTAACCACCAGGGCGTCGAAACGCTCTTTAACGCGTTTGGCGTTGTTTTGGGCGTTTCGGCGTGCCCATTCCAGGTCTCCCACCAGGTTTAACGCATGGTGGGCGTTGTCTGGGTCATTGATGATGGGCCATGCGGGGAAGCCCACAGCACGGCTTGCGGCCGCCCCAACTGGCCGGGATTCCCCAGCGGAAACTCCCAAAGAACCTAATGTGAGCGTTTCGGCTTGGTTGAGCTTTTCGGGAATGAGTCGCACGAGGGGGCGATCATTGATAGTGAACGATAGCGCGACAAGGCGGTCGGTGTGTGCGGGTACTCCGTCGGCGAGCGGCGCAATACCGCCTGCTGAAATGGTGGTTGTAGACATTATTGTGTTCTTTCAGTGATTGGTAGCGTTGCCGTTTACTTGTTTTCTTTGACGGAGCGTCCTGCGTAGATGAATTCGCACATACGGATGCCTTCGGACCATGCGATGGGACCAACTTTGTCGAGTTCAAGGTCTTCACCATTGACAGAGAAAGACAGTTTTCCGAGTTCGGCTGATTCGGTGGGATCCCATGCTGAAACGTCCAGGTAGGCTGTGATGGTCTCGCCGCCTTCGTGAACCCGAAGGGAAACCTCTCCCATGGTGGTGACAAATCCACCCCCACGGCCGCGTCCCATGAGGTGGCTAGAACGCTCATACATTGCACCGACGTATGCCTTGACGGCTGCTTTTTGTCCATCTTCGTCTGCTGGTTTGATGTAGACGTCGCGGAACAACTGATCGAGCCCTTGATGCACTCCAAGTTCAACGGCAAATTCACGCCATTCATCGAGGTTTTCGGTGACAGCGGGGTGTGGGATTGTCACGAGGGCGGCATCGGAGTAGTCAATTGTGGTGGTTTCCCCATCAAGGTCGACGACCTGAATACCGTCATCGTTAACCGCGCGCAAAAACCCTGTGATGCTGCCGTCAGAGACAATCACATCGGCCAAGTATTTCCGCCATGATGGGTCCGGCCATACCGCAATGATCACGCTGAGTGGGACAGGAAGGCTGGATAGGAACCATCGCCGAACCGTGTCCAGGCAGTGTTCATCATGCTGGGCCAAAAATGCTCGCAGACCATCAAGCTGATCATATTGTTCGAGCTTTTTTGCCTTCGCTGGTACGGTCTTCAGCACTTTTCCCTTTGCGTTTCGGGCGATAATGACATCGCCCTCCAGTTTCAGGGAGTACTCCCCTGCGTCAATCCAGCCGTCGTTGTCCTCTGCCTGGTTATTGATTGTTGCTACTTTTTCTTTGTTTTTCGACATCTATAATCTCCAGTTAAAATCTCGGTCACACTATCCACACCAAGGGTAGCAAGACTGATTCTTATTTTGTTACGGATGGGCTTTTGTATGTCCACCTGCTCTTTTCCCGGGTATGGCACCCAACACTGCACAGCATGTACCTTTCCTTCATTTGTTGGACCACCTCTGATGTGGTTTGTTGCAATGAGGAAAGAATAGCTTTCGCCGCAGATATGCTATCTTAAGGGTCGAATGCTTGTTCTATCTTGATAATAAATCGCCTGCTCTAATAGCTCTTTTTGCGATACTTAGTCGACTTTATCTGCTCTAAGCTTGGTACCTCCCCACCCGCATATCGCTCCCAGGCGTTACTGAACAAATCAGCCGGTGGGAGCAGAGGAGGGCAGCCAGAAACCACCGATTCCGCCTTCCCTGATTCCCGAACCCATCGCACAAGGTAGTACGGTGCCTTCCACTCCTCCATGGGCAGATTCGGAGCGGCCATATCCAGCCACGCTCCAGAGAGAAATACTCGCCGCCCAGATCGCGCTCGCTTGCCTTCAACCACCAACTCTCGCTGTAGAAGCTCAGCTCTAGCAGCATCCAGCTCCTTTTTTGTCCACCCGTTCCAGGTTTTCACCTTGGCATCAGTGCAATTCACCAGGCACAACAACTGCAGAAAATAGGTAGCGGCCTGCGTGCTAAGCCGCAACGTATCGACGACCGCATCCACCACCATGGTTGCCGAAACCCGAGGATCCCACACACAACCGTTCATGGTGTTCGACGAACTGGCATCAGTTATCACGGCGTCGAACAGCCCTTCTTTGAGTGCACGGAAAGCATCGCCGCTGTGAATGCTGTGCGGTGGACTAGCCGGAATGACACCCTGAAGCGGTAGCTCTGTGACATTCTCCATGTGTGCGACGCCGATGGGATACTCCGCGAGTCGCCTCAGTTGAGCGACGTAAAACTCACCATGGGGGTTGTTGGGATGGGCGTCGATAAGCAAGTGCAACAACACTGCTGTAGCCAGTCCGTGCATGTTATTGAGTGTGCTTTCTTTCGGTAGCGGGACCATGAGTTTCCATGCAAGGGCCACCGTCGTAACAGCATCTCGGCAGCAGGTATCGACGGCGGCCAGCAGCGCGTCGTCAATGGGCACAGATGACTGAGGAAGATCGGCTGCGATTCGCTTGATTGCCTCGACATCAGTGTCAAAAGCTGCGGCCAACAATAGCTCCTGAGTCTGCGCATCGATCCTGTTCAACTGAGCAACTCCGCGTGCCACCGCAGCCTGCGACAACCCTAACGCCGAATACATACTTTTCACCCGAAGCGCATCTTCGGCCACGGCATTTTTCTGGGCCATATAATTCTGGGCCATATAATCGGTATCAAATAAGTCTCTACCGAGGTGAATGGGCTGTATACCGCCGCCGAATAGCACTATGGCCGCAGCTTCCGTTAAAGCACAGGCTCCACAGAGCGCCTGAACACATGGTTTGACCTGGTCATACCAGGTTGCGGGATCGCCACTATTCTTGCCGTACAGTTCGCGCACCCGTGACGACCACGCACTGAGCTGCGGCGATGAAAGCGCAGTGCTCACGCCGTATGTTGCGGCACCTGTTGGCGCGCCTTCCACCGGAACACCTAAAACGCTCTCGGGCAGCTCAGTAGACGAAGCCTGGCAAAGAATCCTGTGTTGACTTCCGTGCGCAGTCCAGTTGTGAGTGTGAGCAGCGGTACGCCGCAACGGCAACCCCAACGTCAACATTGGTAGAGACGTAGGCAGCCGTGTACCAACAGCAAACTTTCCACACTGATCAGTCAACCTAAACCATTGGACTGTCGCAGGTGACCACTGTTCCGAGCCGATCCCCAACTCACCCAGCCCCTGAAGCATCGCGGCTAATTCGATGGAGGCTCTGGAGTGCGCCAACGGACCCGTCGCCCAGGAAATCAACGCCTTTTCCAGGCCAATTGCGCCCAGCCATTCCCATTGCCTGGGCCTAGCTTGGCTGGCTTGCTGGGCTTTTCGCGGTGAGTGGTCATTCAACGCTGCTGCTAGCTGGGCAATTTCTTCGGCAGCGACAATCGATGCCTCGGCACTTGTTGCTGTCGTCGCACTCGAGCGGTCCGAATCATCCGCGTGTTGAGCATAAATTGCGGTTGTGGGTGCACTGTCGAGTTTCGCAATAAGCGCCTGCACCTGGGTATTAAGTGAAGCGCATCGTCGCGCCTCACGGCATGAGAACTTCACCAGCTGCACAACGCTGGCACACAATTCTTGATCATTGGTGCCCAGGAACGTGGCAGCCGCTTCCATCGCTGGCGCGTTAGGACGACACAATGGCGACACGGACGTAGATGTCGCCTTGTGAACAGTGCACAGTTTCTTAGTTTCCTGCGCAGCGGCCTCAACAATGTTGGTCAACGGTTCAAGTTGCTGAGCCGTGGCGTGACGCAAACGCTGACTTGCAGCTGCGTCGCGAAGCTGAAGGTTTCCCCACACCGACCATGGAATGTCGTGCATCCAATGCCTGTTGCCCCGCGCATCCAACGTTAGTGCAAGGCGGCCGTAGGAAACATCTGCGGTAATGCTTTCCTGAGCCTCCGCACGCGATGCTGCGGGAATAAGCAACTGCGTGTGATCATCTTTGTCATGCACATCGTCCGCGATAAGCCAGGTAAGACCCGCGACATGTGCAACACCTACACATGGCTCCGCAGACCACCACACAGCGCCATCTCCGGTGGTCACGGCATGCGAATCTATCGCATCATACCGATCAACCACATCAACCGACGCGACAAGCACCTCACCATCCACGACTGGGATGGTTCTTTCATGCGAACCAGACAGCTCGTACTCTGGACCTGCGGTGGGTGCAGGAAGCAACGTAGACATGCGGTAATTCACACGCACCCGGACATTTCCATCGCTGTTGAGCGCGCTTCGCTTTGCGACGTCGCGTTCAATCAGCTGCGTCACTCGCCTCTCCGCACTCATCAACTGCGGCGGGATTTCCTGTTGAATATCTGTTGCAGTCACAGGGTCAACGCGGCGGACCACAAATATCCGATCTTCCGAATAACTACCCCGCCACATATTGCCCGATGCATCACAAAACACCACTCCGTCAGGAAGATCAAATGATTCTTGGTGAGGGCTAATCACACCGTTACCACAAAGGCGGGAAGACTGCTCTGTTCCCAACGGCACACTGACCGTACTTTTCGGAAGATCCCAATGCCAACCCCAACGAGACGTAGAAGCAGGATGTACAATAGCCGCACTATCATCAGACCACGCCACTAAAAACTCATTCTGATTATGTGCGGTGATAACACCTAGTGATGGAGACTTTTTGTACTTAGTGCGCGTGCTCTGTGATTTTATGCTGTGCGAGTTAAGGAAATAGAATGCAGAAAGAAGCCGATGGCGTTGGGCTGGAATAGTCGCTTTTCCTATTGTGTTATCACCTTCCACGGCCACAACTTCTTTGCCGAACACTGCCACCGCGCCTGGGAAGCTTTCGCGTATCTGAACCCGTGGAACAGGATCGGTGGAATCTTCTGGCATTATGGAATTCCATGCTAGAACATGCCGCTCTAGTTCGGACCATTCGAGCTCCGTTAATAGACCGTTTCGGATATTAGAGGCTGCAATATCCGCCGCCGTTAACTGCGTACACCGTGACATACAGTGAAAAAATTTCGACAAAGTATCTGATGTATAATACGATGATGATTTTTGAGACGAGGAAAGGGTGGCTAGGATGTCCTTTAGTGCATCAACGGCTCGAAAAAAGCTGCTTATTAGCGTCGACAGGTGCGGAAGGGGGTAGCCATAGCGCTTGGCTATAACCATCTCACGCGCGACAAGAGCTGCAACAAACCCTAACCCGCCATGCTGGATCAAAACACTAATACGCTCACGTGATATGTCTTTAAGGGAAGTATTAGCGATAATCTGCGCGACCAGATCCTGGTGAGACGACAGTGTCACAATACTGCAATGCCCCGGGATTAATTTCTGGCGAGCCTCATTAGCGAAAATAACTAATGGCCTATTCCAAAAATGCTTATTGTGCATTTGTGATGAGTGTGCGAGCTCATTGTTGGCATCTAAAAATTCTACTTCTACCCCTGCACCAAGAAGAGCGTCAATAATCTCCAATGATAAGGCATAGGGGTACATGGTTAGACGAAGCCCTCGGAGCGACGCGGATTTCCTAAGTAGGAACGCGGTAAAAAGCTCACTATGTATACCGTTGTCGCCGATAGCGTGCACGATACTATTTACCCAGAAATGACACAACTGAATGTTGTTGTCAAGAACGTCAAATAGTCCTGTCTTCTCCCCTATTCGTAGCCATTCATCCACATCAACAAAAGGGTTATAAACGCTAAACAGGTGCACAATCAGCTCGGGGTGAGTTGACCGTGTACGCGCAAGCTGACGTGCCAGAGCCTGAATGAAACCGAGAGGTGCGCGGCGCAGACTACCCGCGCCTTTAATCTCGTGCATCAAGCGCATACCTGTGTCGGCTGGTTTCAGTCCATATGCCTTCCCTACCGTAGCTAGGTCTCGTGGAAGATTGGTATATGGGACTCCACCGGCACGAATCCGATCGACGTTCAATTGCAGGAAATACTCAAACGCATTGTCAGTCGAATTCCAGCTATCAATGCAGCGTACGCGCTCGGCCGTAAGTTCTTTAGCCGTGACCACTCCCCTTTCAGCAAACTCCTGAAACAAGGCACGCTGACGATTGGGATCAATGCATATGTTGTGTGCACGTTCCGACGTACGCGCACGTCCGAAGAAACGAGCCGCAAGGTGGGACTTGCCGTTATCGTCAAAGATACGAGCAAGCTCCTCCAATAATGCGGGAACAAAATGCGGAACGGATCGCTCCAAACTGGCAGTAAGCTCCGCAAATCGGTCCTGTACTTTTCCAGGGGCGGACGCAGCGGTACGCCGCGCCCACTCAAGATCCGCCACGAGATTCAACGCGTGCTGTGCATTATCCGGGTCGATGATAATGGGCCATGCCGGGAACCCGATTGCCCTGATGGGGCCACATGCAACCGTTTCAGTTGGCGCACAGTGGTGGTGAAATCCAGTGTGTAGCTGCACTTGTTTTTCCGCTGTAACCAGCGCTTGAGGCACAAGCTTGACTACTACACGCTCCGGTAGGCAATTGTGGACAGCGGATAATGCCGCAATCGGGCCGACGTTCCTTCCGCCAACCGTATTCTCAGTTGGCGGTTGAGCCAACGCCAGCAGTGCGTTGCTTGTGATGCGCATTTAGCGCCCACGTTTCCGATATTTTTTGGTTGTGAGCTCCTCCATCTTCGGTACGTCACCGCTGGCGTAGCGTTCCCATGCTGCAGCAAAAAGCTCATCAAGGGGAAGAATTGGCGGGCACCACGGAACGACCGAGAAAGCTTTGCCGTCGAACCGGACTGCGTAGTACACAGCCTTCCATGCTTCCATAGCTGGATTCGGCGCGGATGCCTCCCACCATGTCCCCGGCAGAAACACGCTACGACCTGTGCGGGCACGCTTCGCCTCAATGACAAGGCCACGTTCAACCAATTCGGCGCGCGCTGCGTCCAGTTCTTTCTTCTTCCACCCGTTCCATGACTTCACTTTCGCATCAGAACAGTCAACAAGACACAGAATCTGCAGGAAATAAGCCGCAGAAGCTTCGCTGATCCCCAGCTTATCGACGACCGCACTTACCACCTCAGGCGCGGACGCCTGCGGGTTGCACATGGCGCCTTTGATGGTGAGTTTACGCCGCAAACCGGCAATAACCGGATTGAAAAGCCCTTCCTTCAAAGCTCGGACAGCGTCGCCGTTATCATTATTGCTTTGCCAGTAGTAGCCCTCATGATCTGTGTCCACTATTGTTCCCTGCAGCGGCAACGTGGTTAGATTCTCGTTGGTAAGCCTTTCATTATCAACAGTCTTAAGCCGCTCCAACTGGTCGGCGTAAAATTCCCGTAGTGGATCGTCGGCATCTGCATAGGTTGCCCAGTGCAGCAATGTACCCGCAATACGTCCGTAGCCGTATCCGCCTTTGAGCTGCAGCCGCTGTTGCAGCGGATTTGCGGCCTTCCAGATGGCGGCAACCTTGTTTTCGTAATACGAGTTACCCCATCCCAGAAGATGATCAAGCTGAGCGTCATCAAACATGATCTTCGTGGAAGGTAGTTGCTCTGCAATGGCAATCACTGCATCCATATTTTTGTCGGATACAGCCACAAGCAACAACTCAAGCAGTTCGCCGTCCACGGTTTTCAGTTGCTCAACCGCAGTATTAAGATTCTTCAGCGAAATCTTCAGCTTCTTACGTACTGCAGCGGAACGCTCTTTGTCTTGTTCGTATGCGATTGAATTTTCTGTGTAGTCACCAAAAAGTATTGGTGCTTTTCCTATGCCGGGGTGATAACCGCCAGCCAGCAGCACCAACACTGCGCGTTCAGTGAGTACACAGCGGGAAGCAATGGCCGTGATATATGAAGCAACAGATTCTTTCCATGCTTCAATGTCTATCTCTGAATCATCACTGCTGAGCAAACCAATATATTTTTGCATTTCGGTTTGGCTGAGCGTCGTTGACAGGCCAAATTCCTTACCACGGACAGCAGTACCTGTCACTGCGACATCATGAATAGCGTCAGGGATTTCACCCTCAATGAGTAGCTTCTTTTCGGACTCACTGCGGTTAAGCATAATGGCGCGTGGCGCATCGTCGGCGTCGGAAAGTTTAAACCACAGTCCGATATGCGACTTGCCGTAGTGTCGAGCCAATGTCTCCCATTTCACGCTGGCCTGATTCCATGCAGGTGAACAGATTCCTGCATCAAGTAGTACCGAGAACATCTCAGCGAGGTGCAGTTTGACTAACGGATGCGCTAGCGGTCCTTGTGCCCAGATAGCAAAAGACTTTCCTATACCAACAACAGGCAACCATCGCCATTGTTTCGACCGTCTACCAGGTTTTTTATGCACAATATCTACCAATTGCCGCGCTTCCTTCGCCGCCAAGGTGGTGAGCTTCGGCCGGTTGTCAACCTTCTCAGTGTGCTCAACATGGGCTGGGGATGTGCTGTCTAGTGGCTGCGATGTTTCTGAAGCAGCAGATTCTTCTTCACGTTTCCTCCGAGCAATGCTTAACCTGAGCTGCTTGTTAAGCCGTTCCACGCGGAGGTTATGCTTAGCCACCTGTAACGCAAGTTGCACCATGCTGGCACACAAATCGTGATGCTGGGCTGGATCCTCAATACCCAAAATTGATGCCGCCATCTTCATGGCTGCGGAATCAAGTCGGCAGTCTTCGCTGATGGGATCGTAGGTGCCTACATGTTTCACGTCGGATACTTTGCGGTCTGCCGAAGCAACAGGCTTCACCTGCCGCACGCCAACCAAAGTGTCAAGCAGCATCTTTGCTTGTTCTGGTGTTACCTCTCGGAGTCTGGCACTTGCCTCAGCGTCACGCACCCGGAGGTTCACCCACGCGGTCCATGGAAGCCTGTGCAACCAGTGGATTTCACCACGATCGTTGCGTGTTGCAGCGAGTTCACCAGAACCATCTCGAAAGTCGGGGCAATGCAATTCACCATTTGGTGAATGAAGCCACATTATGCCATTAGCTTGGATAACACCGTTGATGGGCACATCGCTGCCATAATGGTTGCCGTCGCCTGTGGCAACAAAGTAGTGCATTTCACGCTTGGTATCGGTACCTGCTGCACATACAAAATTTCCTTCATGCACTGGGATAACAACATCACGAAGCTCTATTCCTGCAGGTAGCGCCAACAACGTCGATCTATCAAAATCCGGAGTTGCTGATGAAGAAACGCCTGCGACCACATCAATCAGCGGCTGAGGCAGTCCAGGTCCAAGGATATTACCTGTCGCTGGGTCAACGACAAATCCCTTAAGAACATTGTCGTTGTGCGCGCGGTGCATATAATACGAGTAGTGATGCTGATTTTCATCGTCTTTCAGTACCCACGCCTGCCCGTTGGAGGTAGTGAACACACGGCCTTCGTTGTTGGCTGTAAGACGCTGATCACCAACATGAACCATGCCTGATGGAGATAACCGCCCGTCATTGAGTGGAACACTTGATGCGGAATCACCAGCAGGGTCTCCCCACCACCAGTAATCATTCTGCGTCTCGCATTGAACAACATCGCCGTCCACCCATTGCGCAAAATTAGAGTAACGCTGCTGAGCGGTCACAAAGATACTGTGATCCGCTCCCAGATAGCCAGCGCTAGTAATGGTTCTAGGCTTCAGTATTTTTCCCTCACGAAGAGTCTTATCACCTTCAATGGCCGCGACTTTTCTACCCCAAATTACCACTACCCCCGGGAAGCTTTCTTTGAGTTGGACTTTAGTTGAGTGCATCCCTTTCGGCGCAACTGCGCTCAACCAGCCACTAACATGTCGTTCCAGCTCTGGCCACGCTAATTCTGTGAGCAACCCTGCACGGAGGTTTTCTGCCAAAATATCCTCAGGAGCAAAATCGACGGCAGCTTTTATCATTTCCAAGAGGTCGCAGGGTAACTTCAACGACTGAACAGAGTTAATACTCTGTGTCAGTTTTTCCACCGCTGGAAATAGCTTATTGGATGTTCCGGATTGCCCAGTAAAAGAACCGATATTTTTCCGAATCATATAGTGCACGATGTTTTCATATCCGTGCTTGGCAAAAGGATGAGCAATATTTTGGAGAAAATCTTTCAGATCCCAGCCCTGCAGAAGTTGTTCACACAGTTCATCATTGGAAAATGCTGCCGTGAGGGAGGGCAGCTGCTTGATGCCGTTATGCCCACTTCTGTAAATTTGTTGCCGCAATTCCCAGAGATGCGGAAGTTTTTCTTCCCTGGATGCATTTATCAGGTTCCAACTCACCCCAGCTTGCACCAAAGAGTCAAAGATTTCCAAATTAATTTTTTCAATCTGGACAGTCATTGTTGCGCCTTTGAGAGCATTGCTATGTGCCAGAATGAATTCGTTGAACACCTCGCTATTATCGCCGATCCCCCGAAGATTATTGAGGGTGTCCTCCACCCATCGCACAAGACGCTCGGGGTTATGTGCAAGATAGTCAAACAATCCTGCATTCTTGGCTGCAGTGACCCACTCATCCAGTGAAATTTCATCGCTTTTTTGGCTGAACAACGTGTTCAAAATCGCCGGGTTTTCTTTCACCGCAGGCGCAATGTGTTTGCTCACAGCAGAGAAGAACTTTGCGGGAGCACGCCGCAGCCCGGACGCGCCGTCAACCTCATTGATGAGTTCCACGCAGACATCGTTCGCAGACATTCCTGCAGCTTTACCCAATTTCACCAAATCGCGCACCATCATGGCGTAAGGTGCGCCACCTGCCTTGATACGAACAATATTGAGTTCGAGGAAGTACCGGTAGGCGTGTGCGGGGTCGTCGGCACGCTTGATGCATGCAGCTGCTTCTTCGCTTAACTCTTTGGCGGCGATGGTACCGCGCTGCGAAAACTCCATGAAGACCGCTTGATGCCGCTGCGGGTCAACAGTCAAACCATAAGTTCGTTCAACTTCCCTTGCTTTGCTGAAGTAGCGACTGGCGTATTTAGTATTGCTCACCGAATCGAAAATACGAGCAAGTTCTTCGTAGAGGGTAGGCAGGAAATGCGGGGCGGCATTGGCAAGCTCCGTGGCAAGTTCCGTAAAACGGTCAGCAACTTTGCCTGGCGATCCTTGTGCCATGCGTTTGGCCCATTCCACATCTGCAACCAGGTTTAATGCGTGCCTGGCGTTTGGTGGGTCTTGGAGGATTGGCCATGCTGGGAAGCCAACTGCTCGGGTCAATGCTGCACCAACCGGCTCGGCTGCACCTGGCTCCAGACCCAAGAACTCCTGTATGAGTTTTTCTGCCTGGGTAAGCTGCTCTGCAATGAGCTTTACCACTGTGCGATTGCCCAAAAGTTGTGCACTTTTCGCCATGGTTGCCACCATGGTCATGTCGTTTACCCCGGCTGCCGAAACTGGGACAATGCCACCTTGACGAACCACATCACTTGTTTTCATGCTTTATTCCGATCACGTCACACACCACATGGGTGCTTATTATTTCAGTCTTGTTTTTCCTGCACTGTGCGGCCTGCGTACACAAACTCGCACATACGTATTCCTTCTGACCACGCGATTGGGCCAACATCATTCAGTGCAATGTCATGGCCGTCGCGGCTGAACGTCAGCCGGTACAGCACTGCCTCATCAAGGGGATCCCACGCGTCCACGTCAAGCATGGCTACTGTTTCAATTCCGTCTTCCATCACTGTCAAAGACACAGTGTTGAGCGTGGCGGCAAACCCGCCGCCTCGGCTGCGCCCCACAAGGTGGGAGGCTAAGGAATAGGTGGCACCCTCGTATTTATGCACTGCGGCGTACAGACCGTCGTCGTCGCTGGGTTTGATGTAGAGATCGCGGAAGAGCTGATCCAGGCCTTGGTTCACCCCGAGTTCCACGGCAAATTCGCGCCAATCATCAACATCGTCCATCACCGCTGGATGCGGAATGGTGATCACAGTTTCTTGCGAATACGGAATATCAACGGTTTCTCCATCAAGGTCAACCAACTGCAGTCCATGTTCTTTTGATGCAGCGCGCAGCAATCCAACAGTTCCGTCGTCTGTGGATATAACAAGATCGTTAAGGTAGTACCGCCACGCAGGATCAACCCACACTGCAGCAATAACAGTGACAGGTACGGGGAGTCCTTTCAAGAACCACTCACGTACCGTGTCAGCACACTGAACATCGTGCTGGTGCAGGTAGGACCGCAACGATTCGAGTTTTTCGTATGTCTCAGTTTTCTTTGCTTTCGGGGGCACGGTTTTTAATACGCGCCCTTTGGCGTTGCGGGCAATGATGGTGTCCCCGCTAATGCGGAAGCTGTAGTCACCGCCATCTACCCAGTGTTCCTCAACCTGCCCCTCCGCAGTTGTGCTACCTGATGGCGAGTCGTGTGTGCTCATAATTGTGTCTCCAATGCTGGCGTGTTAAATCTTTCGAATATAGGCTGCTAAGGCTAGTGAGTGTGTGCTGCGCTGCGGCTCGTGGGTAAACCTTTCAAGCAGTGTTGCTGCGTAGGGTGCACCTAATTGTTCTAGGTGTACGGCGTCGCGTTGCGCTTCCGAAACTCGGCTGTTAATTGCCTGTGCCCCACCGAATACAACTCGATGAAGCCATGGCTCAACAATGTCGGAAATACCACGTTCAATTGGGTGGTCGAGGTCGAAGACACTGCCGGAATCTTTGTACGTGTTTGCCAAACTGGGGGGTGTAACTACATCTAGTCCTGGAAAGATCCGTCCACCGTAGTCTTTTGGTAAAGAAAGCACTTCATCCATGGGCCAGACACAGAGAACCATTCCATCGCGTACAAGGCAGGTGAATACTAAGGCGTTCCCATGGCTAAGGTGACGTTGACAAGCTTCGACAAAGTTGGGGAGTTCAGTTTTCTTCGCGGATATACTGAAGTTGAGTGTTACCGTACCTGCATTAGTGGTTTCCAGGACCATACCCTTTAACCCTATGCTGATAACGGTGCCCTCAATTAACGCTAAGCCATCTTTAAGTGGAATGGCTTTCACCATGTCCAGTGTCACGTCTTTCCCAAGAGCTGCCCGCACTCCCCTGCCGCTACCGATACGGCCGTCAGATGAGGAGCGTCCACCAGTGATCAGTAGCGTTTTACGCGCTAGCTGCGCGTGATTGCAGTGGAGATCGCCCAATCGGAGTGATCCATGCCAAATTCCGGCAACATCGCTGGCCTGTCCTGGTGGGGTTTTGGTGACTGAGTATAGATCGCCAGAGGTAGTTGCCAACGCGACCGTCACGCCCGCAAACCCCGAGGAAGCAACAATGGGCTCGGCGTACAAGGGTGTGAACATTCCCGCCCCGGCACCTGATTGCGTGTCCAGGGTGGTGTAGGCGCGACGGGCTTGCCCAATGGCTTCACGGTCGGCGGGATTGCGTTCTAGAAGGAAACAGGTAAATGCAACACGCAATGTGTTAATGGTCGCGTCATTGCGTCCAACGGGTTTACCTAACCGAATGCGCTGAGAGTTAGTTGCCAGTGCTGTAAGGGCACGCTCCAACCTGGGCAAACCAGTGACGCGAGCTTTTTGCACACAAGCAAGCAGCTGGGTGTGCCGAGCAATGCTGAGCTGCCCTAGTCCAAATTCGACAATATCGTCAATAACGTCTTTAACATTCGAAACCAGTTCCATAATGTCGGATTGTGACGGTAGTTCCTTCACCCATGCTGCGTCACTGCGCGGCACGGCGCTATTATCACTCGGATCTGCGTCAGAGGACTCACCAGCGTCAACAGCTTCAATGCCATCACCCGAGCTTGCCGACGTCGCCTCGCCCACAGGTGACGCTACGCATACGGCCCCAATGTGTGCGCACTTGGGCGCAAGGAGACAGTCACAGTTCAGCGAGGCCTGACCATCCGCGTCGTCGATAAGCGTGACGGTCGCCTGCCCCATGGTGACACTCAGCCCATTATCGGTGTTGATTTCCCATTCACTGGTATCTGCAGCAAGCTTCTCCGCGCGTTTTTGCAAGCGCGGTGGCAGGAGCTCCAACGCGGCGGCTGCCACGATGGGGTCGAGTGGTGGAAGTTCGGCGGTCATCGCAGTACCTCCCCCACCCATCGTGCGAGTTGCATAGGACTTACAGATGCGACGCGCATGCCAGCGGCGGCAACAGACTCGGCGATCCCAACGTTGTATGCGGCTTTACCTTCATCGTCCAGTGCTGCACATCCAATGAGTTTCACTCCCGAGTCAGCAAGATTGCGGATTGCTGTAGTCAAATTATTCACCGATCCCCATTCTTCAAAGTCGCTAATCAGCACCACAACTGTTTTACTGGGATTAGTTACCTTTGTTGCTGCAAAACGCACGCCCTGTGCAATGTTGGTGCCGCCGCCGACTTTGATTTCAAGAAGCAACTCCAGCGGATCCTCCACCGAGTCGGATAAATCAATGACGCTGGTATCAAACGTAATGAAGCTGACCTTGAAAGTATCCACGCCTGCCAAAATCGCCGCTGTTATTGCTGCGTACACAGTGGAGGGCTCCATAGACCCCGAGACGTCGACAAGCACGATAATGTGCCACGGTGACACATGCCGTTCTGGTGCCCGAAAAATTGGAGTAACCGGCACAATCTGCGCCCGTCCTTCGTGCGACACTACATTTTTCATGTTGCGGCGAATGGTCGCGGGTAAATCAATACGTGCGGTGCGTCGGCGGGTCGGTTTTGCTTGGGCAATACCTGCTAGCACCGGCGCGAGTTGCTGGGCCAAGACGCGCGACAGTTCTTCAACGATTTTGGCTACTAGCGGGCGCAGTTGGCGGAGACGAGATTCCGGCAGCGCGCCTTTCAGGTTCAATACTGTGGTGAGCAGTTCCACTGATGGTCGAACATCATCTGCATTCAGACTTGTAATAACATCTGGTCGACCTTTTTCTGCTGCTTGGCCGAAAATTTCTTGAATATGGTCATCGCCAAACAGTGCCTGAATTTCATCAGCCCAATTACGTACTCCCAGCTGACTCGGCCCTGAACCTGCACCTCGCACTCGCCCGTCGGCTTCGCCAGTCTGATCTGAGCCGGGGCCTCCATACAGCTCATCAAGAGCACTCGCCATACGTTTTGCCTGGCCCTGAAGTTTTTCTGGTTCAGCACCGAGAATGAGCCGCCACCGCATTGCGGGGGTGAACGACACATCAGCCAACCCAAGAGCTTCCAGACGTCGGCGTGCCTCCACATCCGCAGTGGCATTCGCCGCCAGAAGGGCTGGATCCACAGTCAAAGCGGTGGAGATTCGACCAATTTTTTCGGCAAGGTAATCCAAGAAACGTTCACGTTCTGCGGCTGGAACCGTGTCAAAAGCCCCGCGCAGAGGTGGAAGGGACTGCACAAAATGGTCGTCAGGTAGTGCCGCTACCCGATCAATGATGCTGTCCATGATCGGGCTGTCGCACCACACGCCACGGGATGCACACAGGTAACCTACCATACGTTGCTGCAGGTTATGGCGTGTTTCTGGAGTGCTTGACTGGTCAATCCAGCTGCCAATGAATTCTGCAGTCTGCTGTGGATCAGACGGGGAATCCTGGACAGCATCAAGGACCGCATAGGCGGCGCCTTGCATCAGCGGTGATCCACTTTCACGGACGCGCTGGAGCGCTGCTGTTATGCTCACAAGATAGCTGCTGATCAGCCCAGCTGCCTGACCCAGCTGCCGAGCGTGTTCCACCTCTGTTGAACCCGCGATTCCGCGAATTTCGCGCACAATCACAGCACCCAGCTTCTCTGCCATTGCGTTTGCTAGGTCGCGTTGCTTGTCGGTCAGTAGGCGCGCGGCTGGTTCGCGGTCACCGGCGATACCGGTAAGCAACTCCGTTGCGGTAACTGCATCACCGAAACCAAGCCGGTGTAGCACGTCGGTTTCCATCACCTGAAGGGCTCGTTCTAGCACCTCACCCGCACCTGTTTGCGAAGCGGCACCAATCACCTCAAGGACCACTTGTGGGTTGACCTCATCGTCACCGGCCGAAAGTGCGCCAAGTTTGGCTCCAAGGATCGTGGATACCGCCTGTTCAAGGGTCACTCCAGCGTAGGCAACAGCTGCGAGACCTGCGGCGGTCGTTGCAGTAAAAGCGCACTCTACGGTATAGCTACGTGCCTCCAGGCCGCGGTTAGTTCCGTTGGTTTTATCGCGAACATAGTCCACATCCAGCACATTAAGGCGCATCAGAAGAAGGTGACGCTCAAAGTCTTTACCACCTTTGAAAGGTTCGATGCGGCGACTGACAGCGCGTTGGCGTTCCTTGGCGGATAGCCCAAGTCGCTCCATCTCGGCGCGAGTATGCGCCTCTAACGCCGGAATGGGGGCATCCGCAGGAAGATCCCCATGGCGTTCTCCCACTAGCACTTTCTGCATTGCGCGGGCAATGCCGCGTCCGCGTCCTGTAACGTTTCCGTGAGCAAATACGCTGGTCAAAGCTTCAATTACTTCTCGACGCCCTGGTGCCGGCAGGTGTCTAATCCGGCACAGATCACCAGCAAACCGGCATGCCTCCGCCACCTCACCGGTTCCAGCCGGCTCACCATCAGTGCGGCACGTGCGGGCAACGTCAGTGATCATGGCTTTAGTCAACGCATCAACATCCGCAACAGTGGAGCATTCCCATATCCCTTGCTGCCACTGTGGGTCACGAATACCTGAGGCGTAGCCGGAACGATAGTCAAGCTGCTCAAAGCTGTAGCGCACAATAGACGTAACAACCGGGTTGATGTTTTTAGGCTTTACTTTTTCTCCAGTAACAAGACCCTGACAGTGGAAAGAACCGACAACAATCAAGGTGTTTTCTGGAAGATCATCTAAACACGCACGCATGTGCGCTTCACGGGCCTGCGTGTATATATCAATTGTTGGTTGAGCAAGGCGCGCGCCCAATCCAACAGCAAGAGCTGCTTTCTGTACCTGTTGCCATGAGGCTCCGATGGAACGCGATTCAACTTTTGTGTCCCATGCCTCCTGGCCAACAAGCTCGCTAACATCAACAACATCATCAGAAGAATCACCATCTTCATCAATGTCGGCGCGCGCACCGACAGGCAGGTCAATGCAGTGAATAGGGATGTTATTGCGGCCTGCCCACCGAATGATAGCTAACTCAGGGGAAAAATCTGCGAAAGGGTAGAACCCCATGCCACGGGGTCCTGCGTCCTTATCTGACACCGCTACAGCAACCGGCGCGATGGTTTCGGTGTGCCACATCCACGGCAGCATGTCAGTCATGTCTGCAGGCATTTCCACGGCCACGGCAGCGGGACGAAGTTCTTCAGCCGCCTGAATCACGGCGCGGGCACATGCCGGTGAGTGGTGCCGGATGCCGAAGAAGGTGTGCGAACCTGGAGAAACCAGGGCGTCGAGAAGCGTTTCCGGGTCGATGTTGATCTGATCGTGTGTGTCAGTGGACATCCTCACGTGCCTCCCACAGCGTGCGCCATGTCTCCGATTCATCGGTTTGGGTACGGCGGCGAATCACAGCATCCCAATATGCCTGCAAACGCCCCGCGTCTTTATCGTCGTCTTTGCGCACAGCACCAAGAAGATGCCCAGGAATAAGCTGCAACGCCGAGGGGCCATGTGGGAAATAGGAGGTAGACAATGCGATGGAAGAGGAAATTGCTACTGCCTCAGCAGTGGACATAATGCTTCCTGGTTTTTCTACTGACCATCCTTCATGCGTAACCCCTCGGCGAAGATCCCGGAAAATAGTGACCAACGTATCCACTACAACTTGATCAACAGCGCCAGGTGCAGCGGCTTCTTCCAATGCCTGCTTTGTTTTTGACTCAACAAGGGCTATTTCAGCATTGCGATCACTAATCGGATCAATGTGCTCAAAGTTAAAACGCCGTTTCAGCGCAGCACTCATTTCACTTACGCCTTTATCACGCAGGTTAGCTGTCGCAATCACACAAAATCCCTGGACTGCAGGAACAGAATGCTCTCCTAGTTCAGGGATAGCCATACGACGCTCCGAAAGAACCGGCACAAGCGCGTCTTGAACCTCAGGTTGGCAGCGCGTAATCTCCTCAATTCGAGCCACTTTTCCAGTGGTCATTGCTTGCAAAACTGGGGAAGGAACAAGCGCCTGTTCGCTAGGACCATGGGCCAGCAGCATGGCGTAATTCCAGCCATAACGCAACTGATCCTCAGTAGTGCCGGCGCTCCCCTGAACTGTCAGCTCGGACGTCCCACAAATGGCGGCTGAGAGCAGTTCAGATAGCATTGATTTCGCCGTGCCAGGCTCACCAACCAGCATCAAGGCGCGCGAACCAGCAAGCGTGACCACGCAACGCTCAATAAGGGCTTTATCGCCAATAAACTTTGGCGTGATGTCCATGCGTTGCGGAAGTTCAGGATGTGCTTTCTTCTTATCAGCCTTCAACCGCAACCCCTGCTCGCCACAAATAAAGGCAACAACAGATTGTGGGGTGAGTAACCAACCAGGAGGTTTCGGCCCTTGGTCATACACCGCCAGGAACGCAAGTTCCTCTGCGTAGCGGTTCTCTGGGAGAACGATCTGCTGGTTGTCATGTATTTTTTGTTGACTATTGCTCATAGCTAACTAAGCTACAGCACGTCACCTACACGGGGGTAAATTCTTAGAACATACTTTTGCTTTCCGCAGCTAGAGCATAACTTCTGCTACACCCATACATCAGCACTTATCGACGCCCCGACGCTCATCGCACACATGAACCGAACAGCTCGACGGCTGCCAGGCGGGCATCGAGATAGTCCGCTAGTCCAGCTCTGCACGCGAGAACAGATCGGTAATCAGTTCCCTGTCTTCACACGCGGCTTTGAAGCCTCGGGCAAATTTTTCCAAAGCGCCGGCGTCATTGGAATACATACAGAACATACTTCCCTCTGGGTCGGCGTTGATAACCTCAGCGACCTCAGGCATTTTTTCTTCAAGAAAAACCAACGCCAATGAGTTCCAGTCATATCCACTCCCCTCAAAACCTTCGTCAGCACGAGTCTCAAAAACATCGACAAGGTAATTGCCAACGTAAAGTATTACGGAACAGGTGCCATTATCGTGATCAACCCACATAAATGGAGCAATATCTTCAGACAGCGGTGTGTTATCTAGGGCCATACAAACAAGATAGCACACCTGCTTTTCGGTAATGCGGGCGGCAGTTCCTTGTCGGGCACCCCCACTTTCGGGTAGCAGATAAACTACTGCATGTGTTTCGCTTGCTTTCGGGCTTCACATGTGCTTCACTGATTTTTGCGTGAGGCACATGTGCTCGTTACTTCTCCTCAGCATAGATTCACGGGCATCCTTTCCTCACTTATCCCCCAACCTGCCATGATCCTTATCAAGACGGTTGGGGGATAATTCATCTTCACACCCTTATTACCTGTAAAGGTTGCTATGACCACCGCTTCATTTTTGCGCCGTGGGCTGTTTGTTGTTCGGCCTACGGCCACTTCCCCATCCAATCAAGCCGTTGCTACAACTGCGGCAATCGAGCTACTCAATATCGGATTTATCGCCGACCCTGAGCAGCTTCGACGGCTTTCTGTGGAGGAATTGAAACAACTCATAGCCGTTGCATCGCAGCTGATCGGTGCAGACCGTACATGGACTCCCATGTACCCGGGTTTCCCGGAGCAGGTCATGAATATGTCTGATGTTGAACTTTTGTCCAACGCCATAATCCATTACCTTACTCGGGGTCAGTGGCGGCCAGAGCAATATTCGGAACTGAAACGTACTCCATTAGCCTTAGGCGAGTGGACCGCCTCGCCGCGAGTTCTTACACCAGTCACGCCTGACGCGCTCATGCTGGTCACCGAATGGGAAAAAGCTGTTGCTTTTTCAGAGGCAGATCGCGATTTTGTGCATGATCTGGCGGAATACCTGGACACAGACACTGCTGCGCTGTTTCGGACAGCAGCCTTCCGTAATGGTGAAAACTTTGCTACCGCGCTCTGGGACGTGTGGTACACCACGGGTGGCAACCACGACATCACCCTCAACACAGGACTAAACTCTGCACGCACCATCGACGATGTACTACGCACCATCTTGACCGTGTTTGTCGACGACTCCGAACGCGCCCGCGACTTACTCTGCAGCGCAGAATACCCAGTCAACATCGCACCTATTCCTCGGCGGCACCGCGTCGCCATCATCGCCGCAGTAGCACGATTCAACGACGAGTTTAATCTCGACCTGCTGGCACGCCGCCGCTACATCTGGCGACGGGTAATGCGACGCATCCACCCCTTCGACATCACCGGCCATCAGGCCGCGCAACAACAACTCGATGTCATCCACGGCAATGGCGACTACCGCACATTGAATTCTCGCATCGAGGTGGCACTGGACAACGGCGATGTGGTTGAAGCCGTCAATCTGCTTACACACACACCAGGAAACTTTGTTCGCCGTCTGGATCACTTAATGCGCCTGGCCACCTCACCCCGCACAAAAGGCTGGGAAAAGAAAGTACGAGCAATCGAAAATGCAGCACAGGATGTGACCTCGCAAATCCCGCTAACCACCCTGATTTCCGCATATAACGGCCTGCAAAACCGTGAATCACATGTAGTGGTCACCCGTGTTGGCAGCCGCCGCAATAAGCTACGTGAACGTGTTCCAGCAAAAGTAGACAAAAAACTGCTGGACAATGTCACCACAGCATTGCTGGATGGCATGGTTGCGCGCCTGGCCAACGCCCCTGCACCCACAGCACCTGTTCCCGTGGTCAATGATGTTCCAGTGGAGCTGGTACGGCGTGATGTGTCCTCAGGGCTGAGGCATATCAGCCGCGGTGAGCGTCTTCCGTTGCCGGATAGGGACACCACTGATGTCATCCGCATGTTTGTGCACTGGTTCGGCCACGATGTTGATCTTGGCGTGATGTTCACCGACGCCCATTTCAAGCACGTGATCGGTTATGTGGACTACACTAATCTTTTCCGTAACACTATGCGCGGTTTTGTCACACACTCCGGGGATCTTACTCACGCTCCACAACCGGATGGTGCCTGCGAGTTTATTGATATCAAACTGCATCAAAAAAACAATAGTGCGCTTCCATGGGTAGGTAAAAAGCCGGACTTTATGAAACAATTCCCATCGGCACGGTATGCCATCATGTCGCTGATTTCCTACTGTGGAGGCCCTTTCGAAGGCATCGATAATGTTGCCGGGGTCATGACCAGGTCCCACGGCATGGCTGGCCGGGTATTTGAGCCCCGTACTGTGGAAACCGCCGCGCATGTTGCTGTCCGCTCCACCTCGGCAATTCCGCTGATTGTGGATCTTGAACAATGGGAGCTTATTTGGGTGGATACCTCCATTGGCACTCACCTTGGCGGTTATTCAACAGGACAGTCAGACGCATTAAAGGCCGTCCGGGCTGAGATGGAAGCCATGGAAAACCGCCTATCGGTGGGAGAATTAATGAGGCTGTGGGCACGCGCGCATAACGCCGACACCGTTGACGAACCAGCTGATCAAGCACAAGCAGGCGCGCTGTTAGATGCCTGCTAAAAAGTGACATCCCGAAAGTCGCCGCCCCCTGTACTGAGGCGGCACTATCTTGAGTTCATCATATCCAGGCACATCTCCACGAGTTATGTCGCCAGCCATTCCCGTTTATGGTTCCGTCTATATCATCGGATCGTAAACTAGCTTTTTGTAGCACATGTGGCTTCGAAACTATTGCGATAGCACGTCACTAATATGCTGAGCAAGTGCACGAGCAGAGTATTGGTTCAGATGGACGCCGTCGACCGTAAACTTCAAACCGTAACGTCTTCTTCGATGCTGTGCGTACCAGCGTTTAGTGCGAGGAAACAGTGTCATGATCACGCCATCAGCAAGACGGCAGGGTTGACTATACACCCATCCATAAGCCCCAGGACGCTGCGATATTTCCTCTCGTTGAACTCGCCCAGAGTCAATGTAGGGAAAACTGTATTTTTCAGCAAGCTGGGCAATAATCTCGTTCCGGCACTCAATCAGACTGGCAGCGATCTCTTTCATCTCCATATGTGGCAGCCCCATCAGCACAGTGCTTTTTCCAGACTGCATTAAAAGCTCACAGATTGTGCCGTACTCATGGGCAAAGTCCTCGTCAGTGGTTGCGCATCGTTGCAGATAACACCGCACGCGCATCTGAGGACGCCACAGTAATGACGCCTCGCCCATTGCAGGCAGTAATACGTCATTAGCGCCGATGCACACCACCACGCTATCGCAATCAATAGTGGTGATGTATCGCATTAAGCGATCACGCGCACCTCGTGTGGTATCGCCATTGACTCCTTTATTGATCACCTGGATATCAGACGGAAGAAAATCAGCAAAAGAGTACCCGATACTACCCCTTGTAAGGCTATCGCCAAGAAAAAGAACACGCATAGCATGATCAATAATAGCAGTTATACATATACAATCACCCCCATATGAGGTGACCTACCGCTCTTTTTGAAGCAATTTAGCCCAAGTTCATTATTAATAAAATAGTGTTCACTTCATGAAGAATAACGTGGTTATTGTAGATGATCATGAGATTGTTCTCATCGGAATTAGCGCACTCATAAATAGTTCTAATACCTGCACAATGGTAGGTGCCTACCACACTGTGCAGGAGGTTGCGGAACATGTCCACGACCACACTAAACCACCCATAGATGTTGTGCTTTTAGACCTTCGTCTCAGCGATAATAGTTGTCCACATGACAACATTAATTACTTACATGAATTAGATCTCGCAGTGTTGATCTTTAGCGCATATGAGAGTCCTTATCTTACGCGACAGGCTTTGACCGCTGGCGTTGATGGAATTGTTGAAAAGTCCACATCGTCGGAAAACATAATTCAGGCAATCAACGCAGCGTGTTCCAACCCCCATAACCCTGTTACTTCATGGCTGGCTACTAACTGCGTTCCGCTATCGCCGCGGCAGCGAGAAGTTCTTGAGCTTTACGCACTGGGGGAACCTGCGAAACGTGTTGCTAGCCTTACCGGCCTGTCTGTAGAGACTGTCAACGATTATTTGTCACGTATCCGCACAAAATATGCTCAGGCTGGCAGGCCAACTTTTTCAAAAGTTGATCTTGTGCTGCGCGCTCTTGAGGATGGTCTTATTCCAGGCCCACGCGACGTTCGTGTTCGCACACTGCGCTAGCTTGTGCTGATGTATCTAAGCCATATGGTGTACGTTTTGCTTCATGAGCGTTGTGTTCCCCTACCCCACCACCACCGAAGATTTTCGTGTCGCCCTTTCTGAAATTCAGGAACGCATTCAGGCAGCAGCATCGCCTGGACAGTCGGTTCGACTGCTTCCTGTGTCAAAGACGGTTCCAGCTGACAGGCTGAGGCACGCGATTGAGGCTGGGTGCACTATGCTTGGGGAAAACAAGGCACAAGAAGCGCTAGCCAAGTCGGAAAAGTTGGCCGACACTGGCGTCTCGTGGTCTATCATTGGCCATTTACAGTCGAACAAGGCCAAGTACATCGCGCGCTTCGCGGATGAGTTTCAGGCTCTTGACTCGTTGAAATTAGCCGAGATTCTTCACAGCAGGCTCGATAGTGAAGACCGTGTACTAAGAGTGTTTATCCAGGTCAATACATCGGGCGAGCCGCAGAAAGCAGGCATTGATCCGGCGGGCGTCGACAAGCTGCTTGAGTGTATGCCGGAGTTTCCCAGGTTGCGTGTGGTGGGCTTGATGACAATGGCGCAAAACAGTACTGATCAAGCTGTAGTGCGTGGCGCATTTGAACGGTTGCGGCTGTTGCGGGATGTTCTCTCCCCGAACGTGCCGGATGGGGTGTCGCTCAGGGAGCTATCCATGGGCATGTCTGGAGATTTTGAGCTTGCCATTCAGGAAGGCTCTACCTGTGTGCGCATCGGGCGTGGGCTTTTTGGCCACCGCGATTAGCCAAAAGTTACGCCGCAGCTATGCCGCTGCGGTTATCCGGGAGCTACCCGAACTGCCTCTCTTCAATTGCTCGCTTACGGGTGGTCCACAACATTCCTAATCCTGGAATGCCGATCACTGCGACGACCATAAAGAAGGTCCATCGATCCATGAGGGCAAGCCCAACAAGCAGAACCGCGACAACGACGGCGAAGGAAAAGATGGATGCAAGCGAGAGAGGGAATCCTGGTTCGGAGACGCGTGATTGTGACATTGGAAACCTCGGAAGATGCCTTAGAAGGTGTCTGGAAGAAGTGTTCAAAAGCAATGTTTAGGTTGATGGAGCCGGGCACTCATTATCGGAACCCATTTTCCGGTACCTATTTCCAATGTAGGTCTCGTTTTATTTGATAATCAAATACTTTAGCTTCCGTTTAGCTTTCATTGCGCTAGGTATTTGTTAGGTATTATAGCCTCAGGGAAAAACAAATAATTAGGTGAGAAAGTAGCAGACCCCATTCAACTCACACCTCAAGCTTCAAGTTCATGACGCCACATGTCGTTCGCCTTATCACCACGATCCCCTTTTACACAGAATCGCCCAGCTCCCGGTCAAGTACCAGCGTCCGGAGGGTGGTTCGTGCCACAATATTGCCGCGATGATTCAAATGCACTTCCCACACCTGCGTGGATCGCCCGAGGTGAATAGGGGTTGCTTCCGCTTCGATCACGCCGGCACCCACGGAGCGAATGAAGTCAGTGTTGTTATTCACACCAACAACAGGTCCACCTGCGGCGCAGCAGCCCGCAACTGAGCCAACCGACTCCGCAATGGCGGTAAATACTCCACCATGAACAATCCCCATGGGCTGCAGGTGTGTATCGGTGACGTGAATCTGTGCACGTGTCCCAGACGCGCTGATGTGGGTGTAACGGATGCTAAGCGCGGCGTCGAAACCCGTGTTGAGGGCGTTGAATTCCTCCAGTTCGTCGGTGGTTAGGGGTGCATCGGCGGCTTTCTGAATGAGGTGATCAAATTTCATACCGCCATTGTATCCCGTGGGTCAACACGGAAATGCCTACATCTGCCCGATTATCTTTGTTTATATTGTTTTTGCTGTTCAACGACGTTGTTAGTGCAGTCTCTGGCCATGGTTTTTGTCCTGCTAGACGGTCCCCTACACAGGCAATAGCCCACGTGCAAGGTGTGATCATCAGTGGTACCTTTCGCGGACATTCCCATACCGTCCGGGTAGGATGGTGAACCATGACTGATCAGAAAGCACTTGCACAGATTGGCGTTGTTGGCCTGGCTGTGATGGGCTCTAACATTGCCCGAAACTTTGCCCGCCATGACTACACGGTGGCGGTATACAATCGCAGCACGGAAAAAACCGATGCTTTCATGGCTGAGTACGGCAAGGACGGTGACTTCATCCCGTCCACAACAATCAAAGAGTTTGTTGCGTCCTTGGAACGCCCCCGACGTGCGCTGATCATGGTACAAGCTGGCGAAGCCACTGACGCTGTAATCGCTCAGCTTGCAGATGCCATGGATAAGGGTGACATCATCATCGATGGCGGCAATTCCCTCTTTACTGACACCATTCGCCGCGAAGCGGACATGAGTGCTCGTGGCCTGCACTTTGTTGGCGCTGGCATTTCCGGCGGTGAGGAGGGCGCGCTGAACGGCCCGTCCATTATGCCTGGCGGTCCAGCTGAGTCCTACGAGTCACTTGGCCCATTGCTGGAGTCTATCGCCGCCCATGTTGATGACGTTCCCTGCTGCACACACATTGGCCCGAATGGTGCCGGTCACTTTGTCAAGATGGTGCACAATGGCATCGAGTACGCCGATATGCAGGTGATTGGTGAGGCATATCATTTGTTGCGCTATGCCGCACACATGACTCCCACAGAAATCGCCGAGGTGTTCCACGAGTGGAACACCGGCGATCTTGATTCTTACCTGGTGGAAATTACTGCGGAAGTGTTGTCTCAGGTTGACGCCGAAACCGGCAAACCATTGATTGACGTGATTGTAGATCAGGCGGGCCAGAAGGGCACGGGTCGGTGGACTGTAAAGGCAGCACTAGATTTGGGCATTCCCACCACAGGTATTGGCGAAGCCGTGTTTGCTCGGGCATTGTCAGGCGCAGCCGATCAGCGCGCTGCTACTGAGGGGCAACTTCCCACAGGTGATATTGCAGACGGCGTATCGGATGATGAACGCCCAGAGTTCATTGAAGACGTTCGCCGCGCGTTGTATGCTTCGAAGCTTGTGGCCTACGCCCAGGGCTTTGACGAGATTAAGGCTGGTTCCGAGGAGTATGGCTGGGATATTGACCCCCGCGACTTGGCCACCATTTGGCGAGATGGCTGCATCATTCGCGCCAAGTTCCTCAACCGCATTGTTGATGCCTACAACACCAATCCAGATGTTGAATCGCTTCTTCTTGACCCCTACTTCAAGAACGAAATGGGCGATTTGATTAACTCTTGGCGCCGCGTCGTCATTGCCGCAACTCAAACAGGCTTGCCGATTCCGGTATTCGCGTCCTCACTTTCCTACTATGATTCACTGCGCGCAGACCGTCTGCCTGCGGCATTGATCCAGGGTCAACGCGACTACTTTGGCGCGCACACGTATCAGCGCGTTGACAAGCCCGGAACGTTCCACACCCAATGGAGCGGCGATCGTTCTGAGGTTGAAGCCTAAACGTGAACAACGACCCTTCATCTTTGTCGGGCCCCAGCTTGCGTGTGCTCAGCACGTGCATGGCCGGGGTCCGATGTAGCTTATCGACGCCGCGACATGCACCACGCACACTGCAACACCAACAGACACGGGAGCAGGGGGCGTCACGCCTGCTGAGCTGCGATTAACATGGATATTGCACTAAGTATTCTTTCTCTTCTCGGGTTTGTTGCATTGACGGTGGGCACGGGCTTTTTCGTGGCCATCGAATTTGCGTTAACGGGCCTGGAGCGCTCCACTATTGATAATCACGTGGAAAACAAGGGCGATGCCACGGCGCGGGCGATTCAGAAGGCGCATAATAAGCTTTCTTTTGAGCTTTCCGGTGCCCAGCTGGGCATCACCATCACTACACTTGCAACGGGTTATTTAGCTGAACCCATTTTGGCGCGATACTTCACCCCGGCATTGGAACTTGTGGGCTTGTCTGACAACGCTGCCCCAGCGGTGTCGCTGGTGTTGGCGATGATTGTGGCGACATTGCTGTCGATGGTGTACGGCGAACTAGTGCCCAAAAACATGGCCATCACCAATCCGCTTACTACTGCGCGTGTAACGGTAGGGCCAGTTCGATTGTTCAACCGTCTTTTTGCTGGTGTTATCCACAGCCTAAATAAAACGGCTAACACCCTGGTGCGCCGCATGGGTATTGAACCTGCCGATGAATTAGCTTCCGCGCGTTCCCCGCAGGAATTGGGTGCGTTGGTACGTAATTCCGCGAAGCATGGTGGCTTGGAGGAAAGCCAAGCCAAAATGCTGGACCGCTCGTTGAAGTTTGGGGAAACAAACGCCGAAGAACTCATGACGCCGCGTTCTACTATCGCAGCACTCGACGCCGATGACACGGTGACTGACCTGTTGGCCTTGGCCCTAGAGACCGGGCATTCCCGTTTCCCTGTCACTGATGGGGACTTAGACGCCACGATCGGCGTGGTACACGTCAAGGATGCGTTTTCTATTCCGCGTGAACAGCACAGCGCCACAAAACTGCGCTTGCTTGCCCGCCCAGTGCCTACTGTCCCGATCAGCTTGGATGGCGACGCCGTGCTCAACGCTGTTCGTTCCGCAGGATCGCAGGTGGTATTGGTCGCCGATGAGTATGGCGGTACTGCCGGCATCGTCACTATCGAAGATGTGGTTGAGGAGATTCTGGGCGAGGTGTACGACGAGCATGACGACACGGGTGACAAAGATTTCGCTCAACTGGGCGATAGTTGGCAGGTCTCTGGGCTTGTTCGAGTAGATGATCTTCCTGAGAATACTGGCTATTTCTCCCCCGAAGGCCCGTACGAAACCATTGGTGGTTTGGTGATGGACACGCTGGGCCGGATCCCCATGGAGGGCGACGTGGTGTTGTTGCCACAAACAGATCGGGATTTCCTGGACGAGTTTGAGTCCGGTATCCGCGGTCGGTGGATAGCACGGGTGGTGGCCATGGATGATCGCCGCGTGGACAAGGTAATTTTGACCCCCATCAGCGATGAAGAAGCCGAGGAGTACAAGCGATGAATGCTCTGCCTGCGATTCTTTTTGCCGCGGTGTTGTTGGCCATCAACGCATTTTTCGTCAGCGCTGAGTTCGCATTAATTTCCTCTCGCCGTGACCGCCTCGATGCCTTGATTGCGCAAGGTAAAACGCGCGCACGCACAGTCCTCTATGCCACTGAACATTTGTCCATGATGTTGGCGGGCGCCCAGCTTGGTATTACTATCGCCTCGTTGCTGCTGGGTAAGGTTGGCGAGCCAGCTATCGCACTTATGATCGAGACACCTTTCCACGCGGCTGGTATGCCGGATAATTTGCTGCACCCTGTGTCTTTTGCCATCGCGTTGGCGCTAGTCACGGTGCTGCACATCATTCTTGGCGAGATGGTTCCCAAAAACATTGCGTTGGCTGGCCCCGAGTCGGTGGCTATGTTACTTGTGCCTATGCATATGTGGTTTGTGCGTATTACTCGCCCATTGATTGTGCTGATGAACTGGATGGCACGTGTCACATTACGCATGTTTGGTATCGAGCAAAAGGAAGAACTGGATTCCACGGTTGACCGCCAGCAACTGGCCACCATGATCCGGGAATCCCGCTCAGAGGGGCTTCTCGACGCCGAGGAACACGCGCGTCTCAACAAAGCGCTGGGAACAGAGTCACGACTGATGAAAGAAGTGCTCATTCCCCGAGCTCAGGTACATACGCTGACGCTAACCCGGGATGGTATCGCCGTAGATGAACTAGAGCAAGCCGTCAGCTCAACTGGGTTTTCTCGCTTTCCTGTCATTGGGGTCGGTGGCGAGTATGCGGGTTATATTCACGTCAAAGACGTGTTGGATGATTTGGTCAATCACTCTGACGCATCGAGTGATGCGTCCACAATTACCCCCGTTTTCCTCCCCCGCTCCAGCCTCCGCAGGCTTATTTCTGTGGACGGTTCAACTACCCTAGATGCTGCGATGCGACTGATGCGTCGTAGATCTGCTCACATGGCGGAGGTTCGGGAGCGTGGACAGCTTCTGGGCATCATCACACTTGAAGATTTGATCGAAGAATACGTCGGAACCGTACGGGATTGGACGCACGAGGAAGAACCATGACGACCGTGCTCTCACCAGAGCAATGGCAGGAGCAAGCCGAGCTCCACAGGCAACGAGCCGAATCGTTGACTGCAGAGCATCTTGAACGCCGTCGGGCCGGTAAAAAACATCCCATCTTTGATTTTTTGTTCGAGTACTACCCCACTAAACCGGCGCAATTGGCCAGGTGGCACCCTGGTGCCGGGGTGTTACTGGAGGGAAATCCTCCGCATGCCAGGTGGCGGGATTACACCACTTTCTCCGACGGTGTAGGCGTGGATGTCCAAGGTTTTTGGGGACGTCGAAAAGAAGCATTATTGTACATAGAGACGCTGCTATCTTCGACCATAACTAATCCCGCGCATTTCGATTGTTTTGGTCTTCACGAATGGGCGATGGTGTACAAAACTGATACCCCGCGCCATGATCTGGATCTGCGTCTTACGCGAGAGGAAACCAACCAGGTAGTGGAGTCCCACAGCATTCGGTGTACTCACTACGATGCGTTTCGATTTTTCACTACCCCCGCTCGCCCCCTCAACTTCCGGGTTTTGGAGCGCTCAGATCAGGTTGCCTCCGACCAAGTGGGTTGTTTGCATGTCACAATGGACCTATATAAATGGGCCACCAAGCTTGGGCCTTTGGTCCCCGGGCCGCTGTGGCTTGATTGTTTTGAGCTAGCCAGGGATGTACGAATTTTAGACATGGAAGCATCGCCTTATGATGTGCGTCCACTGGGGTTTGGGGTAGTCGAAATTGAAAAAAGTTCGGGAAAGTTGGAATATGTGACAAGGCAACGTTTGTTTTCTCGACGCGCCGCGCCATTGAGGCAGCAGCTCATTGAGATCATTAAAAACACGTCAACCGGGCTGCCCGCGTGAGCGGGACAGGTATGAGCAACATAAAAGGTGGTTTCTGTGGGACGGCACTCTAACGGTCATCGCAATTTGAGGGTGACCAAAGAAATGGTGATTTCTATTGTCGCGGCTGTGCTTGTGCTGATGGTCGGGGCGTGGTGGATTTTGAACCGGATGAACGCAAATTCGGAGCATAACCAGGCAGGAAGCTGCCCAGCTGGTGACCTCACTTTGGTTGTTGCTGCCCAGGACAACCCGCAAGTCCAGTCCCTGCTGGATAGTTATAAGAAAAGCAATCCGGTGGTCAAGGACCGCTGCGTAAAGACCGAAATTGTTGGCGAAGTAGCCAACGCGGCGTTGGCATTGATTCCGGGAACAAAAGAGACCGTGAACGCACGCCTGCAGATCGCTGGCCGCTCGGCAAGTACTAACAACTACCCGGTGGCTCTACGCACCTCTCTGGGCATCGCAGAGCTTAAAGAGGGAGGCGATTCTCACGAGCACTCCCATGATGAACATGAGCACGAACACTCTCATGAGCATGAACACGGCCATGATGAGAAGTCATGGGCTCACTTGGCAAGCCACGGCGTCATTGTTCCCGGTAAAGATGCCACGTTCTTCTCCGCCGTTGCCGCCACCGCCCTCGCTGGAGGCGACCCCGACCGCGCCGCAAACATGCTGCGGGAAAACTCAGGCATCTCACTTAGCGACGCCGTGAATGAAAAGAAGCAGCGCATTGCCACGACCGAACCCGAAACACCCGAGGGATATACCTACGAGGCACCCGAGGACATTCACGTCAACACTCTAGCGGTTCCGCTGACCTCTAGCGGCACCGTATCCGAAGACGAGTCCCGTGCGGCCGCGCATTTCGCACGCTACGTGGCTGACAATGTGGAGCAGACTGAACCGAACCATACGGAGTCACTGCTGTACTCCACAGCCCAGGTTGTCAGCGAGCACGTTGCCGCCCAGCCGACGCTTTCCCCAGAAGACAACCGCGCTAAGGACACTTTGCTGCTGCTGGACACCTCAGAGGCAATGTCTGAAACCATGGGTGACCAGTCCGTATTCAGTCAGACTGTGCAGCTCCTTGATCCGCACATCCGGCAGGTTGCTGAAAACGGCGGCCGCACCGCACTGTGGAACTACTCCTCGCCACGCAGTTCAGGCGTGTCAAAGGGTTGGCGCAGCAATGTGCCGTTCTCTGACCAGTCTAAGGGCGAGAATGTTGTTAGCGCCATGCAGCAGTTCGGCCTCGGTGGTGAGCCATGGACTCGGTCGTCCATTCTCGCTGCGTTGGCCACGGCGGCAGAAAACGCCCGTGTTACTGGCAAGCCCACCCACATCATTCTGGTCACCTCCGGTACTGCGGACCGTATATCCGTTCACGATCTGTGGAATGATCTAGAGAAGTTCCACGACGCTGACGTGCATACTCACGTGATTCACGTCGGTGATGACCCTGTTGATGAATCTTTGGCCAGCTGGTCGAAAGAGCACTTTGGCAGCGCCGCCGTTGCGAAGACGCCGCAGGAACTGTCGCGTGAACTTGATCGGGCTTTCCAGGATTCCTTTGCTGGGCAGCAAAGCCCAACGTCGGAACACACCGATTCCTCCGACGGAGAAAGCTCCACTGCTGCCACGACCACCACGACGACAGCGGACCGTTAACCATGTCGCTCCAACTCACCACGCGGTTGGTTAGCCCATAACAATAACCACAGAAACCGGCCCCATACACGGGGTCGGTTTCTTGTTGCCAGCTCTTCTCAGCCTTCCGAGCCACAGCACAAAGCCGCCCTTCTCTTTCTGGGGAGATAGCACAGAAAGAGAAGGGCGGCTTTAGTGAATTAAGGCAGGTAAAAGCCTCACAGGTGTAATTACACCGCGTGCCTAGACAAAACTATGAGATGCGGCGGCGGGCGCGGCGCTCAGCCAACTCGTCAATAGCATCGGCGGGGTGCGCAGCAGGTTGGGCGGTATCGGAAACGCGCTCGGAGGGGAACGCTGCGATGGTACCGGTTAGTTCCTTCATGATGCCGGGCACTGCGATGCCAAACACACCTTGTCCCCCACCCAGGAGGTCAATGACTTCTTCACCGGAGCGGCATTCGTACACGGTGGTGCCGTCGGACACCAAGGTGATGGTGGCAAGATCGTCAACACCAAGGTCACGGAGTTTATCCACGGCGAGGCGGATGTTCTGCAGCGAAATGCCCGTGTCCAGCAGCCCTTTGACAATCTTCAACACCAGAATGTCTTTGAAGGAGTAGAGGCGCTGCGATCCTGATCCGCGTGCGGAGCGGATAGAGGGGACCACGAGCTTGGTGCGTGCCCAGTAGTCGAGCTGGCGGTAGGTGATGCCCGCGACTTGGCAGGCGATGGGAACGCGGTAACCCACTTCCTCATCTGGACCCATATCAAACAGTGATTCCTGCACTGGGCGCTGAGTGTCCGTCATTGTTTTAATCTCCCTGAATTAACCATGTGGTACTTCTCAGGCAAGATTAATTCACTTCACCAAATTTTGCACGCGACACGCCAAAAAAGTTCAATGATTAGCGTTTGCGATGCCCTGGTGATTCCCCGTCGTCGTTGTCACCCTCTCCCCCAGATGCTTCGTTTTCGCCGAGCAGATCAGTCTCAAAAACACCCATGCTTTGCATGAGTTCTTCGAAGTCAGCGTCGGCTTGAGCATCACCTGAGGCGGAAATGTGGTCATCGATCCCGTTTCCTACTACGCCGGACGAAATGCCAAAGTAGTGTGCAAGGTCGGCGTCACTCAAGAAAATGGATGCCTGCATAAAAACGTCGTCGTCGATTTCAATGGGTAGTTCGAGGATGCGGGACAGGATAAAGGCATCGGAAGGTCGAGCGTCGATTTCTTCACCATCGTTGGTGACCAGCGCAGCAATGTAGACACCTTCAAAGTTACTGTTGATCCGCACGGATTGGCATCCCGATGTCAGGCGCATCAGGGCGTCGGCAAGCAGATCATGGGATGCCGGCCGTTTTGGTTGGAAACCGGAGATCCGCGCTTCAATCTCACTTGCTTCTTCGGGATGGATCCAGATGGGCAGAATCCGGTTTGTTCCCGGCATGCGCAAGACCGCCGCAGTGAAGCCTTCGGGGCCTTGGACATGGATGCCGTGAAAATCAATCTGTGTGAATGCCATAACGCGTGTTACATACCCAGTTCATCGCGGAGCGAGGTTTTCACAAGGTCAGCATGCAACGACACAACCAACGCCGTCATCTGCTGGGACAGTTCCTCTGCACGTTGACGCGCCACATCGCTTCGGGATCGTGCAACGGGGGTGGCTACCTGGCCAATGAGTCCCGCCTGTCGGGTGGCGGCATTACGCAGCGACTTCAGGTGCCTGGCATCGAAACCAAACTCTTGCAGCGCCCATGCGGTGGTGGCGATGCGAATATCGTCGGCGGTGAAGTGTCCCGACGCATCGGGCTTGATCAGTCCCTCACGGAGAAGAACGCCAATGAAGGCTTCGTCCACACCCGCCTGGTCGGCAACATCCACGTCGGTCAAGCGAGTGGAGGTGGGTGCCCGGAAATTGTCCGGGCTAATCATGGGTTCTACCTGTGCTTTAGTCAGGATGGAGGTGACAGCACCTGAATCCATGGCTTCGAGTTGCTCGCGGATGACTTTCAGCGGCAGGTAATTGTCGCGCTGGGTCACCAAAATGTAGCGGAGGCGCTGGACGTCTTTTTCCGTGAATCGTCGGTAGCCGGACGCAGTTCGCTGCGGTGAGATTAGTCCCTCGGATTCCAGAAAACGGATCTTGGATACGGTGACATCTGGGAATTCAACTCGGAGTTGCTCTAGCACAACACCGATCGACATGGTTTTGACGGCCTTCGCTGCAGGAGCTTTGGCCGTATGAACCGGAGCAGATTTTCGTAGTGCAGACACGTTACTCGATTACAGGTAGACGATGGGGGTTATTTATGCCTTCGGCCCCGCAAGGAAGACGAGGCGGAACTTTCCAATCTGGACCTCATCGCCGGTGGAGAGGACCTCAGAATTTTTGGGTTCGCGGTTGACGTAGGTGCCGTTGAGGCTTCCCACATCAACCACCTCAAACTCACCGTCATTCAGGCGGAATTCTGCGTGGCGACGGGAGACGGTGACGTCATCCAGGAAAATATCGCTTTCAGGGTGGCGTCCAGCCGTGGTGGTTTCGCGGTCAAGGAGGAAACGGGAGCCAGCGTTGGGGCCACGTTTAACAATCAGCAGCGCAGACCCTTCGGGGAGGTTATCTGCGCTGGTGGCGGTGGGGGAACTTCCCGCGCCGGATTCCATTTCCTTGAGCAGGTCGGCACGGAAAACCGAGGTGGTTTCCGCTTGTACCTCAGGAATACCGGGGTTTTCGCTCATTTCTTGGACCTCCAGATTAACTTCTTCGCGTAATGGTTTATATCATAGCGGTTGATGTCCGCTGCGCGTCAGGCCACGCACGAATCCACAGCCACGAATCGGCTGCGGTTGAGGGGCTTTATACGCACAGTAGCTGACATAGGCGCGCCGCACTACCGGAACATGGAAGAAATAGCCCCGATGACGGAATTTCCGTTGCCGGACAGGGGGTTGTCGTTGACCATGTAGGTCCATGTGGCGGAGGGGCGAGCGAGCCCTTCGTCGTCCAGATGTGCCCCTGCGGCGTCGATACGTACGGTTTCAAAGGTGCTCACAGCCTCATCAACGGCACGTTGGGCGAGCTGCTTGAACTCCCCTACGGCGATGCGGTGGAACTCGTCGATGGGGGTTTCACGGGCGATGGCGCGCAGGTGAATGGACTCGCGAACGTCGTCAAGTAAGGCCAGGTGATCGCTCCAACCACGGTCCAAGTGATACAGCATGATGTCCCGCGCCGCCTGCTCTAACACGGGTTGCGGCAGGTCGCTTAACGACGCCGCGCGCTCCGGCACCCGCGCCGCCAGCTCTTCCCACGCCTTAGGCGTGTCCAGGAGGTCAGCGCGGCGTTCGTCAATGATTACGCGTTGGTCCGCCAGCAGCTTGTTGTATTTCCATGTTTGGGCGTGAATCTCCAGCAACTGTCCCTCGGTGACGCGCTGGCAGTGTTCCACAAAATCCTCGATACGCTTGGCGTTGATGCGGCCCTCAGCATCGGGCTGGGCCGTCACCGACTCCCCCGATCCCCCGGCGACCACCATATCGTCCTCCAGTGAGACGAAAAACACGGACAGACCGGGGTCACCCTGACGGCCCGATCGCCCCCGAAGTTGGTTGTCCAGACGCGCTGTGCGGTGCCGTCCCGTGCCAATCACGGCCAGACCACCGGCGGCCACCACCGCCTCGCGATCACTCTCGTCAGCACCGCCCAAACGGATATCCGTACCGCGGCCCGCCATCTGCGTGGAAACGGTCACACGCCCCACGTCACCAGCCTCAGCGATGATGCGTGCCTCCTCGGCATCGTTTTTGGCGTTGAGCACATTGACGTCAATGTCGTACTCGCGCAATCGCGCCGCCAGAGCCTCCGACTCGGCCACGTCATGCGTACCCACCAGCACGGGCTGGCCTGCCTCATGCAGCAGTCGAATCTCCTCCACAATCGCGTCGTTCTTTTCCGCGAGGGTCGCATACACACGGTCCGCTTCGTCGAAACGTTGAAGCTCGCGGTTTCGGTCAATCACCGACACTCGCAGGTCATAGAACTGCCGAAGCTGATCGGTGGCCTCCACCGCCGTACCCGTCATGCCGCACACCATCGGATAGCGGCCCATCAGCGCCTGCAGCGTAATCGTATCCAGGATCCGGCCGCCCTCCGTGACGGCCAGTCCCTCCTTCGCCTCCACCGCAGACTGCAACCCGTCCGGCCAGCGCTGCAAATCCGCCACGCGACCACGCGACGCATCAATCAACGCCACCTTGCCGTCACGCACAATGTAATGCACATCACGAATCAGCAGCTCCTGGGCATGCAACGCAAGATTCACCTGCACCAGCGTTGTACCCACATGCTCGTCGCTGTACAAACTACCGATACCCAACGCGCGCTCAATCTTCGCGGCACCCTCATCCGTCAAAAACACATTGCGGTGATCATCATCAATGGTGAAGTCCCGCTTCTTCCGCAGCCCCCGGACTACCTCCGTGATTTTCCCACGCGGGGCACGGCCTGGCTCATTACCGGCCAGAACAAGCGGAACCAGCGCCTCATCCACCAGCACCGAATCCGCCTCGTCCACAATCGCCACATCCGCGCCGTACTGCACTGCATCCTTGCGGTTAGTGATCAGCTGGTCCCGCAACACGTCAAAACCAATCTCATTCACCGGGCCATACACAATGTCAGCGGCATAGGCTTCACGACGCTCGCTCGCATCCAGCTTCTCGGTAATACTCGCCACCGTCAGCCCAAAAAACTCCACCAACGGGCGCATCCACTCCGCGTCGCGCTGCGCCAAATAGTCATTCACCGTGATCGCATGCACGCGTTTACCCATCAGGCCAAACCCAGTTGCCGCCATCGCACCCACCAACGTTTTACCCTCACCAGTGGCCATGTGAACCACATCGCCCTCAAGCAAACGCAGCGTCGCCTGTGATTGCACCGGAAACGGAGTAAACCCCAGTGTGCGCTCGGCAGCAATAGCAAGGATGGCGAGGAAGGTCGCGGCGTCGCTAATCTCCCCCGAAGCCGCGAGCTCACGGGCTTTCTTGGCCAGCGCGCCGTCACTTAATTTAGCCAGTTTGGACTGCTGCGAGGTGGCCTGGTCAACAATGGCGCGGCTACGCTTCTGATTGCGACTCGACTGTCCGCCCATCGCCTTCCAAAACCAGTCAAAACCAGCCACAATGACCATCCTCCGCTACTGCCGTGAAAACTTACACCGATGCGCTGCGCATCGACTCCCTTAATACTGCCTTAAACCTTAACCGAGGCGGCGGGAGCATGAAGCGACGGCGACTGTACCTGGGCGGGTGTACTTGGTTTTAGCTGGGGATTCGCGTTTTTTCTGTGCGTGTTATAACCTAAACAAGTTCGTTCAGCGCAGGTGATCACACCAGATGCTCAACAAACAACGGACTGTGGCGCAGCTTGGTAGCGCACTTGACTGGGGGTCAAGGGGTCGCAGGTTCAAATCCTGTCAGTCCGACCACTGTGCTCTTACACACCGCCACCCAATTGATTTTGGGTGGCGGTTTTTGCATATGGCGTATTTGTTGTGGGTGAGGGAGTTGTCTTGTCTTGCTTAACAAATACTCCCCATTACCCCGCCATCTTTGCCCCCAGATGTTGCTTACACCATCCTGACAATAATACTTCCACCAATAGCCATGGCGGCCCTAGTCAATTCAGGAAAAATCACAATAGCCCCATCCTCTCGCACGATAGTAAACAGGGCTCTCTATGGAGTGAGATAAGTGACGGTTAGCATGCTTCGAGCAGCACAGGGCACGATACCTAAGCTTCATACCAAAAGAGCTGACAAAGGTGACCACTATCATTGCGTCCGATGTAATTTTTCTGGAAAGTCACCGCCCTGCAAAAAATACTTCACCAGTTGAATATGGCTTGCAATATCACTGAGCATCCACGCATGGGAACCTCCTGGATAATAAGCGCAGTCGGATTGTGCATTTTGGCGCGTCAGCATTCGATGAGATTGATGAATTGTTTCAGACTCTTTCTCGCCCGAAACAAAAAAGGCAGGATTGTTGAAGTTTGCCTTAACCTTTAGAATATTGGCCTGCGACATAGCGCGGCGAAATGACCTTTTTGTAGCCCTTTGCAAATCGGCAACAAAAAGTTGACACTCCTCTTCTGGCACACCATTTTCCTGCATCATCTTTGCCATAAGCCTGGCAACGAATTCGGTATCTTTCAACAAAGACATCAGATACACTATGGCAATAATCTTGCGGCTACCTTTAATCGGCTGATGAGCGGCCCCGTCTACAATAACTTTATCCACTAAATCAGCCTGTTTTTCTAGTAGTTTCAGGATGAGACTACCACCCAGAGAAAGCCCGACAAGATGTGGTTTCCCATGCGCCTTATCCTTGATAATATCAGCAATTTTTTCCGTTACATCATCAAAATCTGCCCATTCTATATTACGGCTATTTCCATGCCCTGGAAGATCTATAAGGATGCAGTGAAAATCACTTTTAAGTGCAGCAATGTGATGTCGCCACATTTCACTGCTTGATCCTGAAGCATGTAAAAAGACGACGCTTTTCGTATTTTCTTGCCCACTTTCTTCAATAAATAATTGCGCCATCGCCCATCATCCTCTTGCCGTTTTATGGGATTGTAATATTTCTTCTTAGTATACCAAAGGCTGGCGAATACAGCGCAGATGTATGAAGGACTCCGTTGATCAACCTGGAATAACCACAAAAACGTAGGAATGAGATTAGGTCGTTAAATAACTCTGGCTGGTTCATCTTAGCCATCCACGCTCAGCAGAGGGCGTCAACCTGTTTCGTCAGGGTGCGATCATCATCTGTCACTAACCCCTAAGCCGCCTGGTGTGATGTAGTTTTTTGAGAAAATGTCCACACGATGGTTTACCAAAGTAACTCTCGCCTATCTGCACTAGGCACTGTTTGCTAGCTGGTTCCGAAGGCATGCAAACCAAGGCTGAATGGTGGGATATCTTACACCAACCAGAGAAGATAGGTCGTTGCTGAAGTAAGGTAAAGTGATGAACCATAAAGTTCGGGATATCACGCATGTAGTAGCTCAGTGGAGTTGGCAGCACTGGCGGGGGTTGACAGTAATTGTAGTGATTATAATGGGGTTGTGGCTCAATAATACGAGTCTCTTTGTGCCAACGCAGCACCCACGGATACTCGCTCACCGAGCCCTGGCGCAGACCTTTGACTACAGCAAAGTTGGTAGTGACACCAATACTGCGGCCATTATAGATAAGCCCCCTATCTTGAGAATACGATCCCATCTATGCGCGCTGCCTTTGATCATGGTGCGGATGTGGTGGAGCTTGACCTCAAGCTGACGAAAGATCAGCAATTAGCGGTCTTCCATGATTCAACACTGGAATACCGCACAGAGGCCAAGGGCGAGATTGGCAATTACACTATGGCTGAGCTCAAGCAGCTCGACATTGGTTATGGCTACACAGCGGATGGTGGCAAAACCTTTCCATTCCGTGGCAAAGGGGTTGGCTTGATGCCCACGCTAGATGAGGTGCTGACGGCCTTTCCACACAAGAATCTTCTTTTACATGTTAAGGACGGTAACCACCAGACATACGAAGTGTTGTGGGCCAAGCTCCAGGCAATGAACCCTGAACGCTTCAAACAAATAACAGTCTATGGTAATGACGATGGCATTGCCTGGCTGCGCCAACAAAGCGCTACGCTGCGTCTCTGTTCCAAGACAATGATGAAGGCCGGATTGCTGCGTTACTTGGCGGTTGGCTGGACGGGTTATGTGCCGCATGAACTGCACAATATGGAGCTGCACATTCCGCGGCGCTATGCACCACTGCTATGGGGCTGGCCAGGTAAGTTTGTTGACCGGATGGCGGCGGTAAACACGCGAGTAATGTTGGTCGAAGGCGATGGACAGTGGTCAGCTGGGTTTGATACAGCGGAGAGCTTGACGCAGATACCGCCACAGTTTGGCGGGTATGTCTGGACGAACCGGGTTGACCGTGTACAGCCAGTACTGCTGCATTGAGAAGATAACAGGCTCTTCGCAATTGAGGATGTAGTCGGAGCTGATGCGTCATTCCCGGTGTAGGGGTCAAGGTCTCCCGAGGATGGAAGTTCTGGCGCTGTCGAGCTGGGAGACCTCAACGTGCCTGACGTTACCTTCGCTTGCCCTGGCCTGACCACGTTTTGTCGGCTTGATGAGCTTGGTCTTGAGGTCACAGAGCAGCGGCTCGACGGCGTCACTGCGATCGGCGTGGATGAGCACGTGTGGAGATGCACCAGGCGCAGGCGTTCAAGACCGCTACGACCGAAGGACTCCCTGACGCGCTCGCGGTGATGGACCCCTTCCACGTCGTTCGCCTTGGAGGCGATGCCCTGGATCAGTGCCGACGCCGTGTTCAGCAAGATTTCCACGAGCATCGGGGCTGCAAAGACGATCCGCTATACCGGGCGCGGCGGCTCCTGCGCACCAGTGCGGATCTCTTCACCGAGAAGCAGCAGGACCGGCTCAAGGCGCTGTTCATCGTCGATACCCACGTCAAGGTTGAGGTGACATGGTCGATGTAACAACGGATGATCGCGGTCTACCGGTACGCCGATCGCCGCCAGGGACGCGCATTGATGGTCAAGCTGATCAACTTGATCAGCAACGGAGTGCCCAAGTTGCTGACCGAGATCATCACCCTGGGCAGGACGCTCAAGAATCAGTCCGTCGATGTGCTGGACTCCTTGGACCGGCCCCGGCACATCCAACGGACCGACCGAGACGATCAACGATTGCCTCGAGCACCTACGCGGCTCAGCACTCCGATTCCGAAACCTCACCAACTACATCGCCAGATCACCGCTCAAAACTGACGAATTCAGACCTCAACTGCACTCTCAACTGTGAAGAGCTTGGGACGCGCTTGTCCCAACTAGACGGAATGGTGCGGTGAAACTGTGCGGGTCATCCCACCCGCAGTGTCAGCTTCGCCAAACCATGCACCGCTGCAAGCCGCGCAGCTGCATCCTCCAGCGCCTTGGATGGTGGCGCTTGCTCACCTGGAAACGGGGTGACGACAAGATTCCCGTCCTCCATTTCCCAGATGCCGGTGATCCGGCCCCCTTGGGTCAGGACGGGAGCGATCCAACCCGCAGCCTTGCTCACCCGCGAGCGATGCTTGCTCGCCAGCATGTGAATGTCCTTAGTCCCAGGACCAAGGACGAACTGGTCGAATGCTCCTAGGAGGTGGGTAGCGCGGCTGGGCTGGGTGGCCGCGAGCTCGTCCTCATGCTCGGCGAGCAGATATCGTGTCTCATCCTTCACCCGCACTTCGACGATTTGTTCGCCAAGACTAGCGAACCAGCCCTTGAGCGTTGATTTCTTGTTGCTGTTGCGCGAAAGCCACGCGTCAAAGGTTTCAGGGGTCGCTGGGCCATAGACGGAAAGGTATCGCTTAATGACCGCTGGTGCTGCCTCCACAGGATCAGGTAACCCATTCCAGTTCTTCAGAAAACTGGCAGGGTTAGTAAATGTCACCTTCGAAGAACGGCTCGGGCCATAGCACAAGGCACCCTGCCATGCGAGAGGCTTGAGCAGAGCACCCCATCCGGAGCGAAGTTGTTTTTCCATCCCCTTGAACCGTTTGTCCCGAACCAGTTCACTCACTAGCTCATCGCGAGAAAGTACCTGACCGTCAAGGAGGTCAGCGACAAACTCCGTCAGTTGCTCGACCTCCTCTGGCGTAGCGCCGAAGTGCCGTGACCAGGTGGGCTTGGTCCACGTACGAGCGCTAGCTAGCAGCGATAGGTATTCCGCTACGTCCGCAGACCGCATCGCGTGCAGGGTTCCGCGCATCGCCCAAGTCTTGACAAGCGAGCGGTCGGAGTACGCACGTTTTACCCCTTCGGGTAGCGGGTTGCGTTGCCGCAAGGCGATAGCGGTCTCAGCAGCGGAAGCCACCTGTGCCTGCGTACCGCAGAGTCGTCCGACGATCTCAACAGGATCTGCGTCTGTTAATGGTTCCAGGTACTGCCTGTGCAGCCGCCATGCGAGCACCTGTTCGGCGGAAACCTCGATCAACGTCGTCTCCTTTCGTCGTTACCGTCAAATTCTAAGCCTCTTCGGAGTCTCGATTGGGTACACCGGGTAGCACCTCACGCAACCAGCTGCTGCGTGCCCACTGAGCTTTCCACTTCCGCGAGTATCCCACCGACACTTCCTCGGAGCGGACGCCGCGACAGAGAGCCTTCTCCTTCGTGAAAATGCCCACAGGGCGAAAGGCGTAGTCCTATAAGACGAACGACGGTACGATGACCACCGGCCCGGTTGCCGTCTGCTACGTCGAGTATGATGCCAGGGCACCACCACCAGCGCTCGGCACACATCCACCAACTTCTGGCAGTGGGCTTCGCCCCACAACTGCACCTCATCGTTCGATGTCGTCCACAACTCGTGGTTGCCCAGCACCCAGATCACCTTTATGAATCGAGTAGACAGTAAAGCAAAGGACTTTTCAACCTGGGAGAAAGTCCTCAGCGACGATTAACCAATCATCCCCCCATCGTCGGCTTCATGCTCTCCAGAAATTGCTGGTTCTCCGGGTAAGTGACATGCAGGTCGCTTACGGCGAGAAGTCTCCGAGATAAGAGTACTTAATATAGTCTACATCTCTATATCGACTCTGTGCGAGCTTGTCTAAAAGACCTCATCCACTGCCTGGACAACTGCGCGCCACCGTCACAAGGATAAAGACGCTACATGTACGCGGCTCAGCATTCCGATTCCGAAACCTCACCAACTGCATCTTCAACTCCCGACCCCCCCCTCAGCTGTGAAGAGCCAGATAACAAGTAAGCTGTCAACATAAAGACTTAGCACTTACCATATCGCACACTATAAAAATTTGAAATAAGGGAATAAACTACGGCTAAAGTAACTACTACCGATCGAGATAAGTCTGCCTGCCGCTTTACTGTAGACCATTTTAATTGCGTCCAGGCGAGGGCTAACCCTTCGTCTAACGCTAGTGCGACTGTCGCCCATGACATATTCAGCTTTATGAAAAACACGCCAACCTCAGTTTTCGCTAACGTATTCACCACATAGGTGGTGGAAAATTCTTTGAGCCGTTGGTGCTTATTCGTGCTATCAAAATGGCAGTGCTGTCATTGCTATATCTTACGTAACGATACATAAAAAGGAGTCCCATGCCTATCCACAATCCAAACGAATATCCCGCCATCATCGCGCGCCTCAGAACCAAGCTTTCTGAAAAGGGTGTGGTGATGGGGCCGACGCTTAACGAGGCGGAAATCGAAGCGTTCGAAATCGCTTGCAATACGCGCCTGCCGGAGGCCTACCGGCTTTTTCTTCAGCAGGTGGGCGATGGCTGCGAAGATACTGTGCAACCTAACGGTATAAGCATTTATGGTCTTAAGCGGCTCGCCGATACCGCAGTGAAGGATCTCTCCCACACTGTCACGATCAATGACTACTGGTTGTGGGAGGCAGAAGAGGACGAAGCGCTGCTGGCGGACGAGGTTTTTGATGAGCGGCTAGGCAACCAGGGTGGACCAAGGCTGCGGCGATACTTACCAGCTCATCACGGCAGGTAAATGGGCCGACGAAGTATGGAACTTCTGCGACGTGGGCGCGGGCCCATGCTGTGAGCACCAAGACTTCCTAGGCTGGCTGGAGCTATGGGTAGATAGTGACTTCGATGCGGACTTTTTTAAAGATTATGAATAAGCAGCCTTCCTACGCTAGTAAACATATCGTAGATAAATTTATACACACGGCATTATCCTAATCTTTAGTACACGCACCATTTTTCGCCGATACGCCCTCTCCTTCAGCTTGGAAGTCCCAAAAGTTTATTAACAACGTAGTCAAGCTCATTGCCTAGTCTGATAAAATAATTACTATCAATATATATCTCATCACTAAAATAGCAAGATCCGAAGGAATCGGTAATATCATAACTTCCCGTCATTAGATTTCTACTTGCGGTTATCTCTAGCACTACTTCATCATTTTCAGTGCTCACCACACGATCCCCGGAGAGCAACAGGCTCAGCACAAGCCTAGTCTCATCCTTCTTGACAAATATATCTACGTCAGTTTTTACAATATCGCCTTCAATAGCTTTCTGATCTTTTAACTTGATAACCTCAGAAATTAATTCAAGTTCGTCCACTTTGTCCTTCCCGAGAACTTCCCAAGAATAATGCAGCGCAACTATACTCACCACTAAAGTATCATTTCCTCTATCGCGTTGTCCTTATCGCCATTTCTTTTCCCATTTCATTGGCGGCCTCTTCAGATCGACAGACCGGCATGTTGCTTTCCTGCCTCTAGCCGATGTGAGCCCTAACCAGGTGCCACTCAGGGTGGTTGCGATAGACGTCGTTAAGCTTCCTGATGCCTGTGGGGTGCAGCAGGAAAAGTTGAGACGGCTGGCCACACATGTTTCCGGTTCGACTGCGGGTACCCCGCACGGTGGCATGACTCAGTTACCCCTCACCAAAAGAGGCCATCGCGGTGCACCGCACCAACCCACCACTCCACTCACAGCATCATCGCTACGTACCCCCATTTGGTCACAGTAATTTTTTCGTGCTTGACGTGTTAACAAACGTACTTGGTTAGTCGATACTAATGGTGGAATGCAAAGTACACGTGTTCCTCGGCCTTGCTGGGCATGAGTGGTTGTAGCGGTTTGTCCACGATGCCCAGCAAGGTTATATGTTTTTCCTTTCCTCTCCCCTGCTGGCCACCGCTGTAAGCGCCGCGTTGAGGATGCTGAGCGCACGCTTCTCGGTCATGCGGCGAGGGTTTTCAGCGGCACGCGCCACAGCTATCCCATCGGCGACGGCGAGGAGATGAGCCGCATCGTCTGCATGTAGGCCCTTGTCGGGGTGGGCTTCGAGCATCAAGTGCAGGAGCATTTTTTCAACATAGTCCCAGTTTGCACTGTGTTCTTCGCGGAGCTTTTCGTCCACACATGCGCGGGCGGCAAAGGCTGTCCAGATGACGGCACCTTCACGTGCGCGGTCGTCGGTAGCAGCGATGGCGTAGAGGAATGCGCGGAGGCGTTCCTCGGCTGTGGGCAGTTTGTCCAGGGTTTTTTCCATGCTCACAGTGAACTGTCGGTTGAGTTCGCGCATGGCTGCGACAAGTAGTTCGTCTTTTGTTCGGAAGTGATGTTGGACGGCCCCAACGGATACCCCGGCTTCAGCGGCAACTTTGCGCACTGTTGTTTCTTCGGGGCCGCGGGTGGCAATCAGTTTAATGACGGCCTCAAGTATCGCATCGCTTCCCATACGTTCGTATGGTACCATCGCCGTCATGAACAATACGATCGTATTGGAGTCTTCGCAACCGTCACCCGGCCCCTCACCTCGCATTGCAACTCTCGACATCGTCCGAGGCATAGCCATCCTGGGCACGTTATGGACCAACATGTGGCTCTTTACCAACATCAACGGCCTATTCGGTGCACTCAACTCCACAACAACCCAACCCCTCGCAGAACGCATGATTGTCGCGCTCAGCCAAGGAAAGTTCCTAGCACTGCTATCCCTTATTTTCGGCGTGGGTCTTGCACTCCAGCTGGGTTCTGCACGCCGCCGCAACCAACGCTGGCCGGGAGCCTATATCCGCCGCATGCTGTTGCTGCTTCTCGACGGCGCGATTAACTTCCTGCTCATCGCCGAGTTTGACGTCCTCATGGGTTACGCAATTACCGGTCTGATCGTCTCCTACCTGGTACTCACTAGGCCGCGAACACAACGAATAGTGATCATCACTCTGGGCACTATCCATGTTGCGCTTCTCAGCCTGATCGCCTGGGCGGCTGAGTTCTATTCAGGCGATACAGGCGATATACCAACTTCCGCTCACGTGAACACCCCATACGCTCATGGCAGCTTTCTGGATCTTGTGATGTTTCGCCTGAATAACGCAGTGCTGTTTCGTTCTGAAAGCATCCTTATTGCCGCGCTCACCATCGCGATGTTTCTGTTAGGTGTGCGGCTGCACGAAGCAGGAGTGTTCAATCCGGAAGCCACGAGCTTAAGGAAAAAACTTCTGCTCATTGGTGCCGTCGCGCTGCCGATTGATCTCGCTTTCGGAATCGCAGGAACCACAGGATTGGTGCTGCTGGAACGCTATGTTGTGGCACCTTTCACGGCGATGGGACTTCTTGCCCTCATTATTGAGGCATGCCAACGTCTTGGAACTACTAACCTAGCTGGGCGGCTTTTGCAGAACGTGGGTCGCACCGCGTTGTCATGTTATCTCTTGCAAAATTTGCTGGGCGGAATAATTTTCTACGGTTGGGGTTTTGGGTTGGTTAATCACGTGCAGTCGTGGCGTATTCCGGCAACTATGCTCGGATACATTGTTATTGCTGCGGCCGTCGTTATGTTTGCCAACCTGTGGTTGCGCCGTTTTTCCACCGGTCCGGTGGAGTGGCTATGGAAGAAGATGGCGCAGTTATAAGCTGGTATGTATGTGGATTTCCCCTTCTCTATCACTAACTGGCCAGCTTGTGCGTCTGGAACCACTGTCCCTGGACCACACTGACGCGCTTATCAACGCCGTGCGTGATGGCAACCTGCACACCTCCTGGTGGACCTCCACCCCCGACCTGGACACCATGGCTGATGACATTCGCGCCAAACTCGCCTTGAGGGACTCGGGCGCGATGGTGCCTTTCGCATGTATCCGCAGATCCAACGAGGAAATGTTGGGAGTGACCACGTTTTACGACCTCTCCCCTGCTATTCCCCGCCTAGAAATTGGATATACCTGGACCCGCGCGAGTGCACAAGGCACCGGTACAAACCCCGATTCCAAGTTGCAGCTGCTCACCTACGCATTCGAGGAACTAGGTTGCCAGTGTGTCGGCATCCGCACAAAGTGGTCGAACCAACAATCACGCACCGCGATAGAGCGCCTGGGGTTCAAACGTGACGGCGTCCTGCGCGCGCATACTCGCTTGCGCAATGGCGCGCTTGACGACGCCGTGCTGTACTCCGCGCTGCCCACCGAATGGCCCGCCATCAAAGCCAGGTTGGAAACGCGTGTTGAGCGGCATATTAGTAAAACCCACTAACGGTTTTTTCTCGGCCGATACTTTTTTGTGCGTAATTCCACATAACCCGGCACATCACCGGCAATATAACGTTGCCATACCTGCTGATACAGCTGGGCGATTGGCATAAGCAAAGGACTTCCAGGAAGCACCGGCCGCACCTTCACGTCTTGCCAAAGCAGGTAGTGGCGGGCCTTCCATTCTTCTACTGGACGATCCTTCTTTACACCTTCAAGCCAAGCACCAGGCAAAAACCAACTGCGGCCCGCACGCGCACGATGGCCTTCCACAATCAACCCACGATCTGCGAGCTCGGCAACTGCTGCCCGGAGAGTGGCCGCATTCCAGCTGTTCCACCTACGAACATCTGCGTCAGTTGGGTACATCAAACCCAACAACTGCAGGTAATAGCGCGCGGCATCATGGCTGACATTCAACTGGGTAGCAACTTGGTCTACTACCTCAGGGGCGGAAACCGCAGGGTCCCAGGGACACCCCTCCACATCATGCACAATGCTCAGATCCGCAATGTAGGTATCCAGATAGCCGTCCATCAAAAGCCTGATTGCCTGAACATCGGGGCGCTTATCTCCAGTAAAACCGGGATCAGTGAAACTACTGCCAAAAGGAACAGCGGCAAGATACTCAGAATTTTTCAAGTTTTTCTCTACGGATTCACGCAGCCACGTGAGTTTATGGGCAACAAATGGCCTTCCCGGATCGTTGAGCTCTAGATTTTGCGCTAGATGCAGGTAGGCCGCGAGGCAGTCACAATAATTAGAGGCAAAGCTACTATCATCCAACTTTGTTCTACTAAAAAGTGTTTCGTATCGTGGAACATACCATAGAGGTTCTGATAATAAATGAGAGTCAACGAGAACTTTATAGTAGGTATCAGCTGTAATGTGTATGCCAGGTTCCCCTAACCTTTCGTGCCAGTAAGAGATAATAGCATTCAAATCAGGGCCGTGGTCAATATAAGATACTGGGTTACCTGGTGGCACAGCCTGCGCTAGCAACTGAAGGAAGCCCGATATATCCGGACTATCATGTTGATCGTCAGAAAAATGATCTAGATACCTATCCTCCAGAAAGCTATAATGAAGCTGCGTAACTTTCTCTTCGGCAGTTGTGAATTTGTATCTGCTTGAAAATTTATCGTTTTCATCTTTCTTCATGCCGCCAAAAAAATAGCGAATACTAGCGGAAGGGAGAGCTGTTCCACAGGAAATTGTGTTTACTACATTATCGCCAAGAACCCTCTCTGGTGCAGCAGCAAGTGCGTCGAGACATGCGATTATATCCTCAGCTTTCATAGGAACATGCTTCTGATGAGTTACTGTATATTCACCGACCTTTTCCCTATCGTCCGGCATAAGAATAAAGCGACTTATATAACATTCGTCCACACCCCAATCGTATTCAGATTCGATTGCAAGACAGCCGTCAATAACAGACCCGACAGGAAAAATATCTGCAGCCTCGTCAATTCTTTTGAAAGTTCCAATTTTCACTAATGCGCACCGCCATCCATTCCCAAAAATGCCAAGCATAGTTGCAGTACGGAAAAAATCTACCAGATCGACAAAAGCATTATTAGCGCTGTAGAGGTGCGGAAGTAGTGGAGAGCCAAGCATGCCTATGATAGCTCGCTCATTGTGCATAAATTTTATCCATGCAGCATCAATATCCTCAGTGTAGGTAGTGGAAAAGTTTTTAGGATCAGCAATAAACGATGCAACAATCTTCGCATGATGTGAGGTAGTATATGAATTTTCGCTTGGAAGCTTATCTGCATATATGTACAGCAATTCTGCTGCGGCATCATTTATGGAAATGCTTGGAGGGCTAATATCATCCATGAGACCTTTAGCAAGTTTTTGGAATGCGGCAGCATGCTTACGAATAATTTTCTGCGTAGCTACCAGTTCATCCAACAATACATTATCAGTGACTTCTAACTGTGTCGAAAAAATAGAACGGACATCATCATCAGTGGTTGCGGCGATTACTTGCTGCGCCTGTTCACGACTATAGTTCCGCATAAAAACACTAGCGCGCTTATCACGGTAATAAAACTGATGGAAGGCAGCAAAAGGTATATTTGCGAGGATAGAATTTTTATCTTGGAGCGTTATCTTTGCCCCAGTTTCAGCATCTTTCCATGCCTTATTAGTGCTGTAAGATGCCAACCATATACCGCCACCGGGACGAGGAAATGCGCCTTTTATATATACGCCGCTTTCAAAGGTGCCGTGTGGTGACATAATGAAAAATTTATAATCACAGCTATATACAATATATACATGATGGTCTTTAACGACGCCGAGTAGGCTTTTCTTAGTTGTAGGACATGCCGGGATGCATGTCAATGATTCAGCACAGATTTTCGCATTTTCGGGAATTGCGGAAATATCAATTCCATAGGAACATACATCTAACTTTTCTAAAGCTTCCTTTGCGGTTCCCTCCCAATCAACAAAGCTATGATCAGTCCATAAGCGCACATTATCGCCACTACTCTGTGTAGAAAATATTGGGGAATTTTCTCTATTTATAGTAAAAACATTTCCGGGACCGTATATCCCGCTTGTAATTTCATTTGGCTCCAAAAGTCCAAATGCCGTCAGTCGTGTCCCATCAGATAAAGGAAGAGCATAACCATCTGTAGCACCCCAGCCTCGATCATCTACCGCGTATGTTTGTGCATCCCCCAGCCACATCAGACATGGTTCCTGCTGGTTCTGTAACGTAATGAATACGTATATTTTATCCCCTACTGTATAGATCGAATGAAGATCCTCGTATCGCGCGGGGAGTTCGCCACTGGCTATTGTGACGTCACCATCCACTATCTCCACATATGAACCAGAAACCACCGCTATCGCGGGATAGGAATTGAATACACTGAAATCAGTTTCCTTAGATTTAGATCTAACACGTGCGAGTGCTTGCTCATAAGCTGGCCATGTTAGTTCGGCGATAGTTCCTGTACGCACCGCCGCAACTAACAAATCAGTTGCATCATGCTCAAAAAGCTTTTTAATTCGTTCACCATACGCCTCATAAATTTTCGGCGATGCAAGAAAAGACCAGTCATTAATAATGTCGTTACTGTTACTAATGCTATTATGATTTTTTGCTAGCTCATCTATCTTTTTTCCCAGCAAATCCCGCGCACCTTCGTGCGAGAGAAAAACATCGAGGTACTTCTCTACCTCGAAGTTATATATCCCTTCAATAAAGTGCGGAAAAATCTCAGGATTTCGGGCTGCATGCACCAAGGAGCGACGGTGCGGTGCGTAATCATCTTCCAGCCAGAATTGCCAGTCTGCTTCTTTCCCACTCGCGTCAGTTCTGTCGCCATCCCACACAACACCATGCTCACACAATAGATCGATAACGTTGAGTGGCATCCAGATGAGTACCTTGTGTACACGCAATCCATGAAGCGCATCACCACAATAGGCAAGCTCCCCCTCAAGCACCGCACTATAGTCACTTATTCCATCATCACCACTGTAGGAGTTAATAAAGTCCACCAGCCACTGCGCATAGCGCGTACGGTCGGTGTGCATAAACTCCAACAACCCCGCAGCATGCCATAGGCGGAGAAAATGCAGCGGCGTTGTTTTCCGAGGCTTCACGTCCCACAGCACCTCAAGCGCCTCTGGATGCTGCTTCAACGTTTCGGCAAGCGTCACGAACAGCTTGGTTGACGCCTTTTTGAACACAGGAAGCTTCAGCAGTCCATTGACCAGAACGTCATCAACTTCAGTGTGGTCCATGCCAGCGTAACCCCCCAACTGCCGCAGCGCCGCAACTACGTCAGTTGATGGGCACACCCCAGCCCTAGCCTGCGCATGTACCAACCTCAACGCATACGCAAATCCCTGTCGTACATCGCCACCACGATTACCGACCGCCCGACACTCCGTCGCCAGTTCCGTTGCACTCACAACACCAGCGTGGGCAAATTCGACGAACGCAGCTTCGTGTCGCCCTACATCAATCGCAACGCCATGCGCACGTTCCACCGCTCGTGCTTTGCCGAAAAATTGCCGTGCGGCTTGTCGGTTCCCCACGGTGACAAAAGTTCGAGCCACTTCCTCCAAAAACGTCGGTGCAAAATGCGGTGCGGAAGCTGCCAACTGCGCGGTCACAGCATTAATACGTGTTCTAGCCCGTCGCAGGCTGGGGCGGCGACGAATCTGTTCCAGCTCTGCCACCAGGTTCAAGGCGTGGTGAGCGTTGTCTGGGTCGGTCATGATCGGCCAGGCGGGAAAACCAACAGCGTGTTGGGTGCTTGTCCCCACTGCCTGTTGTGTGTCGGCTTGCAGGCCAAATAATCCCAGCATGGTTGTTTCGGCGGACATAATAGGTTCGGACACTAAACGGACCACAGGCTGCGAGTGTGCTGGTCCGCTGAAACTCATTGCGATGAGGGGGTGTGTGCTTTCCATAATGGTGTAGTAGGTGAGATACTGTTGATTCCTTGGTTGAGGAAACCACACATCCACCTAGATAGCAAACAAGCAGCATAGCTTGACCAGGGGCAAGTCTTCCTACAGCGTAGTGTCATGCACCTACCCCAACTCACCCCCAGATGGCAATGTTAGCCCTGATTGTCCTCAGTGTCACTGGCAGCATCATTCTCAGCAACAGCGTCAGAAAAATACATGGATAGGTGCATCATGTAGGACTCTGCACTGTGCTCGACGGCTTCCTGAATATCTTCTGTCGCCTCAGGGTCGTTTTCAGTGCTGTGAAATTTGAAAATCGGCTGGTAGTCGGACTCGACATGGTTGGCTAGCAGTTCGAAGGGCCGAAGGATCTCCTCCACAAGATACCCCTGGTTTCCAGCCGGAGTGTAGCTTTCAGCGGGGCTACCCATGGAGACAGCAAGGCCCACCTTTTTGCCTTTGAAGGCTTCACCCCCTGATCCATACGCCCAGCCGTAGAGTAGTACTTCATCAAGCCATTGTTTCAACAATGGTGGACAGTTAAACCAGTACACCGGGAATTGGAAAACCACATTATCATGCGATTCTACGAGTTTCTGCTCGCGCTCAACATCAATTACTGCGTCTGGGTAAGTTGAATACAGGTGATGAACAGTAAAACGGTCCGGCTGTGTTTCTAGTTCCTCGACCCACCGCTTATTGATTTTTGAATCTTGATAGTTCGGATGGGTCACAATCACCAGAGTCTTAGTCATCTACTAAACTCCTCGCCATAGTGTCATGAGACGTGCAGTTCCGGCACTCGGAGCTACGCTGTACAGCGTATCACGGGTGTGACCTTAGCCCCGCACGGACGAACATACCATTTTATTTCCGCACTTCAACCGTGCCAAGATCCACAGACTGTCAGATCCGGCACTGTTGACACGACACCAAAAATGGGCATTCATTCCCCTCGAAACCCCCAGAATCAGATACCAATGTTGATAGCTGCTATCACCTTCTCACCGTCATAGTGCGCCTGCATCAACCCTTCATCGGAGTAAATTGTATCGGTCTTTTTGTAAGTATCACGCCCGGTGTGTTCGTTATAGGGAGAAACTTCCGCGTTGATAGTGTCATTCAGTGTGTCATCGAAAAACAGCTGCGTTGTTAAAACGGTATCGCGATTGATATGAACCTTGACATGAATATGCACTGTCCGTGAGACATACCATCCCGGGTAAATTGACGTGAACCGTACAATTCCCTCCGAATTGGTCATCTGCGCGCCACGCAAATACGTCCCGTCGTCGGTGGGAGATGCCTCTTGGTCGCCTGCGGCATAGCTGCCGGTGGTTGACCGCTTAGCGGCTCTCCCCTAGGTCCCCCGGGTCCTCCGGGCCTTCCATGGCCGCTTATCGACGCCGTGGTGGTTTCCGGTACTGCGCCGTATCCAGGTCTGCATACCCGGGGGTATCGCCACTGCGGTAGCGTTGCCAGGCATCGGTGAAGAGTTGGCGGTACGGCATGATCATGGGACTTCCAGCGATGACGGGGCGTGCTTTGGAATCCTTCCAGTAGAGGTAGTACGGGGTTTTCCACTGTTCGATGGGTGCGCTTCCTGATACGCCTTCAAGCCACGCGCCGGGTAGGAAGTAGCTGCGTCCTGCACGTTTGCGCTTTGCTTCGATGATGAGGTTGTTGGCGAGTAGTTCGCTGGCTGCGGCAGTGATGTCTTTTTTCTTCCAGCTGTTCCAGAGTCGGATGTTTTTATCGGTGGGGTGTGCCAGGGCAAGAAGTTGGAGGTAGTAACGGGCGGCGTTCTCACTCAGGGAAAGTTCCCGGGCAACGTCGGCAACGATGTCGGGTGCGCTGACGTTGGGGTCGGCGCCGTATCCGGGTGTGGCGTGTTGAGTGCGTAGGTCAGCGATGAGGGCGTCCAGGTGTCCGTCGAGCAATACACGGATAGTATTATATGCGCTAGCAAATCTGTCTATAAAGTCACTACCGAGTTCAATGTGTGTTCTGAGATCGGTGTCGTCCATGCAGTCGGCAGCATCGATTCGGAGTTGCTCTAGTTTCTGAGCAACAAGCTGCCGCGCAGGATTGTCCGCTGTGAGTTGTTCAGCCACGCGGAGGATGATAGTGAGGACGCGTCCGGCTGCCCAAGGGTTGTTGCTGACTACCCGCGAATGAGAATTAGCCACAGAGGTGTTTATAGGCAGTATGGCATAGGCGATCTCGTTTTCTTTGAAAAGTGTTTCCAGTCCTGCGTAGGTTTCGCTGCTGATGGGGAGCGCGGGCTGACCGTAGGTCTTTAGCCAGTAGTTGGTTACTGCGTCAGCGTCTAGCATGCCGTTGGTGTATGCGGCTATGTCATCGGGATTGATTCCTGCAGCGAGGAGATGGTGTTTGTTGGGGATGGTGCTGACGCAGAAACAGGCACCCTTGGCTTGGGTAGCGGTAAAACCGTAGCGTACGCGTTCGTCATCAGTGAAGAAAGCATGCTGGTAGATGCCCTTGTGATTGTATCCCCCACCGAACAGGTAAGTGATGGCCTGGGGTGGTAGGCCGGTGCCTACTGATACTGCAGCCACAGATTCGGGATTAAACCCACCTGGGATATCGCTCCGGCTTTCAAGAATGTCCAGGCACCGTAGAAAGTTGGCTGCTGTCATGGGTGAGTGTTGGTCGCGAATTATGGAATGCCCATCGAGGGTGCTGCGTTGGTCAGGCAACCACACAAATCGCAAAGCTGTGAGCAAACCGTAGCGCCATTCCTCATGGTTACTTAAAATGAGGCAGCCGTCTATGACGGTTCCCCGGGGCAGAACGTCGTCTCTCACTCGCGCTATATTGCCGAGTTCGATCACTCCGAGGTGCCACTGTCCGCATAGGATGCCACTATCAACCAGTTCTCGCAGGTAGCTCAGCATGCCTAGGTATTCCGCGCGGTCCGTAAACAACCCCGGAAGCAGTGGGCTTGCCACTATGGCGAGCAGGGCGCGTTCGTTGCCTGCATATTTCAGTATGGTAAAAGGCATGTGGTCTTGAACCTCGTACCCTGTGGCGTTGGGATCAGCGTTGAATGACGCAATGAGTTTTAACAGGTTCTGCGTATTTACGGTGGATTGCGTGTTTCCTAAGAGAATCTTCACAAGCTGTCGCGCACCTCCTTCAATGTCAATGGACTCAGAACCTGTCGCGACTGGCACAGGCGGAACCACTTCAACCGATTCCTCAGCCCACTCTTTGCGGATCTGCCGCAATCTAAATCCGCATGGGTCACGACGCCTCGTCAGCCGCTCTAGTAGCTCCGGTTGCGGTTCCAGGTATCGACGCAGCGCCTGTGATTCCTTCTCCATGAAGGCAGTTTTTCTACCGAACCTCGTCCATGGGAGGTCAAGCAGAGTGCCGAATAACGCGGCGTCGATACGCTCATCGTTGTATCCTGCGGCCTTACCGATGCGCCGTAGGTCGCGGCCCGCATTGGAGTAGGGCGCAACATTCGCGTTGCCCATGGCAATGAGCAGACTCAGAACATAATCGAAGGCAACTTCGGGGTCGAACCGTGTGAGCGCAGTGGAAGCTTCCCTGCTGAGTTCTTTGCCGTTGATGGCCCCGACGGTCGCAAACTCGGTGAAGACTGCGGCATGGCGTTCTGGGTCAATGTCCAAGACGTAGCTGTGCTCGATGTCGCGGGCTCTGCCGAAGAAGTACTTCGCGCGTGCAGTATCCCCAGAACCAATGAAGATGCGGCCTACTTCCTCCAACAGGGTTGGCGCGAAATGCGGGACCGATGCTGTGAGCTGTGCGGTAATGGTGTTGAAACGCCGGGTGATTTCCTGTGGTTTATTCGTATTTCTACGCGCCCACTCCAATTCAGCTACCAAGTTTAATGCGTGGTGAGCATTGTCCGGATCGGTGATGATCGGCCACGCGGGAAAGCCTGCAGCACGTTCCCGCACCACTCCAACGACTTTGCTGTCAGCCGGGGTAACGCCAACAGCGGCGAGCATAAGGCTTTCGGCCTCGGTAAGTTTCGCAGGAACCAGCCGCACCACCACCCTGCCCAGCGCGCTGGCGTGGAGCGCATTGAGTTGGTCATGGTGGTCAGTGACGGCGTGCTGCAGAGTGGCTATTTCATCTGATGGGAGTTGGGGCATGATTGTGGGGTTCCTGAAGCTGTGGAATTGATAAAGCGTTGCCTGCTATCACTATACATTTGTAGTAAAAACAATATGCAGAATGCATTCTCTCTACCCCACATGTAGCGGATCTACTTGCACCCGTAGTGGCAGGTTGTCGCGTTGGAGGTAGAGTTTCACCAGCCCGGCGCGTAGTGCTTTGCCCAGTGCGTAGCGTCGGCTTTCGGCGAGCGGTACGCGGATGAGGTAGCGCTGTGGTGGTCCGTAGCGGCGTTCGTCGTATTCGCCGGGTAGTGTCACCCCGGGGGGCAGATCCACGGGGCCTAGTACTTCCGCGTTGGGCGGCAGTTCTACGAGTCCCAGGTATTTTTCTAGGGATGCGGCAGCCCCGTCGAGTGCCGCCATGTGCACGGTTGGTGGGAAGTCTACTTCGGCGCGTTGGTCGAGTTCTATGGCGGCGGCGCGTACCATGTCCCAGCGGATCAGGGCTTGGACGGGCATGAGTCCGGAGGGGGCGACAACTACCACTTCCCCTCCTTTGTGGTGTGGTGCCACCAGGCTGGAGGCGGCGGCCCATTTGTGCAGGGTGTCTTCGGTGGCCCGCAGGTCGGGTCGTCGAAGTAGTGCCCAGGTGTCTAGCAGGAGGAGTGCTCCGTAGCTGCCGTCTGTGACGGTGGGTTCCGCGCCGGGTGTGGCCACGACAATGCGGGCACCGTCGTTTACGGTGTCGAGTATTTTGTTGCCTCCGGAGAGTTCGATAGGCACTTTCGGGAAGGCGCGTCCGAATTCTTCGGCGGTTCGGTCGGTTCCGAGGACGATGGCGCGGAGTTTGGTGGAGCCGCATTCGTTGCAGCGGTGTCGGGGGGCGGGGCGTCCGCACCAGCGGCAGGTTGGCACGGCGGCTTCGTCGGCGTTGCCTGCGGTGGGCAGGCCCAGGGGGCCGTTGCAGTGTCGGCATCGCGCAACGGCGACGCAGTTTCCGCATGCCAGGACTGGTACGTATCCTTTGCGTGGTACTTGAATGAGTACGGGTTTGTCGGCGTCAAGGGCGCGTCGCACAGCCTCGAAGGCTATTTTCGGCAGGCGTGCGGTGCGGGCGTGGGGGTCGCGTTCCAGGGCGGTGTCGGTGTCGGCGACGGCGTGGATGCGGGGCATGCGCATGCGGATGGTGTCGCGGGACCCAACTAGGTCATGTGCCCAGCCTTGCTGCACCATCAGCTGTACTTCGGGGGTGCGGGCGTGTCCTGCCATGATGAGAGAGCAGCCTTCGATGACGCTGCGGGTGGTCAGTACCTCCCGCGCATGCACGTAGGGGGCTCGGGGGTCGACGAGGCTGTCGTCACCGTCGTTGAGAATCACCGCAAGTTTCAGGTTGTTCACTGGCGCGAACGCAGCGCTTCGAGTGCCGATTACCAGCCGTCCCTGCCCGTGCAGCACTGACAGGAACCGCCGGTACCGCGCTTGCGGGCCGAGTGACGCGGTGAGCACGGTGATCTGTTTGGCTGACACGAGTTTCCGTAATGCCGCTTCCAGCTTGTCGACGTCCCGTTGGTCGGGCACCACGATCAGCGCACCGCCGTCACCCATTACTGTTTTCACAGCTAGGGCAGCCAGGGCGTCCGCCCAGGAGTCACCGGGGAGTATTTGCCACGCCGCTCGCGCGGTTGTGCCGCCAATGACTGCATCGACGAAGGACTCTCCGTACTGGTAGGCGGACCATGCAGACAGGTCGGGTTCCTCCACGTCCCCGAGTTCGTCCCAGGGCGTGGTGGTGTCTGATTCTTCGGCGCGGGCGTGCCTGCTGGGGATGGCGGCGCGGATAATGTCGCTGCGGATTCCTGCGTACCGGTCGCACAGGGCGTCGGTTAGCTGTCGCATCTGCGGGGGGTAGACCACTTCTGGTGAGATGACGTTTTTGATCCAGGCCAGTTCCCCGGGGTAGTCGGTGGTGTCGCCGCGGGCGATGATCAGGGCGTCGGTAAGCCTGCCGCTGAAGTAGACGCGGATGCGGGTGCCGGGTTGCGCAGCGTCGTCTTGGGTGGCGTCAACCTTGTAGTCGAAAAGCCGGTCGAGTGGGGAAAGCCCCAGTAATGGCAACACCCGCGCCACGGGCCTGGTGGGCGCTGGGACGCGGGCGGTGCTGGCTGACATGGCACTACATATTACAGGCCAGCCGCTGCTCGTAGTTCCTGCACGCGGTTGGTGTGCTCCCATGGGAGGTCCAGGTCGGTGCGCCCGAAATGCCCGTAGGCGGCGGTTTGGGCGTAGATGGGCCGCAGTAGGTCTAGGTCGCGGATAATGGCGGCGGGACGAAGATCAAATACTTCGGACACGGCTGCCTGAATGGCCTCGTCGGTTAGTCCCTCGGCGGCGGTGCCGAAGGTTTCCACGTACAGCCCCACAGGCTTTGCCCGGCCGATGGCGTAAGCCACCTGCACTTCCACGCGATCAGCAAGTCCTGCCGCTACTACGTTTTTGGCCACCCAGCGCATGGCGTAGGCGGCGGAGCGGTCGACTTTGCTGGGGTCTTTACCGGAGAACGCGCCACCACCGTGGCGGGCCATGCCGCCGTAAGTGTCCACGATGATTTTGCGGCCGGTCAGCCCGGCATCGCCCATAGGCCCACCGAGGGTGAAGGAGCCGGAAGGATTGACCAGCAGAGTCAGCTCGTCGGTCACAAGGTCTTCCAGCTCGGCGTCAGCGATCACAGGCTGGAGCACATGCGTGCGCAACTGATCCTCCAGCCATTCCTGAGTGACGTCGGGGTCATGCTGCGTGGAGATGACCACGGTATCCAGGTAGACGGGCTTGTTGTTCTCGTCGTAGGCGAAGGTCACCTGGGTTTTACCATCGGGGCGTATGTTCGGCACAATGCCTTTTTTCCGCACCTCAGTCAACCGTCGTGCCAGGCGGTGCGCCAGCGAAATGGGCAGCGGCATGTATTCGGGGGTTTCGTTGGTGGCGTAGCCGAACATCAGACCCTGGTCGCCGGCACCGTTGCGGTCGTTGTCTTCTACTTCCTGGCCAGAGCGCATCTCATGGGAGTTTTCCACACCGGCGCTGATTTCGTGGCTCTGCTCACCGATGGCGACGGTCACGCCGCAGGTAGTGCCGTCGAAACCTACCTCGGAGGAGGTGAAACCAATGTCGCGGAGGCGGTCACGCACCAGTTGCGGAATTTCGACGTAGCCAGAGCAGCGTACCTCCCCCACCACATGAACAAGCCCGGTAGTCACCACGGTTTCCACGGCAACGTGCGAGTGGGGGTCTTTGGCGAGCATGGCGTCCAGGATGGTGTCAGAGATGGCGTCGCAGATTTTATCTGGGTGGCCTTCCGTGACGGATTCGCTGGTGAAAAGGCGGAGCTGGCGGTGTGAGGCCTCGGCCTGTGTCATTATGTGGGTCCTTATGCTGTTAAAGAGAAGGGTAAAGCATTAATCCCTACCAATATAGACTAAGCTGTCTAACTGGACAAGGGCGGCATTAGTTCCACAACCTCGTCCATGATCTGGGCTGCAACTTCCAGCTTGGAGCCGGGCAGCACATCCACCACCCGGCCGTCAGGAAACACCATCCACCCAGAGTTTGTGTCCTGGCCGAACACTTTGCCTGCACCCACTTCATTGCACATCAGCAGATCGCAACCCTTGCGCTGAAGTTTCGCCACCGCATGGTCCAGGGGCGTTGCACCGTCATCGCCGGTTTCCGCAGCAAACCCCACAATCACTGGGTTTTTCTCCCAAATCCCGCTGGACCGAATCTCGGTCAGGCCCGCCAGAATATCGGGGTTCTCCACCAATTCCAGCTGCCCCAGAGCCTGCGAATCGGCAGCTTTTTTCAGCTTGAAAGCAGCCTGATGAGCTGGCCGCACATCCGCCACGGCCGCGGCCATGATGATCACGTCCTGCTCCCCCGCAACCTCACCAACCTTGTCCGCCATATCCCTGGCAGAGAGCACACGGTGCACCACTGTTCCACCCGCGGGGTTCGGCAGATCATCCGTGTTCGCCGCCACCACCGTCACTTCCGCACCTCGGTGCGCCGCTATTTCCGCCAAGGCAAAGCCCTGCCGCCCTGATGAGCGGTTGCCAATAAACCGCACCGGGTCCAGGTTTTCTTGGGTACCACCGGCGGTGATCAGTACTTTCCTACCTTCAAGATCGCGGGGTATCTGTGCCCCCGCATACACCGCCAGTGCCGCCTCGCCGATCTGCCCTGGTTCCAGTAGCCTGCCTGGGCCGGAATCGGTACCGGTCAGCCTGCCGTGAGCGGGTTCGAGGACGGTGATTGCGCGGCGTCGTAACGTGGCCACGTTGTCCTGCGTGGCGGGGTTCCACCACATTTCTGTGTGCATCGCCGGGGCGACGACCACCGGGCAGGTAGCCACCAGACACGTGGCGGTGAGTAGGTCATCAGCGCGACCCGCAGCCATGCGAGCCATCAGGTCAGCCGTTGCCGGAGCAATCACCACAAGGTCAGCTGCCTGCCCCACCCGGACATGCTGCACCTGATCTACAGCATCAAACACTGACGTGGACACAGGGTTACCCGAGAGCGCCTCAAACGTCGCCGCCCCCACAAATTTCAACGCCGACTCCGTGGGAACCACCGTCACCGAATGACCCCGCTCGGTGAAAAACCGCACCAGGTGGCAAGCTTTATAGGCTGCAATGCCGCCAGCAACCCCCACTACAATGTTCAACCCAGTCACATCAACATCCTTGAGATAAAAGAAAATCCCTGCACGCCCACAGTGTAAGCGCGCAGGGAAACACGATTATGGCAACAGGCCACTAGCCTTCTTCGTGATCCAACATTCCCTTGTTGATTTCACGCAGCGCGATGGACAGCGGCTTTTCTTGATTCTCCGGCTCAATAAGAGGACCGACGAACTCGAAAACACCCTCATCAGCCTGCTGGAAGTAGCTGTTAATCTGGCGGGCGCGTTTCGCAGCGAAAATCACCAGAGCATACTTGGAGGACACTTTATCCAGCAGCTCATCAATGGGCGGGGCGGTGATACCAATGGGATCATCGAACACCGCTTCGGTGATGGCAATATCGTTGCTCACGCTGTTGACGTTGGTCACGTTGGTCACAAGCACCTTTTCGAAAGTTACGATAAATGATCTACCCAGGATTGTACCTGAGCACTCCCTGCGAAACATAACCAGCGCGCAGCTAGTCACGTCCCAACAGGATCTCAGTGATTTCAGCCACCGCACGATCAATGTCATCGTTGACAACGACCACATCGAATTCATCTTTGGCGGCGAGTTCAGCTTTTGCGGTTTTAAGACGCCTATCAATGACGTCTTGCGGCTCTGTGCCACGGCCAACAAGACGGTCCACCAGGACCTCCCAGGACGGCGGGGCCAGAAACACCGTGTTCGCCTCGGGCATCATACGTGCCACGTTCCGGGCACCCACAATGTCAACCTCCACCAACACCGGTCGGCCCTCAGACAATGCATCACGCACAGGCCCAGCGGGAGTTCCGGATCGTTGCAGGCCACCATGAATGTCAGCCCATTCCAACATTTCCCCAGCGTCAATCTTCTCTTGGAATTCTTCGCGCGTGACGTAGAAATAGTCACGGCCGTCCACTTCACCGGGACGAGGATCCCTGGTCGTCATAGAGACGCTGAAATACAGTTGGGGAATTTCTTCACGAAGGCGATGAACCACCGTGGATTTTCCAACGGCAGACGGGCCAAGCAAAACCACTAAACGACCTTGGCCCTGTTCATTTTTAGGTTTATCGCCGGTCACGCTGATGTAGTCCTTAAGTTCCTAGTCCTCATCAGCGAAGCCGAAGCGCTCCAGCAGAGCGCGACGCTGACGGTCACCTAGGCCACGCAGGCGGCGAGTCTGAGCAATCTCCAGCTCATCCATGATTTCCTTCGCCTTCACCTTGCCCACCTTCGGCATTGCTTCCAAAATTGCGGAAACCTTGGTCTTGCCGATGGTCTCGTTGGACTCAGCCTGGTCCAAAACTTCCTTGAGGTTGGTGCCACCGCGCTTGAGCTTCTCTTTGAGCTCTGCACGCGCCTTGCGAGCCTCAGCAGCCTTTGCGAGGGCTTCCTTGCGCTGCTCATCAGTCAACTTGGGAAGTGCCACGGGGTTCCTCCGTAATTCAGATAAAGGGATGATTGCTATGTGGTATCGGTTGTACCATTTTTCGCCCGCAACATCGCGCAAATTTAACAATAATTTCATCGATGTCGGCCGAGGGCTTCCGCTAGTCTAGCACTCTTACCGGAAAATCCAAGGTGGCTACTCCAAAAAGCCATGTCGCGGCCCTCCGGATTGCCGCGATCAGCCCGATACTTTCTCACCGCTCACCTGGGAAAACCCGGATAGTCGGCCGCCGCCGCAGAAACCGCCTGAGAAAGTTCAAAAACCCCAGGTCCGTGTCGCAGAATGCCACGTGAGATGTTCGGAAACACCCACGCACTCATTTTTTCCGCCAACGTATCGACGTCCGCCGCACTCGCGCCCTGCGCGCCCACACCGGGCATCAACACTGGACCATTCAGGTCCGTGAGGTCGGGCACGCTGTCAAGGGTTGCGCCAACAACAACCCCCACATCACCGAATTCACCCGCTTTTCTCCATGACGAGTTTTCCGCAGCCGCAGCGTCCACCATGAGCTGGTCCAGGCGCACGCCATCGGTATTGACGCAGTCTTGTACCTGGCGACCTTCCGGGTTAGAGGTGGCGGCCAGCACAAACACTCCCCTGCCGTGAGTGTGAGCCAGGTCCAACGCGGGGCGCAATGCCTCAAACCCCAGGTACGGGGAAACTGTCACGGCATCAGCACACAGCGGTGAGGAATCACCGAGCCACGCTTCAGCGTAGGCGGCCATGGTGGAGCCAATATCTCCACGTTTCGCATCCGCCACGACCAAGGCACCCTGTTCGCGCAGGTCACGGATAGTCTCTTCCAATACGGCGTACCCCTGGGAACCAAACGCCTCATAGAAGGCAACCTGGGGTTTCACCAATGCCACGGATGGCCCGAACGCTTCCACACAGATCCTGGAAAACCGCCTAAGGCCGTCCGCAGTCACGCCTAGTCCCCACTGCTCCAGTAGCGCCGGATGGGGGTCGATTCCCACGCAGAGCCGCCCGCGCTCAAGCGAGACAGCCTGGAGTTTTTCACCGAAACTGCGCATCAGTCCTCCGTGTAGTCGAGTTCTTGCAGCGCACGCACCGAGAGCTCCCCGGCGCGGAGCGCTTCAATGCCTTGCACGGCGGCGGTCACGCCCTGGACCGTGGTGACCAGTGGGATTCCCACGTTAACGGCGGCGGCACGGATGTCGTAGCCGTCGTGGCGGGCACCTGCGGAGCCTGCCGGGGTGTTCAAAATCAGGTCAACCTCCCCGTTTTTGATGCGGTCCACGATGGAGACGCCGTCGGTTCCGGCTTTGATGTCGGAGTGTTTGAGCACGGTTTCGCAGGGGATGCCGTTGCGGCGGAGCATACCTGCGGTGCCTGCGGTGGCGAGCATGGTAAAGCCCAGGGAGGCCAGGCGTTGGATGGGGAAAATGAGTGTGCGTTTGTCGCGGTTGGCCACGGAGACGAACACGGTGCCGCTGGTGGGTAGTTCCCCGAACGCTCCTGCCTCGGCTTTCGCGTAGGCCGCGCCGAAGTTATCGGCCAAGCCCATCACTTCGCCGGTGGATTTCATCTCTGGGCTGAGCAGAGAGTCAAGCATGGAACCGTCGGGGCGTCGGAACCTGGTGAAGGGCAGGACGGCTTCTTTGACGGCGATGGGTGCGTCAAGGGGCAACGATCCACCATCGTGGCTGGTGGGGATCATGCCTTCTTCTTGAAGTTCGGCAATGGTAGCACCGAGCATGATGCGGGAGGCGGCTTTGGCCAGCGGTACGCCAGTTGCCTTGGAGACAAAAGGCACGGTTCGGGAGGCGCGCGGGTTGGCTTCAATGACGTAGAGGATGTCGTCTTTGAGCGCGAATTGGACGTTGATGAGTCCTCTGACGCCGATGCCGTGCGCAAGCGCGGCGGTGGATTCCCGAACTTTGTTGATGTCTTCCGTGCCGAGCGTCATGGGCGGCAGCGCGCAGGCGGAGTCGCCGGAGTGGATGCCCGCTTCTTCGATGTGTTCCATCACGCCGGCGAGGTAGACGTCGGTGCCGTCGCAGAGGGCGTCAACGTCGATTTCAATGGCGTTGTCGAGGAAGCGGTCGACCAGGACGGGATGGTCGCTGGTGATTTCGGTGGCGCGTTCGATGTAGTTGCGGAGGGAGCGCTCGTCGTAGACGATTTCCATGCCGCGCCCGCCGAGCACGTAGGAGGGACGAACGAGGACGGGGTAACCGATTTTTTCTGCGACATCGCGGGCCTGCTCGAACGAGGTCGCGGTGCCAAACGCCGGTGCGGGCAGTCCTGCCGTACGGAGTACTTCGCCGAATTCGCCGCGGTCTTCAGCCAGGTTGATGGCTTCGGGTGTGGTGCCCACAACAGGCACACCTGCGTTGCGGAGCTTTTCTGCCAGTCCCAGCGGGGTTTGTCCGCCAAGTTGGACAATCACGCCTGCGACTGTGCCGGATTGGCTTTCGGCGTGGTAGACCTCCATGACGTCTTCAAAGGTAAGGGGTTCAAAGTAGAGGCGGTCGGCGGTGTCGTAATCGGTGGAGACGGTTTCAGGGTTGCAGTTGACCATCACCGTTTCGTAGCCGACGCGGGAGAGCTCCAGGGCGGCGTGGACGCAGGAGTAATCGAATTCGATGCCCTGCCCAATGCGGTTAGGTCCAGAACCGAGAATGATTACTTTTTCGCGTTCGACTTGGGGCGTCACCTCTGATTCTGCGGCGGGGTCCAATTCGTAGGCCGAGTAGTGGTACGGAGTTTGTGCCTCGAACTCGGCGGCGCAGGTGTCCACGGTTTTGAATACGGGGCGAATACCCAAGGACCAGCGCAGACGGCGTACGCCTTCCTCACCGGCAAATTCCGGGCGAAGTGCAGCGATTTGCCGGTCGGAAAGCCCGTTGTATTTGGCGGTGCGCAGGAGTTCCTCGGTGAGCACCGGGGCGTCGACAAGCTCCGCGCGGAAGTCCACCAGGGCTTTAAGCTCGGCGAGGAACCAGGGGTCAATGCCAGAGGCGGCATATACCTCGTCCACAGTGGCGCCGAGCCGCAGTGCAAGTTCGGCATCGTAGATGCGGCCCTCGGTGGGGCGTTTAAGATCCGCAAGCACGGCGCTCACGTCGGTGGCGCGGTCGCCCGCAAATGCCTCGTCGGGGACAGTCCAGAACCCTGCTTGTTTGTTTTCCAGCGAGCGCATGACTTTGCCCAGCGCAGCGATGTAGTTGCGGCCGAGCGCCATGGCTTCACCGACGGATTTCATGGTGGTGGTGAGGGTGTCATCGGCACCGGTGAATTTTTCAAAGGCGAAGCGTGGGGCTTTGACCACCACATAATCCAACGTGGGTTCGAAGGCAGCTGGTGTGACGCCGGTGATGTCGTTGGTGATTTCGTCGAGGGTGTAGCCGATGGCGAGCTTCGCGGCGATTTTGGCGATGGGGAATCCCGTCGCCTTGGATGCCAACGCCGAGGACCTGGACACACGGGGGTTCATCTCGATGGTGATCAGGCGGCCATCGCGGGGGTTAACAGCGAACTGGATGTTGCAGCCACCAGTATCCACACCCACTTCACGCAGAATGGCGAAACCCTGGTTACGCATGATCTGGAACTCGCGGTCGGTCAGCGTCATGGCGGGTGCCACGGTCACGGAGTCACCGGTGTGCACACCCAACGCATCCACGTTTTCGATGGAGCACACCACCACGCAGTTGTCGTTGGCATCGCGCATGAGTTCCAGCTCGTATTCTTTCCAGCCGAGAATGGACTCTTCAATGAGCACATTGGCTTCGGGTGATGCCGCAAGTCCGCCACCGGCGATGCGTTCCACATCTTCGTTGGTAAAGGCCAGGCCGGATCCCAGGCCCCCCATGGTGAACGACGGCCGGACCACAACGGGAAGACCCAGTTCATCCACGGTTTCCCGGACTTCATCCATGGTGTGGCACACCCGGGAACGCGCGGATTCACCGCCGATTTTCGCCACAATGTCTTTGAATTTTTGGCGGTCTTCGCCGCGCTCAATGGCATCAATGTCGGCGCCAATGAGTTCGACGTTGTATTTGTCCAACGAGCCACGGCGGTCCAGGGCAATGGCCGCGTTCAGCGCGGTCTGCCCGCCGAGAGTGGCCAGCACCGCATCGATGGGGTGCCCGGCAGCGATTTCGGCTTCGAAGATTTTTTCAATGTATTCCGGCTGAATGGGTTCCACATAGGTGTGGTCGGCGAACTCCGGGTCGGTCATGATGGTGGCCGGGTTGGAGTTGATCAGGGTGACGCGTAGTCCTTCTTCTTTGAGCACGCGGCAGGCTTGGGTGCCGGAGTAGTCGAATTCGCAGGCTTGGCCGATCACGATGGGCCCGGAACCAATGACCAGCACGTGGTTGATGTCGGTACGCTGTGGCATTTACTTGTTACCTTCCTGGCGTGCTTCAAGGAGTTCAATGAACTGGTCAAACAGGGGGTTCGCATCGTGTGGACCTGCGGCTGCTTCCGGGTGATATTGCACGGAGTAGGCGGTGCCGTCCAGCAGTGCCACGCCTTCCACCACGCCGTCATTCAAGCAGGTATGGGTGACTTTTGCCGGGCCGAACGGGGTGTCGAACACCTCGCCAGCTGTGCCTTCCAGGGCAAAACCGTGGTTTTGGGCCGTGATGTCGATGGTGCCGGTGTCGTGGTTAATCACAGGCACGTTGATGCCGCGGTGCCCGAACTTCAGTTTGTAGGTGTTCATTCCCAGTGCCCGGCCCAAGATTTGATTGCCAAAGCAGATGCCAAAGAACGGGACTTTGTTGGCCAGAACCTCACGCACCACGGCGACCATCTCGTCGGCGGTGGCGGGGTCACCAGGACCGTTGGATACAAAAACCCCGTCTGGATTGTGGCGCATGATGTCTTCGTAGGAGGTGTTGGCGGGCACCACGATCGTACGGATACCGCGCTGCACAAAGTTGCGGGGCGTGTTGGTTTTAATGCCCATGTCGTAGGCGACCACGGTAAAGCGCTGCTCCCCTTCCGGCTCCACCACATAGGTATCGTCGGTGGAGACGTCGCCTGCCAAGTCCGATCCGGCCATACTAGGCTGCGCCTTCACTATTGCCAGCAGCTCCGCCTCCGGGCGCTGCGCATCTTCGCCAGAAAACAGGCCCGCCGCAATGGACCCATGGTTGCGCACGTGCCGCACCAGCGCCCGCGTATCGACGCCCCGGATTCCCACGATCCCCTGCGCCGTCATCTCGTCCTCCAAGCTGCGGGTGGCGCGCCAGTTGGATGCTTGATGCGCCAGGTCACGGATCACTAAACCAGCTACCCAGATTTTGTCACCGTGGGATTCCCCGTCTTCATCGTTCCAACCAGTGTTGCCGATCTGCGGGGCCGTAGCCACCACAATCTGCCGGTGATAGGAAGGGTCGGTCATAGTTTCCTGGTAGCCGGTCATGGCGGTGGTAAAAACTGCCTCGCCCAGGGTAGTGCCGGTGGCTCCGAAACCGACACCGCGGAAGACGCGGCCGTCGGCAAGCACGAGTATTGCCGGAGGGGTGGAAGTCACAAGGATGCCTTTCGGTGTTATTTGTTGCTGTGCTCTATGCCTGCGTACGTGGCTCGGCTGCGACGCCATCATTGCAGGTCACGCGGCCGCGCAGGATTGTATGTGTTACTTTCGTGTGGAATTCCATGCCCTCATAGGGGGTGTTGTCCGCTTTGGATGCCATATCCTCGCCGTGCGCCACCCAGTGACAGTCGGGGTCAATAATGGTCAGGTTGGCGGGCTCCCCCACCGCAACGGGGCGGCCGTGGCCGGGTAGGCGCACAATTTCAGCAGGCTTTTCGCTCATGACCCGCGCCACCCAGCGCCAATCAGCCGCGCCGGTACGCACAAAGGTGTCCGCGATGATGGGCAGCGAGGTCTCCAGACCCAGCATGCCGGGGCGGGCGTGCTCAAACTCGCAGCACTTGTCCTCGGAGCCGTGGGGCGCGTGATCAGTGGATACACAGTCGATGATCCCGTCCAGAAGTGCTTGCCGCAGCGCCAGCGTGTCATGGTTTTCGCGCAGCGGCGGGTTGACCCGGTTTACTCCGTCGTAGGTGTCCAGGCGCTCGTCTGTGAGAATCAGGTGGTGCGGGGTGACCTCAGCAGTCAGCGGGATCCCCTTCTCCTTTGCCCAAGTCAACAGCTCCACAGTCCCCACTGTGGAGGCGTGGCAAATATGCACCCGGCCGCCATAATCCCTGGCCAGCAGCGCGTCACGGGCGACAATAGATTCCTCAGCTGCGCGGGGCCAGCCGCGCAAACCTAGGCGGGCGGCATTCGGCCCTTCATGGGCTACCGCGCCTTCCGTCAGGCGTGGTTCCTCGCAGTGCTGGGCGAGAAGCACGTCCTGGCCACGTGAATACTCAATGGCGCGGCGCATGATCAGGGGGTTGTCCACGCACTTGCCATCGTCAGAGAACATGCGGACCTTGGCGGCGGAGTGAGCCATCATGCCGAACTCTGTGAGTTCTTTACCTTCAAGGCTCTTGGTAATGGACCCCACCGGGTGCACATCGCACAGACCAATAGACTGGCCTTTAAACCACACCGACTCCGCAATCACCGGCTGATCCATGACAGGCATGGTGTTGGCCATGGTGAACACGGCGGTAAAACCACCCTTGGCGGCAGCGGCCGAACCCGTGGCAATGGTTTCCGTGTCCTCCCTGCCAGGTTCCCGCAGGTGAACGTGCAGGTCCACCAAACCAGGCAGCAAGACCATGCCTTTCGCATCAATCACAGTGTCGGCATTGGCATCATCTGCGGCATCCACGTCTGCGATCAGACCATCTTCGATCAGGATGTTCACGGGTTCGCCTTCGCCATAAGGGCGGACGTTGCGGATCAGCACACTGCCACGCTCTACGGGGCCGAGGTCACCGGTTGCCGGATAGTTATTCTGAGACATCACATTCCCCTATTTTTAAGCGTTATCGGTTCCAACAAGCAGCGTGAACAACACCGCCATGCGCACGTGCACACCATTACTTACCTGCTGCAACACGGCGGTTTGCGGGGCGTCCGCAACCTCATAGTTAATTTCCATGCCGCGTAGCATCGGCCCTGGGTGCATCACTATCGCGTGTTCGGGGATGCGGGCTAACCGCTCCTTGGACATGCCGTACAGGGTTGCGTACTCCCGTTGCGTGGGGAAAAAGCCGCCGTGCATGCGTTCTTGTTGCACGCGCAGCATCATCACGGCGTCGGCATCCGCAATCTCGGAATCCATGGTGTAGGAAGTACGTACCGGCCAGTTCTCCACACCCGTGGGAAGCAACGTTGGCGGAGCGACCAGCACAACCTCGGCCCCCAGGGTGCTCAGCAGGTCCACGTTGGAGCGCACCACGCGGGAATGCAGGCAGTCCCCCACGATCACCACCTTGCGACCTTCAATGGTGCCGAGGCGCTGGCGCATGGTCACGGCGTCGAGAAGCGCCTGCGTAGGGTGCTGATGCGCGCCGTCACCAGCATTAATCACGCTTGGGCCGTCCAGCCACCTCGCCACCTGCGCGGCGGCACCCGACGAGGGGTGACGCATGATAATCGCATCCGCCCCGATGGCCGTCAGAGTGGCGGCGGTGTCCTTCAGCGACTCCCCCTTCTTCACGCTTGACCCTGACGACGACACGTTAATCACATCGGCGCTCATCCACTTGCCGGCCGTTTCAAACGACGCCCGTGTACGCGTGGAATTTTCATAAAACATGGTGAAAATCGTGCGACCACGCAGGGTAGGAAGCTTCTTCACCTCACGATCCAGCAGCGCCTCGCGGAAGCGGTCAGCCTCATCCATCAGGCCAACAATCTCATCTCGGCTTAAGTCAGCTATAGACAGCAAATGCTTCATGGTGGCGCTACTCCTCGCCCTGGGTGGTGGTCTCGGTGATGGTGCGAGTCAGCGTCACCGCATCGCGGCCGTCAATCTCCGCAAACAGTACAGTGACATCCTCGGCGCGGGAGGTCGGCAAATTCTTACCCACATAATCAGCGCGAATGGGCAGCTGCCTGTGCCCACGGTCCACAAACACCGCCAACTGCACCTGCTCCGGGCGACCAATATCGCGCAACGCATCCAGCGCAGCCCTGATGGTTCGACCCGAATAGAGGACGTCATCAACGAGGATTACCGTGGCACCATCAATGCCGGACGTAGGAATAGTAGTGGGTAGAAGCGCACGATGCGGCTTACCCCGCAAATCGTCCCGATACAGCGTCACATCCAAAGCACCCGTCGGAACATCCGCCCCCGAAAATTCCTTGATGCTCGCCGCTAAACGCTCCGCCAGTGGCACCCCACCCGAAGGAATACCAAGTAAAAGAATCTCTTGACCAGCAGTCTTCTCAATAATCTGGTGCGCGATGCGCGCGACAGTCCGATTCACATCATCCGCAGACAGCAGTTCCGTGACATCGGCAGTGCCATTATCGCCCATCGTGACCTCCTTTCCCGCCTCACAGTGCGGTCCGTTAAAGGATGCCTTTTAGCCTTTGACTGCGTATCACCATAGCACCGGCATGTTCGCGAGTGCCATGTGAGGGGTAAGCACGGGTGGAAGCAAAACCACTGCACAACAAGGTGGTTCTGCTTATCGACGTCGCGCGAGTCGCGTGGGTTGTAACTGTGACTGTTCCCTCTTGCTCAAACCTGTCCCGAACTAGTAGATTTGCAGTATGGGAGACTGACACACCGCACAAAATCCGTATTACGTTCTCACTAGGATGCAGTGTGTCTATTATTTCTTTTTCCCACGTCACTTTTTCTTATACCACCACCGATGTCCTCACAAATGTCTCATTCACATGCGGAACCGATGACCGCTTATGCGTTGTAGGACCAAACGGCTCAGGGAAAACAACCCTCCTCAAACTCGCCCTCGGCGAGCTCACACCACTTCACGGGCATGTGGACACACCACTTTCATGGGATAACTATGCCCCACCCACAACTGTCGGCGACGTAATTGATGCTGCATGCCACCAGGTACTCAAGCTACGACACGAGTTTGACATGCTCAGCCACAAGCTTGCCTTTGATGTTTCAGCAGAAACTGCCCGCCGCTTTGATGAACTACTCGCCCGCATGACAGCCATGAATGGCTGGGAGTTAGATACACAACTAGACAAGACTCTACGTAGCCTGGGGCTGGGTGACATTGCACGAGACCGCCCCCTGGATTCACTCTCACCTGGGCAACAAGAACGATTACACCTCGCCGCCGTTCTGCTGCGGGGTTCTCCCGCGTTGGTGGTCGATGAACCAACCAATCACCTTGATACGACAGCCCGAGAATTCTTGATACAAACCCTGACAGGCTGGAACGGACCAGTGCTGTTTGCCAGCCACGATCGTGACTTTATTGACCGTGCCGCAACCGGCATCCTCGACTTAGACACCACATCATGGCACGCCATAGCCACCGCAGCAGGACAACCAACAACAAACGGCATATATCGCTGCAACGGAACCTATTCCGATTACGTGCAAGAAAAAGATACGGCCCGCAGCCGACACTTACAGATACATGCCCACCAGCAACACGACAAACAGCAGTTGTTGCAGCACCGTTTTTCCTCTGAGACCATAGGTCACCGGAACGCCACCCCACGCAGCGAAGTACGCGCCTCGAAAAAGTACTATGCAGATCGAGCACAAACAGTATCAACCCGGCGGATCAATGATGATTCCCGCCGCCTGGACAGGCTTACAGAAGTCGAGGTTCGTAAACCCCGGTATGACGTAATCACTATTACTTTTCCAGATCCGACTGTGGTGTCTTCAGGCATTGCGTGTTCAGTAAGAAACGTGCATATTCCTGGTCGGCTGGGTCCTGTTAGTTTCGAGCTTGCTGGTGGTGAGCACATGATGATCACCGGGGTAAACGGTGCCGGGAAATCAACCCTACTGCGCTGGATTCATACCAGACAATGCCTGGCAGCAGAAGCCAGCGGCACCATAAGTGCTGCCGATTCGGTGTTCGTTCCGCAGGAACTCCCACGCAACAAAGACGAACTCATACCACCAGAGATATGGCATAACGGGATTGGTGACCTGGGTAAAGGCTTCCTTCACCCTAAACTATGGGCAACGCCACTAGAACAGTTATCGGATGGAAACAAACGTCGCGTTCAACTAGCCCTCGCGTTGGCACAGCAGCCGGATTTTCTGATTATTGACGAGCCAACAAACTACCTTGATATCGATACCATTGAATCTCTTGAAGCGGCCATAATGAGCTGGCACGGAACACTAATCATTGCCACCCATGATCAATGGCTGATTGATGCATGGAACCAGGCACCCGCCGATGGTGAACCGCACCGGCAGCACATCACTCTGACCACTAATGTCGCATCCAGTCAGTAAAATCACGCACTGCCTGCACATATCCCCCGTTATAGTCTTGGTCCAAAAGCCTGCGTTCCTTCCTCAAAAGCCATTGAACTATGGTGTCAATCTGATTGGGCGCGACTGTGGCGCGCAATAAATCCAGAGGCATATTCACCTCGACTGGTGGTTCTGACGATTTGTTATCCCACTCCAAGTAAAGTCCGTTGCCGTGAGCTGCCATGGTCGTTGTTGATCGCAGGGTTGACACCACCGCTACCGGGCCGAACTGCAATGCTGTCCACGAATGTTCAATCATGGAACTACCAGCAAGCTCATCATCGATCATCCACGCGGTAAAGTCGTCCATGGCCTGCCTCCGGCCTCCTGGATAGCTTTCATCAACAACCTCACCGGGATATTTGCTGAAAATCAGTGAGGAAAGCTCGATGATGGTCTCTTGTGGCATGTGTTTTTTGAGATGCTGAAGCGGCTGCGTTAATGCAGAACCTTCTGTATAGCTAGTAAACGCAGGATCATAGACGTTGACGCTGGTTTCTACGACCCCAGGACGCCTAGTGGGATGACTTGGCTCAAGAATCACTCGGCCATATTGTAGGGCAGTCAGCCGGTAGGCAATCATGTAACCATCATAATCTTGTTTTGGTTTTCATCACGCATCTGGCTGAGCCCTTGCTGTATCACAAAGACTATGATGACAACCATGTATGATGGCCACGGCATTTATTACCACACGCCTGAATTTTCCAATTACCGAGTTTGAACAAAAAAGTATTTACGGGAAAGTCCAAAAAAGAATTTCGGCAATATATTAATCACTGTTATTATGCTGTCGGCACAGTCGACAGCCGCTATTTAAAATCTGCCTACGTTTCAAATATAAAGTAGATTACCCTATCACATGCCGGACTTGTCTAACATGGTTGTTGTGATTCTTTTCCCACTATTGCACTTGATCAAGGTGACACACCCTGATCCGGTATACCCTTTATCGGTTGGGCGCTATCTGGAGTGATGATATCGGAGCAATCCTGTAGCTCTAAGCGCGGTGAGATCGCGTGTAATTCCTGGTGAAGCACTGTTGAGATAGAAGCAATTTCATGGTTGATGACCACTTGAATCATCGACGCGTACGCGAAAAATCTTACTTCACTTTTGCCCTTGATGAGTCTTGCACTGGCTAAAGTAGCGTCGACATCTCCCCAGTACCTAAATCAAGCTCCTTAATCTCATACTTGTGATATACGAACTTAATATCAAATTTTCATGCAGCCACAAAAGTAAAAATTCAGCGCTTAAAATTTTATAGGTTACCCCACGTGATGAAAGATTTATTTAAATTACCATTGTGCGACAAAAATATATTTTCAAACCTATACTCTATTCCCATTTGATCAATTTCTCTTACGTATCCAAATATTGCCCATTTTTCGAACGCCTTAGAGGCAAAATTTAAAGCAGATTCGTCTGTGACATTTGGATAAAATATACTTTTATATTCCTCGAGGATATCTTTAGGAATCTCTTCTTTCGCTATGACCAGTAGGCCTGACGGACAATCCTCAATCTCAGGGTAGTATATAGAAAATAGTTTAGCAGGAGATATTGGGAAAGAAATTCTTATAACTGCAGAAGTTTTTGCAGGTTCCTCCCTAAAGGGAAGCAAATCATCAAGGAAACTAAAGTTTGATGGCGGTTGCTTAATTGTCTGTGACCAAATTACTTCAACTGAGTTATCTTTATCCCAAATTTTTAGCACAGAATCAGGGCAGCCGTCAGCAAAAATGTAGCATTCTAGTTCGGGATTTTTGATGATATAATTAACTATGCAGCTGAAGGGGGTTAGTCTTTCCTCCTCAGAGGCGTCAACCTTAAATATGTCAAAATTTGTTTCGTTATTTTTTTCTTTGTATTTCAAAGTATATCCTCTGGTCTAGTGGTTATATTATCGGCGCACATCAAAGTATAGCTGTGTACATCATACCAGCAACATCATTACCGCATCCTATCAGCGGATTAGCATCTCCAATATTTCCAACTGTCTCCATCATTTCTTTAATAGAGTTATATAAGTCGGTGCATGCTTTAAGATATTTTCAAGGTGTTCATGAGGATGCCAGCCCGTCGGGCCGCTTTGAATATCTGCTCTTTTATTCTAGTAGTGACTTGAATAGGAATTTTATTGATTGGCTAGAGCTACAAAGTTCAAGTCATATAAAATTTCAAGAAGTGTTGATTTAATTTTTGTAATTAAGTCACTTATTAAAAATCTTTACACTGCTACCACTATTAGGGTGCATTGGTCGTGTAAGCCATCAAAGCCTGACACCAAAACTCACCTATCCTAGACCCATGACTTTCGCCACCAGCCACACTCTGCCGTTTGACCGAAAAATCGTGTGGGACTGGCATACCCGCCCAGGTGCGGTGAAGCGCCTGACCCCACCGTTTATGCCCATGTTGGTAGAAAAGGAAGCAACCAGCCTCGCCGACGGCACAACCACGTTCCTACTTCCAGGAAAACTCCAGTGGGTGGCGCAACACCAGTCTTCTGGCTACATTCCCGAACGGCGCTTCACTGATGTCTGCGTGTCGCCAGTAGTAAAACGAGCCGGAGGGTGGCGTCACACGCACACTTTCGCTGACACCCCAGAGGGCACCACACTCATTACCGACTATGTAGATTCCCGCATCCCAATCTCACACAAAAAGCTCTGCAGCGTTTTTGCCTATCGGCAACACCAGCTCTACCACGATCTCGCGTTTTCATCGTCGCTAGCTCTTACTAGCCCATCTACCAAACCACTTACCATCGCGGTCACCGGAGCGTCGGGCCTTGTGGGCCGCGCCCTGACAGCACAGTTGACCACACTCGGCCACGCGGTCATTCCACTTGTACGCAAAGCCTCTAATCTCGCCTCCACCACCAAACATGCAGCACATCCCCACTACCCTCTTCCTCGTTTCTGGAACCCTGTTAACCCAGCGCCTGACCTCCTTGACGGCGTTGATGTGCTGGTTCATCTGGCTGGCGAGCCAATCCTTGGGCGGTTTAGCCAGAAGCATCAATCTCAGATCAGGGATTCACGCGTTATTCCCACGCTTGCCCTCGCCAAGCTTGTCAGCCAGTCATCGTCGTGTTCGACCATGGTGTGTGCGTCGGCAATTGGCTTTTATGGCTTCACCACGATGAAACACAACACCACTCACGGTCTCACTGAAACTGGTACCCAGGGCGATGGTTTCCTTGCCAATGTTGTCGCACAGTGGGAGTCCGCCTGCGCTCCGGCTCATCCAAAACGCGTTGTCAACGTGAGAACAGGCATCGTGCTCAGTGCACAAGGCGGTGTTCTTCCACCGATGGCTGCGTTGTTTTCTACTGGTTTGGGCGGTCGTCTTGGTTCTGGCAAGCAGTGGATGTCGTGGATCGCGCTGGATGACCTCGCCGACATATATGTCCGTGCCATCGTCGATTCCACTCTCAACGGACCCGTCAACGCTACCGCCCCAACACCGGTCCGCAACAGTGAGTTCACTACCACACTGGCACAACTTCTACACCGACCCTCCCTTATTCCCACTCCGGCATGGGCGCCTGGTTTGCTTGTGGGTAAGCAGGGCACGCAGGAACTGGTTCTTGCTGATCAGAAGGTTCTTCCCGCCAAGATAACCAATCATGATCACAACTTCCGCTATCCCACTCTTCGGTCTGCTCTCGCGCACGAACTCGGCAAAGAATCCCTGTTCTAACCCAGCGCTTGGCGGCTGCTCCACAGCAAGCCGCTCAGACATGTCTATGCTGGAATAACAACACGTGTCCAGCCAGATGGGATTGTCAATGAGCTTTACCGCCAGCCATGTCCTACCGTTCGATCGGGAGTTTGTGTGGGATTGGCATACCCGCAAAGGAGCGGCTGCGCGGCTGATCCCGCCGTTTTTCCCCATGCACCCGGTCAAGGAGGCGGAACGGCTGTCGGACGGCACCACCACCTATTCTCTTCCGGCTGGTCTGCGCTGGGTCTCGCGTCACGACCTTTCAGCGTATCGTCGTGGCCACCGCTTTTCAGAGGTCTGCGTGTCGTCGCCGATTCGCTCCATTGCCGATTGGCGCCACACCCACAGTTTCGCTGACGTGGAGGGCGGCACCCTCATCACCGACGATATTCACACCCGCGCCCCCAGCGGCCCGCTCAAAAGTTTTCTGGCTTACCGTCAACATCAGCTGCTGGGCGATTTATCGTTCCTGTCCCGCATAGCAGCGCTTGTCGACGCCCCGCCCCTCACCGTTGGCGTCACCGGTTCCCGAAGTCTGATTGGTCGCGCCGTGACAGCCCAACTACGTACTGCGGGACACACGGTAGTACAGATCGTTCGGGAGAAAATGCGCCCTGGTAGGCGTTTGTGGGAGCCTTTTCATCCAGCACAAGACCTATTGGACGGCATCGATGTGGTGGTGCATTTGGCGGGCGAGCCGATGCTCGGCAGGTTCAACGACGACCACAAGAAAGCCATCCGCGATTCCCGCATCGTTCCGACCCGTAAACTTGCGGAACTCGCGGCGTCGTCACCGCAGTGCACGGCATTCATCTGCGCGTCAGCCATTGGGTTGTACGGCCCGCACACAGGCGAGGCGGCGGTGACCGAGACGTCGGAACCCGGCGAGGGTTTCCTGGCGGAGGTTACCCAGGAATGGGAGGCGGCCTGTGCCCCGGCTGTTGAGGCTGGCAAGCGTGTGGTGAATATTCGGACGGGCGTGGTACTCAGCGGGCGCGGCGGTGTGCTTCCGATCAAGCGCGTGCTGTTTTCTACTGGTCTGGGCGGAAATGTTGGCGGCGGAAGCCAGTGGGTGTCGTGGATTTCACTTGACGATCTCAGTGACATTTATGTTCGCGCAGTCGTTGACCCCACGCTATCCGGTCCGATCAACGCTGTTGCCCCCAATCCGGTGCAGAACCGCGACATCACAAAGGCGCTGTCGAAACAGCTTAACCGTCCAGCTCTCATGCCTATTCCATCGTTGGGACCGAAGCTGTTGCGCGGTAAAGAAGGTGCAGCCGAGATTTCCCTTGCTGACCAACGCGTCTCCCCCGCTGTACTATCAAGCAAAGAACATGTGTTTCGTTTCCCCACGGTTGAGGAGGCGCTGGCGCATGAACTCGGCGGCGATGAATTGTTGCCCGACCCAACCAAGGACTAAGGAGCCTGGCCATTCCTGACACAGTGACCCCACTTACCATTGATCGTGTTGCCGAGATTTTCACCAATGAAGACTTGCAATATCGCATTGGCGACGAACCAAACATCCTGCTCAGCGGTTTCCCCAACACCGCCGTTGCCCTCGTTATTGACGGCAACACCCTCAAGTTTGAGGGCCGATGGCGTGGAGAACCCCCATCCACTGACGCACCAACCATTTTGGCCGTGGTCAACGAATGGAATCTGACGCAGATCATGCCGGCACTTCACTTTGTGGAAACCACCCCTGGGACGTTGGCACTCATTGTGCACCGTGAACTGCTGACAGAAGGCGGCGTTTCCCGCAACCAGCTCGGTGCCTTCATCACCTCCTCAATTCACAACACCCTGGCGTGCTTCAACTGGCTGGAAGAGCAATTCCCCAAACTTGTCACCTGGGATACTCCCACAACAGAAGCAACCGAGACTGAAGGAGCAGCCGACGATGAGTGAACAAGTCACATCGGTCACCTTTGATGACGTTGTTAGTGTTATGGGCGAGTTCGGGGTTACCCTCACCCTCGCCGACGATGAACCCATCGGCAGCGCCAACCTCAACGGATATAACGTGACGTTCGCGCTGGTCAACAACACGGCAGTGATCGTGCGGGCAGATAAAACCACTGAGGAAAAAGTTGCCGACGGCAATCCCACCTTCTTCCTGGCCTGCAATCATTTCAATGCATACGTGCACAGCACCAAGGCGGCCGCCGTCAACCGCACAGAAATGGTGATCATTCGCACGGAATGCGAGTTCATTGTGGCCGCTGGCCTCACCCACGAGCAACTGAAGACATACCTGAAGAGTTCCGTGGACAATGTGCTGGCTGCGCAGGAGAACGTGGCGCAACTTGCCGCATCGTTGCAGGGCAACGGCAACACAGAATCAGAAGCAAAAGACACCGATAACTAAGCGGCGGTGAGCGTTGTTGGCCGGTGAATGTCGTGCTCTACCTCTAGCAGCGTGATAGAGCGCGGCAACAAAATGGCCATTGAACAACGTTAGTGCAAACTTTGCATAAAAGTATGCTTATCTTCAAGCTTGAAAACAGGGAACTTTTGCACCTGAGTATAAGCACACTTGACGATGTCAATGCCCTAGCGAACCTTAGGGCAGCCACCGCAGCCGCGCAATACGCGGTGCCTCCGCCTCGTCGTGACCCAACCCCGAACCCTCTTCAGCAGAGTCAAGCACCACAACGCTATCCGCGAGTTGTATGGCGGTGTTTTCGGCGCGGAGGTCGTCTACGGCACCCGCGATAGCATCAAGTGCTGCATTGATGTACGGCGCTGCCGCATCGGTGGAATATTCGCTGGCCAGTTCCACGCCCTCAACCACGGCAGTTTTAACGGGAACATCGGGGTTGAACAGTAGCTCCCAGGTGGCCACCCGCAGGATGGCACGGTCAACGGCAGGAAGGCGTTCCAGCATCCAGTTGTCCAGGAGGTAACGCGAAATAACCTCGTCAACACGGTCAAGTTCCACGGCGACCCCGCCCACGATCTCTTGGGTGTAGGGGGCAACTGGTTTCACCGGCGGGTCGGGCTGCTGGGATAACTCGATGCGATCGTCGACGATGGCCACGGGGTCAATGTCGCGCGCCTCGGCTTCGAAAATAATATCCACGGCGCGCCGACGGGCGCGGTAGCGCGACCCGTGGCGCCGGGACTTGTCTTGACGGGTGTTACTCACGGTCACCTTGTGGTTGAAAACTGTTGTTGAAACTTAGTTGTTGACGCGGGAGATGTAGGATCCGTCGCGGGTGTCCACTTTGAGCACATTGCCGGTTTCAATGAACAGCGGAACCTGAATTTCAGCACCGGTTTCCAAAGTGGCGGGCTTGGTGCCGCCGGTGGAGCGATCGCCCTGCAAGCCGGGGTCGGTGTGTTCAACGCGCAGTTCTACGGATACGGGAAGTTCCACGAATAGTGGCTCTTCTTCGTGGAAGGAAACCTGCACAACACTGCCGTCGAGTAGGAACTTGGCACCCTCACCAACCAGGTGCGGTTCGAGTTCGAGTTGTTCATAGGTTTTAGCATCCATGAACACGTAGTTCGTGCCGTCGTTGTACAGGTAGGTCATGTCACGGCGGTCAACGGTTGCGGTTTCTACTTTCACACCAGCGTTGAAGGTTTTGTCCACCACTTTGCCGGACACGACGTCCTTCAGCTTGGTGCGCACGAAAGCTGGGCCTTTACCCGGCTTGACGTGCTGGAACTCAATGATTTGCTGCAGTTTGTTGTCAACCTTCAGCACAAGACCATTTTTGAAATCGGCGGTAGTTGCCACGCGTTTTCTCCCTTGAGTTTTATACGACTAGCTGTTTTAGCCTACACCACACGTAGTTCTTTACTTACTTTGGTGATGATTTCCGGCTCACCAGAGGTGATGATGAGCGTATCTTCAATGCGAACTCCGCCTTTGCCTGGCACATAGATACCCGGCTCAATGGTCAGAGTCATGCCTTCTGCAAGTTCACCAGTTCCGGTAGTGGCGGCGTAGGGCAGTTCGTGCACGTCCAGGCCGATTCCGTGGCCTGTGGAGTGCACAAAATAGTCACCGTATCCGGCTGCCTTGATGATGTCGCGGCAGGCACGGTCCACGTCGCGTAACGACGTCCCGGGAGTCGCCGCCTTCACACCCGCCAGCTGTGCCTGCAACACCGTGTCATAGACTTCTTTGGTGAAGTCGGTGGTGTGCTCCATGATGAGGGTGCGGGTCATGTCGGAGTTAAATCCGTTGGCGTAGGCACCGAAGTCGATGGTCACCAAGTCACCGGCTTTGATGACGCGATCGCCGGCACCGTGGTGCGGCTTGGCGGAGTTCGGCCCAGAGGCAACGATGGTGTCAAAGCTGGGGCGTTCAGCACCGAGTTTTCGCATGCGATATTCCAGGTCTGCGGCAATATCGCGCTCAGTACGACCCACGGCCACTTCCCCAGCGGCCAGCATGTCTTCAAACGCCTGAGAGGCAAGCGTGGCGATACTACGTAGGCCGTCCAGCTCTCCTGGATCTTTCACCAGCCGAGATTTTTCGATGATGCCCCGCACCGGCACCAGTTCAACACCCTCGCCGCATGCTTGTTGCAAGCGCTCATACTCGGCAACGGTAAGGTAGTCAGCTTCGTAACCCACTCTGCGCGGACCAATAATCTCCTTCAGTACTGTATCCGCGCAGGGTCGTCCGAGGATGCAGTCAATATCGGGAACTTCCTCCGCGATTTGGGTGGTGTAGCGTCCGTCAGTGCTGATCCGCGCCGAATGGTCTTTGTTCAGTAACAGCGCCGCGTTCGAACCGGAAAACCCGGACAGGTATCGCACGTGGGTGAGGTGAGTTACCAGTACGGAGTCAACGTTCTGCGCGGCCAGTTCGGCAGCAACGGCGCGTCGCCGGTCGGGGTACTGAGTATCAGCCGTAGCCATGATGTGTCGTTCTTTCTTTTTGGTTTGATGTTCTTCTATCTAGATGAGCGAACCCCAGACAGGTCCAGCGAAATACTCCAAGGCCAGTTCGTAGCCTTTCACCCCAAGGCCCGCAATCACACCAATTGCAATGGGCGAGAGATAACTATGGTGCCGAAATTCTTCACGGGCGTGCACGTTGGAAATGTGCACCTCAATGAACCCTGCGCCATCGGCAATCTCCGCCAGCGCGTCCCGCAAGGCAACAGAGGTGTGGGTGAGCCCACCGGGGTTGATGATCACAGCCGCGCGGCGATCAGCAGCATCATGGACCCAGTCAATCAGTTCGGCTTCGGAATTGGACTGCTTAAAGTCCAGGTCAATTCCATAGTCTTTGGCGCGTTTCCGCAGCGTAGCCTCCACGTCGGCAAGTGTAGTTGTGCCGTACACGTCGGGTTGACGTTTACCCAAGCGGTTCAGGTTTGGCCCGTTCAGCACCACCACTGCTGTGTTATTCATGATTTCCCCTCTCACGGTTCAGAAATCGCCTGGTAGGCCGCCCGTAGTTCATCGTCACTGGTGTCTTCCAGTCGGGTGGTTTCCCCCACACCAGTCAATGCGACAAAACGGATATGCCCATCACGGTTCTTCTTATCCCGCCGCATGCCGGCGATGAGCTCATCGAAATGACCACCCTCATAGCTGGTTGGCAGGCCAACAGATGCCAGGATGCTGCGGTGACGCTGCACCAACGCGGCGTCGATAAGCCCCTTAAGGCGTGCTAGCTCGGCGACAAACATCATGCCCACAGCCACAGCGTTGCCGTGACGCCAGGTGAAATGCTCCCGCAGTTCCACGGCGTGACCAAACGTGTGACCATAGTTGAGGATTTCCCGTAGCCCCGCCTCCTGCAGATCTTCTGACACCACTCGCGCTTTCACCGCAACGGACCGGGCAACCAGCTCCGGCAAATGACCATCCACACGAAGGCACGCAGCCGAGTCGGATTCGTACAGGTCCAAAATCGCGGGGTCGGCAATAAACCCAGTCTTAATAATCTCCGCAGAGCCCGCCACCAGCTCATCCTCTGGCAGCGACCGCAACCGATCCAGATCAACAAACACGGCATACGGCTCGTGGAACGCCCCCACCAAGTTCTTCCCCGCCGCAGTGTTAATACCCGTCTTACCCCCCACAGCGGCATCCACCATGGCCAGCAACGTGGTGGGAACCTGAATAACCTTGATACCGCGCATCCAGGCCGCAGCGACAAAACCTGCAAGATCCGTGGCGGCGCCGCCACCAAGACCAATGACCACATCGCGGCGGCCAAAGTTCTTCTCCCCCAGCACATCCCAACAACGGCCTGCCACCTGCAAAGTCTTGCCATTTTCAGCGTCGGGCAGCTCAATCAGGGTCGTCTCCAGGCCCGCAGCAGAGACGGCATTGGCGAGGGAGGTCGCAGCGTCGATAAGTGCTGGCTGGTAGATAAGCGCAACCTGTGTCGCGCCGGGAGCTGCGGCGGCGGTGCGGGCGATGGTCTCGTCAAGCCCGTGGTCAATGACTACCTTATAGGGGTTCGGTCCGGTGACGTCGATGGTGGGCACGCGCCGTCCTTTCACAAAAGATGGAAAACTCAGCTGATGGTTTCAAGATATCGCAAAATATCAGCCACCACTTTCTGGGGTGTGCGGTGGTCGGTGCGAGCTTTGAACCCGGAAACCTCGCGGTATAAGGGTGCGCGTTCATCGACAAGCTGCTGGTAGCGCACCGCAGGATCGATTCCTGGCGCGCCTGTGACAACGGGCCTGGTGGGTGTTTGGTTGGTGCGTCGCACGCCTTCTTCAACGGAAACATCCACCCAGACGACTTCGTGGTTGGCCAGGAGCGCTCGCGTGGAGTCTGTGACCACGGCCCCGCCGCCAAGGCTGACCACGCCGTCATGTTGGAGTGCTTGGGCCACGTGCTGGGCTTCGAGTTCGCGGAATTGTTCTTCACCGAGGTCCGAGTAGACCTCGCCGCATGGTTTTCCTTGGTCTTGTTCGATGAGGGCGTCGGAGTCAACATGTGTGGTGTTGAGTGCGCGGGCTAGTCGACGCCCGATGGTGGTTTTTCCCGCCCCTGGGGGGCCGACGAGGACAACTCGGGGTTGAGACATCAACTGTTAAACTCCAAACGTTCTGTGACTTTTGCAAGGTAACTATTAATGTTTCGGCTAGTTTCTGAGATATTATCACCTGCGAACTTATTCAACACGGCGCGTGCAAGAACGAGGGTGACCATTGCTTCGGCAACAACGCCCGCTGCGGGGACCGCGCAGACGTCGGAGCGTTGGTGGATTGCCGAGGCAGGGTCTCCGGTAGCCATGTCGATAGTCTTCAGGGCACGGGGCACTGTGGAGATGGGTTTCATAGCTGCTCGCACGATGAGTGGTTGGCCGTTAGTCATGCCACCTTCAAGCCCACCGGCGCGGTTGCTGGTGCGTGTGATGGCACCAGTGTCGGTGCGAATGATTTCGTCATGGGCTTGGGATCCGCGGCGTCGGGCTTCGGCGAAACCGTCGCCGATTTCGACGCCCTTGATGGCTTGGATACCCATAAGCGCTGCGGCAAGTTGGGCGTCGAGCCGGTCATCGCTGGAGACGTGCGAGCCCAGTCCGATGGGAAGACCATGGACGATGACTTCAACAACACCACCGAGAGTGTCACCTGCTTTTTTAGCGGCTTCGATCTGGGTAATCATGTCCTGTTCGGCGCCGCTATCATAGGCACGAACCGGGGAAGCATCGATGGCATCGAGGTCACTGAAGGTGGGAATGGGACCTTGATACGGCTCAGACTCGCCGATGGAGATGACGTGTGACAATACTTCCACGCCGAGTGTTTCGCGGAGGAAGTTGCGTGCAACGGTGGCGGCGGCCACCCTGGCTGCGGTTTCACGGGCAGATGCGCGTTCCAGGATGGGCCGGGCCTCGTCCATGTCGTATTTGAGCATTCCGGCGAAGTCGGCGTGCCCTGGGCGTGGCCTGGTGAGTTTTGCACCGCGGCCGGAGTTCATGGCAGCGGCGATGTCGGGGTCGCTGGTGTCGATGGGGTCGGCGGACATGATGGTGGTCCATTTGGGCCATTCGGTGTTGCCGATCATGATGGCGATGGGGCTGCCAAGGGTCTGCCCATGTCGAACACCCGTCAGCATGGTGACCTCGTCGGCCTCGAATTTCATGCGCGCTCCCCTGCCATATCCGAGACGGCGGCGGGCTAGCTGCGTGGAAATGTCATCACTGGTGATGGGCACCCCTGCTGGCATGTGTTCGAGTAGCGCAATCAAAGCTTGACCGTGGGATTCACCTGCAGTTGTCCATCGAAGCATGCTAGTTATTGTGTCACGGAACCTGGGCCGGAGGAAAACATGCGCTGGTGTTACATCACCCCTGCGTAGTGGTGCCACAACACCACAAGCGCCGTCGCCCCGATCATTCCTGGGCCATGTGGCATGGCGTGTCGCTTGGTTATCAGCAAAAGGATGACGGTGCTAAGCGACGCCCCTCCTACCGCCACGAGCCACCCCCGCCACCCGCACATGGCAGCCAGAATCCCCAGGCTGGCAGCTAGTTTCACGTCACCGCCTCCGACTCCCCCACTGATGTACCCAGATGCTATATAGAGGGCGCTCCAGGCAACCCCGCCAAGTATCGCCAAGGGGTCACCAGCAGCGACGGCAACGACGATAGCCACCGCGAATCCCGTGTAGGTCAGCACATTAGGCAGCCGTGAAAAGCACACATCCCAACCAACAAGAAGACTTGCCCACACCCCGAAAAAAACTACACATGCACCCCACATGAGGCTTGATTGTAGCAGTTCTAGTGCAGGTCGTTGATCAGTGCCTGCCACATCGCCTCACGTGGCGCAGGAACTCCGGTGAACTGCTCGAATTGCCCATATGCCTGGTTGGCCAGCATCACGTGGCCGCCAACAGCCTTGTGTCCGTTGCGCTGGGTCTGCGTGACCAGCGGAGTCGGCCAGGGTTCATAGATCACGTCAAACACCGAGGTGTGCGCAAGATCCTGCACATGATCCTGGATTGCCGCAGAGGGAACGGTGGACACCAGCACAGCGGATTGCTCGGCCAGGTCACGCAGGGCTGCCTCGTAGCTCACAAAGGTACAACGTCCACCGTGGGCTTCCACGAGTGGCGCAAGTTCTTCAGACCGGTCGGTGCGGTTGACTACGGTCACCTGTGCCACGCCGAGGCTAGCCAGGGCCCACAGTACTGGCCGGGCGGTACCGCCACCGCCGATGACAGTGGCGTGAGCGCCCATCAGACTAGCGCTGACATCCAGCTCAGCAAGAGCACCAAATACCCCATCCACATCGGTGTTGTCTGCCCGCCACCCGGCATGAACTCCCTCACCAATGCGGACCAGCGTATTGGCGGATCCAATGCGCTCAGCACGGTCGGTGCGTTCAGTGGCAAAGTCCAGCGCGGCGAACTTTGCCGGCATGGTCACAGAGAAACCCCGGTAGCTGTTATCCAAGGCACCGATGAGTTCTGGAAGTTGTTCAGCGATGCACTCAAATCGCCCATAGCTCCAGTGCTCCAGCCCTGCGGCGCGGTAACCGGTGTTATGCAGCAGCGGCGAGCGGGAATACCCAATCGGGCTTCCCAACACTGCCGCGCGGTGCGTGATTGCTCTGTTCATATGCCTCACCTACCCTACCTTGCCCTGGAGCATTAGCGGTTACTATCCAGCACGCCGTTGCTGATGGCTTGTTGGGTGTCGCGCAGGTGGGCTTCGTAGGTGTCGTTGAATACGGTTGTACCCTTTTTGTCGATGGTCACAAAGAACAGCCAGTTGCCTTGTGCAGGGTTTTCCACGGCCTCAATGGCTTGGATAGACGGCGATGCAATCGGGGTATCAGGCAGTCCTTCCTTCGCGTAGGTGTTCCAGGGCGTAACCCGCTTGCGATCCTCGTCGGTGGTGGCCACTTCCTGGGAGGTAAGCCCGTAGTTGACGGTGGAGTCGAACTCCAGCTTCATGGGTGCCTTCAAGCGGTTCAGAATCACGCGCGCCACCTTATCGAATTCACCTGCAGGTGCTTCGCGTTCCACAAGAGAGGCTGCGGTGATCAACTGGTAAGGACTCAGCCCCACGCCCTGGGCACGTTCGACAATGCCCGTATTGTTGTAGGCGGTCTTGGAGTTCGTGATCAGGTCGGTGAGCACCGCGCGGGCATCATGGTCTGGGTTCACCATGTACTGTCCGGGAACAATGAGCCCTTCGAGACGTCGTGGGTCACCGTTGTGGGCGCGCACAGCGTCGAGAGCCCAATCGGGCACCCCCAGTTCCGCAGGGTCGGTGGTTGCGGCGATGTTTTGCAGGTCTTGGGCGTTGATACAGTTGCGGCTGCCTTCGTAACAGGTGACTTTGGAGATTTGGGAGTAGATGCCGTAGCGGGTTTGCCCACCCACCACATTGATATCCATGAGCGTGGCACCACCAACAATGTCGAGGGCCTCAACCTTATTTGCTGGGTTGACCAGTGCCGCGATAGCGGCGGCTGCGCTCATTTCCCCCTGAAGCCGATAGAACCCCGGCTCAATCGCGGAGGCTTTGGTACTGCTGTTTGCAGCGGTTTGAAAGGCGCTGTTGGATTTCACGATTCCACGGTTGACCAATTCCGGTCCGAGTTCAGAGACTGTGGAGCCTTCTTTGATTTCCACCATTTGCACAACGCCATTGCCATTTCCCTCGTAGTCGGTGGAGTTTCCGGTGGGGAATACACGCTGACTAGCCACGTAAATGATGGTAAAAATAATCAGAAGTAGTGAAGCAATAAGCACTGCAAGTCCGCGTTGGCGGCGTTTGACGTACATAGGTTCCATGCGGCGTGTTCTACGGGTACGGGACCGACGTCGATTGGAGTTGGAAGGCATCAGTAGTCACCTACTTCGTTAGCTGAGTCGCATGCTTGTAAGTAATTATTCCGTTCATCAAGCCAACTTTGCAGTATTTCCACCGCAGCGGCTTGATCGATAATGGTGCGTCCTGCTTTCGCTTTTACCCCGCTGGCACGTAATGCCTGCGTAGCGGTGACGGTGGTGAGCCGTTCATCTGCCATGCGCACGGGGATTAATTTTTCTTCACCAGCTAACCTGCGGCTAACCCTAGAAGCAATATCTGTGGCGTGTTTGACACTGGAAGAGCCTTTTCCTTTCAGCGTGCGAGGTAGGCCAATAACCACTTCTACCACGTCGTACTCATTGATCAAGCGCAGTATGCGGTCAATATCGGCTTTATCGTCGTCATCGAACATGGTTTCCCTGGATATGGTTTCCACCGGCGTTGCCAGGATGCAGCCCCGGTCAGAGACTGCCACTCCGATACGCACAGTACCAACGTCCAGTGCCAGCCTTCGCCCCTGTCCCGGATCGTCCCTGCCTGGCTTGTCTGGGGTTGGCTGCATGTGGTTTCGATTCCTTTGCTGTTGGTGTGTCACGCAAATTTTATGCGCCCACAGTTGTTGTCACGACATCATTATGGCATCACGCTGACGAAGCCCGAACGTAGCAATAAAACTGCCCCTTATAGTCGTAGTTCGTCGTTGTAGCCGCATACACCGTATCCCTTAACCTAACCGTTATCTACTCCAGGTGTGGGAATACGCAAGGGGCGTGTCGGATGTCATATACCGCACGCCCCTGCATCAGGGTTATGGTGAGCAGATTGACTACAGCTTCTTCAGCTCATCTGCCACAGCGGCAAAAGCCTCAGAAGCACCGCCAATATTGGTGCCGGAACCTTGAGCCATGTCGGGTTTGCCGCCACCGCGTCCTTCACAGTACTGGCCAACAAGGCCCACAAGCTGCCCAGCTTTCACGCCACGCTCAATAGCTTTCGGCGTCGCTGCGGCCAGGAACGGTACCTTGTTACCGTCATTGGCCACCAGCACCACCACACCGGCCTGATCACTCAAACGGTTCTTTAGGTCTGTACCGACGGTGCGCAGTTCACTGCCGCTAACCTGGCCGGGTAGCGTCATCGTGATCACTTTGAAGCCATTGACATCGTACGCTGCGGCAAAGAATTCCCCGCTGAGCGCCGCAAGTTGACGGCGGTTGAGTTCGGCGATTTCTTTTTCCGCCTGCTTAAGCTTGTCGGTCAGCTGTGCAATGCGGTCGGGAAGCTCCTCAGTGGGGGCTTTCAGCGAACTAGCAAGCCCCGCAGCCAGGGCGCGTTCACGGGACAGGTACTGGAAGGAATCGAGCCCCGAATAAGCTTCGATGCGGCGCGTTCCGGAACCAACGGAAGATTCGCCCAGTACCGCCACAGGCCCAATTTGCGAGGAGTGTTTCACGTGGGTGCCGCCGCACAGTTCCATGGAGAACGGTCCGCCGATCTCTACGACACGCACGTTGTCGCCGTAGTTTTCACCAAACAGCGCCATGGCACCCATGGCTTTTGCCTCGTCCAGGGTGGTTTCAATGGTGTTCACGTCCCAGTCAGAATCCACCGCCTGATTGGTGATAGTCTCAATCTCCCGCAGCTGATCTGGTGTCAACGGGTCGGTGTAGTTGAAGTCAAACCGCAGGTAACCTGGCTTATTCATCGACCCTGCCTGCACAGCGGTCGGCCCCAGGACCTGCCGTAGTGCGGCATGGATCAGGTGCGTTGCTGAGTGCGCTTGCCGTGCCGCATGTCGCCATTGCTTATCGACGCTCGCGTGTACCTGATCCCCCACGGACACTCCACCACGCTCCACTACGGCCTTGTGAACCCACAGCTTCTTGCCGATCTTTTGCACATCGCCCACACGCAGCACCGAATTCCTGGCTGTGATTACACCGCGGTCGCCCAGCTGCCCACCCGATTCAGCGTACATGGGCGTGATGTCCACGATAACCTCAACGGACTCGCCTTCGTGGGCTTCGGTCCGCAGTTCACCGTCCACCACAAGCCCCAAAACCTTGGCATCACTCTCCAGCTCGTCAAAGCCGGTGAATGTGGTGGGGTGTTCGTCAACAAACTCACGGTAGATGGACAAATCCACATGACCGTGCTTCTTAGCTTTGTTGTCCGCCTTGGCCCGGGCGCGTTGCTCAGCCATCAACGCGTTAAAGCCTTCCTGGTCCACATCAAGCCCAGCCTCAGCAGCCATTTCCAAGGTGAGGTCAATGGGGAAACCATAGGTGTCGTGCAGCGTGAACGCCTGCGCGCCAGCCAACGTGGTGGAACCGCTGGCTTTGACTGAGGCTGCCGCCTCTTCAAACAGGCTGGTACCGGATTCGAGGGTACGAAGGAACGCCTTTTCCTCATTCACAGCAGTTTTGAGGATGCGCTCGCGGTTATCAGCAATCTCCGGATAAGACGGTGTCATCGTATCCATGATGGTGTCCATGAACACACTCATCGTCTCTCCCTGCGCGCCAAGCAGGCGTGCAGAGCGAATGATACGTCGCAGCAGGCGGCGCAGAATATAGCCACGCCCCTCGTTACCAGGGGTAACACCATCAAGAATGAGCATCATTCCGGTGCGGGAATGGTCGGCGATAACGCGGAACCGCACGTCGTCCTCGTGCTTTTTCCCATAGGTCGCGCCGCTGAGTTGTTCAGCAGCGTCAATCACGGGGCGCAGCAGGTCTGTTTCGTAAACGTTGTCCACGTCTTGGAGAAGGCAGGCCACGCGTTCCACACCAAGCCCGGTATCAATGTTCTTCTTTGGCAGGTCACCGACGATCTCAAAGTTGTCTTTACCAGTACCCTCGCCGCGTTCCTTCTCCATGAACACGAGGTTCCAGATCTCCATGTACCGGGAATCGTCGACGACGGGGCCGCCTTCCTTTCCGTACTCCGGGCCGCGGTCGTAGTAAATCTCCGAGGACGGACCACAGGGACCAGGAATGCCCATGGACCAGTAGTTATCGGCCATGCCTAAACGCTGGATTCGCTCAGCGGGCAGTCCGATTTTCTTTTCCCAAATATCGGAAGCTTCGTCGTCTTCAAGGTAGACGGTGACCCATAGACGTTCAGGATCCAACCCGTAGCCACCATCCTCAACTGATGAGGTCAGCAGCGACCAGGCGTTTTTAATTGCTCCTTCTTTGAAATACTGCCCAAAGGAGAAATTGCCCGCCATCTGGAAAAACGTGTTGTGGCGGGTAGTGACGCCCACTTCTTCAATGTCCAGGGTACGCACACATTTCTGAATCGACGTGGCCGTAGCATTCGGAAATGGCGGGTTTTGCTGACCCAGAAAATACGGTTTAAAGGGCACCATGCCAGCATTGACAAACAGGAGGTTAGGATCATCCAGGATCAGCGACGCGCTGGGAACCTCAGTGTGTCCCTCGTTGACAAAGTGCTGAATAAAGCGGTCTCTGATCTCATGTGTCTGCACGGCAGAATTCCTCGCTATGAGTTGACGTTTTTCTAACAGCGGATTACTTTACCACGCTCGGCATTCTAGTTGTGACCTCGAATAATACGGCGTAGGCGACCAAGAAACTCGAACTGACGTTTTTCCGACCCATGCTCGGTGGGTTCGTAATACACGGCATCATCAAGATCCTCGGGAATGTAGCGCTGCTCCACCACTCCCCTCGGATCATCATGGGGATACTTATAGCCCACCGCGTGACCCAGCTCCTTGGCACCTGAATAGTGCCCATCCCGTAGGTGCGCAGGTACCGCGCCGCCTTTACCTGCGGCAACATCGGCCATCGCAGCGTCGATAGCCTTACATACGGAGTTGGATTTTGGCGCCGTCGCAAGGTGGATGGTGGCTTGCGCCAGATTCAAACGAGCTTCGGGCATACCGATAAGCTGCACAGCCTGCGCGGCCGCAGTGGCTGTCTGCAACGCCGTAGGGTCCGCCATTCCAATGTCTTCGCTGGCGTGAATGACAAGACGACGGGCGATAAAACGAGGGTCTTCACCGGCCACAATCATGCGCGCCAGGTAATGCAGGGCCGCATCCACGTCGGAACCGCGAATGGACTTAATAAAAGCACTAGTGATGTCGTAATGCTGGTCACCATCCCGGTCGTAGCGAACCACAACACGGTTGACATTATCCCTGATGGTGGCAACATCCAGCTCACCACTATCGACGACCGCCTCGGCTGCGGCCTCCAGGTATGTCAGCGCCCGGCGCGCATCCCCGCCTGCAAGGAGAACGAGTTGGTCAAGGGCCTCATCAGTGACGGTGATGCGGTTGTCTAAGCCACGTGCATCGGTGAGGGCGCGGGTGAGCACGGTGCGAATCGCGGCGTCATCAAGCGAGTGGAGTTGCAGGAGCAGAGAGCGGGACAGCAGCGGTGACACGATGGAGAAGGAAGGGTTTTCTGTCGTGGCCGCAACGAGCAGGACGGTGCGATTTTCTACGGCAGAAAGCAGTGCGTCTTGCTGGGTTTTGGAAAAGCGGTGGACTTCGTCGATGAAGAGGACGGTGCGGATTCCGTGGATGAGGTCGCGCCGGGCTTGGTCGATAACGGTGCGGACTTCTTTGACGCCGGAATTGAGCGCAGACAGTCCCACGAAGCGATGCCCTGTGGCGGAGCTTAGAAGTGAGGCGATGGTGGTTTTTCCGGTGCCGGGTGGCCCGTAGAGGATGACGGATGCTTCGCCGGAGCCTTCCACGAGCCGTCGTAGTGGTCGGCCTTCGCCGAGGAGGTGTTCTTGTCCCACCACGTCGTCGAGGCTGCGGGGCCGCATGCGGGCCGCCAGCGGCGCGTGATCACCGGGGTGGAAATAGTCGCTGGTGGGTTGGGGAGGTTTGGTGTGGGTGCTGGGGAACAGCGAGTCTTGGGATGACGTGTTGTTCATGGCCTGGCACCGCCTCCTTGATTTGTTTTTCCTGGTTTGTTTTCCCTGGTTTATTACTGCTCCATTGCTTGTAGGCGTTCTACCACTGAGTTGGCGAATGCCGCCACTTCGGGGAAGCGGGGATCGTCGCCACGTGAAGCGTAACGAGTGAGCGCTTCGAAAGTTTCCAGGAGGTCTTGGCGTGCGATGCTTCCTTCACCGACGATGGAACCGAGGCTTGGGTTGGAGAGCATGTCGTCGAAGGGGTCTATGTTGGCAGTTGCCAGGGCTTCGGTGGCTGCGTCGGGTATGTCGGAGTCGGAGTCTGGGCGGTTTCCCAGCTCGGAGACCAGCTGGTTCATGGATCCGAAGTAGAGGTAGGAGATGCTTGCCAATGCCCAGCCGATGAGTGCGGTGACGATGCGCGCTTGGAGGCGAACACGGTTGTTGACGTTGGGCCAGATTCCGTTGACTTCCCGCACCCAGGATTCGATGAAGGCGTCTGCCTCTACATCCGTAATGGTGTGCGGGAACAGGAATTGTGGGAATCCCGCGACAACGCAAGCGACATCGAAGGTAGAGTCCCGGAATCCGGCCCATTCGTAGTCGAGGAACTGCGTGCGTTCGGCATAGATGATGTTGTCGGGTGACAGGTCGAAGGGTGTGAAGGCTCGGTGTTGGCCGGACGCTAATCGACGCTGCGCGTCAGTGGCGAAGTCCCGAACAACATGTGGCACCTGCACGTCAGCGTTGCTCAGTAGCTCGATGCCATTGTCAATAGAGACCAGCAGGGAGGCGTCACGCATTTCGTGCAGTTCAGCGGTGTCTGGGTATCGGCTGAGCATGCGGGTAAGCAGAATGTCAAAATGCTGTTCTCGGTCGGCCGTGCCTGCATGCATGCGTCCGATGGACTGCCCAAGGTTACGCAGGAGTTGCAGGCGCTGTTCAGGCCCTGAGTAGTTGAGCAGGTCGGCAAACGTCTCGCCTTCCCCGGAGTCGGAGATAACAAGCAGTCTGCTGTCAATGTCATAGGCCAAAAGGACGGGCCCCGGGCGGACGTCTTTGGGCAAAGATGTGGTGAATTGATAGGACACTACTTCCCTGATCAGGGCGGCGTCGTCCATACTGTCGTTGGTGGCGGGAGTGTATTTCAACACCACGGAGCGTTGTTGAAGGAATGGTGAGGGGGCGACGCGGGCGCGGAGCACAATGGCGGTGCCGGATCCACCGAGTTTTTCGATGTCCGTGAGTGACTGGGTTCCGCCGAATCGTTTGGATAGCAGTTCCTCGGCGACAGCCACGATCTCATCGGTGCCACGCATCATCAACCCGTCTCCTTGTCAAAAATAAACGCGGTACATACCAGTTCAGGTGAACGCACCACTACCAGCCACTGTAGTGACAATACGACAGCAGCGTTATTTTGTATCAAAAATATGCATGAAAAGCTTGTGGTGTATGTCGCAGCAGCGATACACGCAGGACCGCGAGGGTGAGTGACTGCTCAGAGACCAAGCACAGTGAGTGGCGGCCCCGAAGTCCGTGCACTCCTGTGGGCCGCCATGCCTTTCACCACCTCATGGTGTCCGTGTTGTGTTTAGCTTTTCTCGGCCTTTGGCTTTGGCTTCGCGTCTATCCCCGCCTCTTTGCGCTGTGCCGCAGTGATCGGGGCGGGGGCATCCGTCAACGGATCAACACCACCGCCTGACTTGGGGAAGGCAATCACGTCACGGATGGACTCAAAGCCACCTAGCAGGGAGACAATGCGGTCCCAGCCGAAGGCGATGCCGCCGTGTGGCGGGGCGCCGAAGGCGAAGGCATCAAGGAGGAATCCGAACTTCTCTTGGGCTTCCTCATCCGTGATACCCATGACGGCGAATACGCGTTCCTGCACGTCACGGCGGTGAATACGAATGGAGCCACCGCCGATTTCGTTGCCGTTGCACACGATGTCATACGCATAGGCCAGAGCGTCACCGGGGTTGGTGTCAAAAGTATCCAGGCTTTCCGGTTTCGGGGAGGTGAAGGCGTGGTGCACCGCAGTCCAAGCGGAATGCCCCAGTGCCACATCACCGGATGCCTTTGCGTCGGCGGCAGGTTCAAACAGGGGTGCATCGACAATCCAGGTGAATGCCCACTCCCCTTCTTTGATCAGGCCAAGGCGCTGCGCGATCTCATCGCGGGCAGCACCCAACAATGCGCGGGATGATTTCGCGTCACCTGCGGCGAAGAAAATGCAGTCACCAGGTTTCGCACCCACGTGAGCGGCGATGCCAGCGCGTTCTTCCTCAGTAATGTTCTTAGCCACCGGGCCGGACAGTTCACCGTCTTCACCGACAAGGATGTAGGCCAGACCTTTTGCGCCGCGTTGCTTAGCCCAGTCTTGCCAGCCATCAAGCTGACGACGCGGCTGGGAGGCACCACCGTCCATGACCACGGCCCCCACGTAGTCGTTCTGAAACACGCGGAAGGACGTGTTGGCAAAAAAGTCTGTACATTCCACTATCTGGATGTCAAAACGCAGGTCGGGCTTGTCGGAACCATAGAGGCGCATGGCGTCGGCGTAGGTCATGCGTGGAATCGGGGTGGAAATCTCATATCCAATGAGCTTCCACAACGCCACCAAAATTTCCTCAGCCAGGGCGATCACATCGTCCTGGTCCACAAAGCTCATTTCCACGTCCAGCTGGGTGAATTCCGGCTGGCGGTCGGCGCGGAAATCCTCATCACGGTAGCAGCGCGCAATCTGGTAGTAGCGTTCCATGCCTGCAACCATGAGCAACTGCTTAAACAGCTGCGGAGATTGCGGTAGCGCGTAGAACGTGCCAGGCTTCAGGCGCGCCGGAACCAGGAAGTCGCGGGCACCCTCCGGGGTGGAGCGGGTGAGAGTGGGGGTTTCAATTTCCACAAAGTCATGGGAATCCAGCACGGCTCGGGCAGCACGGTTGGCGGCAGACCGCAGGCGCAAAGCCTCACCCTGGGTGGAGCGACGAAGATCCAAGTAGCGGTACTTCAAACGCGTTTCCTCACCGACTTCACCGGAGCTAGACGCGGCATCGTCTACCTGGAATGGTAGGGCGGCAGATTCGTTGAGGATGTCCAATTCGGTGACGTTGAGCTCTACCTCGCCGGAGGCAAGGTTGGGGTTTTCGGAACCTTCGGGGCGTTGCTCCACCACGCCGGTGACACGAACACAGAATTCGCTGCGGAGATGGTGCGCACGCTCAGCGACATCGCTGTTGCGGAACACAACCTGGGCGATACCGGAACGGTCGCGCAGGTCGATAAAAATAACGCCGCCGTGGTCGCGTCGGCGAGAAACCCAGCCAGTTAAGGTGACTGTCTGACCTGCTGTTTCTTTACGCAGATCACCCGCGAGATGTGTGCGCAGCACGTGAATTGGTTCCTTCCCATCGGAATTGTAAAAAGTCTCTGCCGGGCGATTCTACCTGCCTTACTGCAGAGTGTAAGCATTTGCCCCCTTTGGTAAGTATGGCAAGATCAGCACTATGACGTTTCGTGGTGATCTACGCAAAACCTCCGACCGTGCCCAACGCACCGGGGGCGGTGGCGGCGGGACCATCGCCGTTGGCGGCGGCATAGGCACTCTTGTGTTGGTCGGGCTTTTCCTCCTGCTGGGCGGAAACCCCTCCGACATCGGCCAGATCATTGGTAATGAGCAGCAACAAAGCCAGCCTGCGCTCCCTCAAGGTTCGCAACATCCCTGCGAAACGGGTGACGACGCCAACAAATACGTTGATTGCCGCGTGGAGTTGACCGGACAGTCCTTGGACCGCGTGTGGTCATCCATTCTGCCCCAACAAGCGGGGATTGCCTACACAAAACCTGGGCTTACTATGTTCACCAACTCCACAAACACGGGGTGCGGGCGCGCTTCCTCCAGCACTGGCCCCTTCTACTGTCCCAGCGACAAAACCGCGTATTTTGACGTATCGTTTTTTGAGCAGCTCACCTCACTGGGTGGTGCGAACGCCCCATTGGCCCAGGAATATATTGTCGCGCACGAATTCGGCCACCACATTCAGCAATTGGAAAGCACGCTGGGCCTGAGCAACTACAACGACCCGGGCGAAGATTCCAACGCCGTGAAAATTGAGTTGCAGGCCGACTGTTATGCCGGCATCTGGGCGCACCACGCACAAAAAGGCCCTGATGCTGACCTGGAGCCGATTACCGACCAGCAGGTGCAGGACGCCGTGGATACTGCCCGCGCGGTTGGCGACGACAACATCCAACAGCGCTCCGGCGGCGGTGTCCGCCCCGATACCTGGACTCACGGCTCGTCTGATCAGCGCCAGCAAGCCTTCCTGGCGGGATACCGTGCGGGCACTATGAGCGCCTGCGACACGTTGGAACGCGGCGCTTACCAGGGGTAGCCCGCTGTCAACCGTTCTGAGCGAACCTTGCTCTTCGCTCCTCCACGCTTCGGTGTGTACACCAATCGCAATTGTCGTTGCCCGTGGTGTGCCAATGGCAGCACGACGCCCGGAAAAACTGTGCGTCCTCAAACCATCCGTAAGTGCTGAGCGGTCGCCCATCACCAATTGCGTGCTCTAACAGGTCTTCTCCCACTGCCCCATGAAGGCCACAATGCTCGTGACGACGCCGCGCATTCCGCACAACCCCACCAACCGTTGCGGCTACGTTGCCATGAAGGTTGGCACGCCCCACTCCGGTTCCGGCACGGAAGGCATCCACCAGCGGTTCCATAAGCGTGGATACGTGATGCATACACTTAGCGGCGCTGCCATGAACCGTGTCCCACGAGGCCACGTGCAGCTCGGTCGCACCGCCATGAGTTATCCGTAGCGCTGTCTCATCTGGCGCAAGTACTGGAACGTTACCCGTGAGCAGCCATGTGCCAACCACAATGCCAACAAGGCGGTGGGCACAGCGTTGAAAGCTTAAAGACCCGGCAAAGCGCAGCCGTGGAGTCCCGTAATGTGCATGGAAAACCTGAGCAACTTCTCGTGCTTTACCGGCATCAGCGAGGTCGGAAAGCAGTACCATCTCAGATTCGTCGGGCAGCTCACCCACATGGAGTTTGTATTGGAAAGACATGCTGCGCAGGTTGGCGACGAGCGTGGCCACATCTCCATTCCCATCACGTTCATTCATTATCAATGCCCAATCGTTGGCGCTCAGCCTTGATCACCGCTGCCGCGAGCTGCTGTTCGCTCACATCCACAGCATCGGCAACACCCGCAGATTCAGAAGGACGAGCGTAGTGCTCAAACAACTGCCGTTTTCCAGCGAGAAGTTCCAAGAGGCGTTCGTCCACCGTATCGTCGCCAATCAAGCGGTGAACGTTGACTGCGGTGGTTTGTCCCATGCGGTGCGCCCGGGCGATCGCTTGGTCTTCAATCGTGGGTTTCAGCTGCGGTTCGGCAATAATCACCACGCTGGCGCTTTGAATGTTCAGCCCCACCCCACCAGCAGTTATCTGGGCGAGTAGCGTACTGCCAGCCGGTGCCTTACCCAGGGCATCAACGTAGTCTTGCCGCTTGTTTGGAGGAGTCGCCCCCGTAATGACCCCTGCGACCAATTCGGGGTCGAGTGCACCGGCGATAGCATCGAGTACGGTGCGAAAGTAGGAGAAGATGATGGCGCGATGGTTGTTGTCGCGGGCGTCGTCAAGTATTTCCTTGATACGGGTGATCTTGGCTGGCTCACCCGGCGCGAGAAAGGCAGCACGGCGAATGTCCATGAAGGAGCCTTGTTCCACTGCTGCGGCGTACACACGCTGGTCGGCGGGAGTGAGGGTGATCCAGTCGTCATTGTTGATGCGCGCCGGGAGTTCGTCAAGGACGTCCTCTTGATTCCTGCGCAAATAGGCGGGGGCGACGCGGCGTCGGAAATGTTCGGCGCTCATGGATTCCATGCCGCGTGTGATCAGTTCTGGCTGGACGTACCCCACCAAGGTGGCGAACTCAGACACGCGATTTTCCATTGGGGTACCGGTGAGCAGCAACGCATACTCGCATTGTGCGATCACTGACGCTACTGCTTGGGCGCGTTTGGATCGCGGGTTTTTCACTGCATGTGCTTCGTCCACAATGACCACGTCAGAGTCGGAAAGGTCCAGCACTCGTGCACCATCGAACGTGCATAGCAGTACTCCACCTGAATCAGCTGATGCCCAGGAGTGACGGTAGAACTCTTTACTAGGGCCGTGTGCGACGAAAACTTCCATAGTGCAGAAGGCGTTCAGTTCGCGTTTCCAGTTGACCATTACCGACGCCGGGCACACCACGACAATGCGTCGCAAACCGTTGGCGTACAGGTGCGCGGCAAAGGCGATGGCTTGAATCGTTTTGCCCAAACCCATCTCATCGCCCAAGATGGTTTTTTGCTGCACCACGGCGAAGCGCGCGCCATAGGACTGATAGCCGCGGAGGAAAAGATTTTTGACGTGGGTTGTATCCAGCTCCAACGAACGGATGCGCTGGAGAGTCGCGGCGTCGTGACGCTCATCTATCCCCTCGGCCTCAATTCGCAGCAGTGACCCCAATAAGCTCTGGTAGTGGGCAGGACGCTGCAAATAGTCCTGCCACACATCGTCGCCAGGATCCACCGGATAGCGCGGCTGGAACAGGCTGGGGTTGGCGATCATCCATGCCATGTCGTCGTGTGCTTGCGCATAGGCGGTGGGGTCGGTGTACGCCACAAGCCATGGTTCGGTGGCAAAGGAAGGCGGAAGCTGCGCGCACAGCTCCACTAAGCGGTCGCGCCGATCACGTTCCACTTCGCCCAGAACGCCGGCGCATTGTTCGTAACGCGCTAATATTCGCACCAACGCCACGGCCGGGGGTGTCGGTGCGTCGCCGATCAGTGGTGTGGAGGTGCTCGTGGCTTCATTCAGCAAGGTCTGCGCTGCGGCTTTCATGCGTATTGCCGTTTGTTCCCCTACCCCATTTGCTGCGGTTAACGCGGCTGCGGAGGCGCGTAGGACGTCCGCAACGGTGGTCACGCCAATGCTGTGTAGGTTGCCAAATCGCAGGCGATCTTTTGTCACCGTTTTCAATGAATCTACGGGCAGCTGCGCCATGAGCTCGTGGGCACGCCCCTCGTTCAACGCACGAACATGAGTGTCGGCTGCACGGCGTAGGTTAGGTTCAGAGTTAGGGTCGTCGAGCAGCGCACGAACCTGCGATTGCACCTGGAAGATCGCATATCCGTCGTAGGATTCCACCTGTGCACCTGGCATGTTCAAGGCTCGACCAATGGCCCGTGGGCCAGGCCCAGACAGCGGGTCGGTGGGCTGTGCATCGGCTGTGGAGGCAATACCAAGAAGCATGCGAACATCCGCATACCGCACGGGGCCACTGACTCGCTGCGCAAGAGCATTGGCATCCGCTATCGCACGGTTCACATCTACCCCACCGAACAAACGCCGCAAAAAACCGGCGGTGGCATCGGCGGCGCTGGACCGCAGTTGTGGAACGGCAGCTGTGTCATCCATAAACCACCGCAACGTGTCATACGCGCCGGGCCGACTACTTAGTTCAGCGTGAGCATTAACGTGCTGCGGCCACCGCACCCGTGACACTGGAAAGAACCGCGTATCGACGCCCTGCACACCCACGCCCTCCACGACAGCGTGCGCATCTAGTGTGCTCAGGAGGGAGTGTACGTGTTCCCGCAGCGCAATAAGCTCATCGGCGTGTCCGAGGACATCGTGGAGAGTGCGTTTATCCACATCCAGTTCCTTGTGTAGTGCCTCATCAAAACGGAGAGGCAACTATTAGTTATGATGGTGAAAACCCGCCCCACCTGTTCAGGAGTTGATCAGTCTCGTGCGTTCAGATGCCCTCGCCCGCCGCATTCGTATCATTGAGGCCGCGTGTGAGATCTTCCGCACCAGCACTGACATTGTTCCACTAGAGACCATCGCAGACAAAGCTGGCGTGGGCATTGCTACCCTGTACCGCAATTTTCCTGATCGTACCGCTCTGATTCACGCCTGCGCTGCCTACATGTTCGACAAAGTGATTGAGCTACAGCAATCGGTGTTGGAACGATTCGATTCCGACCCCGAGGCCGAGTGGTTCCGTTATGTGAAAGCCCTGGTGGATTTGGGAATCGCACCGCTGGTGTCCGCGCTGGCACCGGATGATTTTCAGGACATTCCGGCAGAAATCACGCGCATCCGCGCGGTGGCATCTGGCCACGGCAGCCAGATCATGGCGAAGGCCCAAGAGCATGGACTTGTGGTGGAAGGCATTCGCCATGAGACCTTCATCATCGGCCTCATTACAGTTGCGCGTGCCCCGGCCCCTGGGGTCTCAGCAATTGATCCAGATATTGTGCACCGACTGGTTAGTCTGTACCTTTCGGGTTTGCATTATGGCCCGCTTGCCGATTGGAATGCCGCCCCATAAACGGTGGTTTGAGCAGCTAGCCCAACTCGTCCACAAGATACGGCACCACAGCGGCAAGATCCATATCAGTCTGTGTCTGCGCAGCAAGATCTTTCACTGCGATAGTGCCGTTTTCTAATTCACGGTCACCCAAGATGAGCGCAAAACGCGCGTGGGCACGGTCGGCACCTTTCATGGCACCTTTGAGTCCACGGTCACCATAGGACATGTCACTGCTTACACCGTTGCTGCGCAGTTGGTTGATCACACCGACCATGGCGCGTTTCGCAGCCGAACCCATGGGCACTCCAAACACATCAACGCGCCGAGTATCGCCACCAGTCTCGGCCTGCTCAGCCTGGAGCGCCAAGAGCGTGCGGTCAATGCCCAACCCGAAGCCGATACCAGAGAGTTCTTGGCCGCCGAGCTGAGCCATCAGGCCGTCGTAACGTCCACCGCCACCAATGCCAGACTGCGCACCCAACCCATCGTGCACAAACTCGAAACAAGTCTTGGTGTAATAGTCCAGGCCGCGCACCATGCGGGGGTTGATCACGTAAGCCACGCCCATGTCGTCAAGTAGACCCGTGACGGTCTCGAAGTGCTCCTGGGTTTCCGGCGAGAGATGATCCAGCATCAGCGGCGCGTCGGCGGTCATGTCCTGCACCTCAGGGCGCTTATCATCCAAAACACGCAGTGGGTTGATTTCCGCGCGGCGTCGGGTTTCCTCGTCCAGCGGCAGGGCAAACAGAAACTCCTGAAGCTTCTGTCGGTAGGCGGGTCTGCAGGTGCTGTCGCCCAGGCTGGTGATTTCCAGACGGTACCCGGTCAAGCCCACTGACTTGTAGCAGCGGTCCGCAAGTGCCACTACCTCGGCATCCAGGGCAGGATCATCCACACCGATAGCTTCCACACCCATCTGCTGCAGCTGACGGTAGCGGCCCGCCTGTGGTCGTTCGTAGCGGAAGCATGGGCCTGCGTACATTAGCTTCGTGGGAAGCTGACCACGATCCAGGCCATGCTCAATCACTGCGCGCATCACACCGGCGGTGCCTTCAGGCCGGAGTGTCACGGACCGTTCACCGCGATCCTGGAACGTGTACATTTCTTTGCTCACCACATCGGTCGACTCGCCGACCCCGCGGGCGAACAGAGCAGTTTCCTCGAAGATTGGCAGCTCAATGTACTCGTACCCGGCCACATGAGCCTGATGTAGGAATCCATTCCGTACACGCAGGAACTCAGTGGACGCAGGTGGCACATAGTCCGGCACGCCTTTGGGTGCGGAAAAGCGTTGAATCTTCTTGGAATTACTCACGGCTACTCAGTATAGCTGCCGAAGGAAGGGGTTATTCATCCTCTCAGCACGCATTGTTGTGGCCGGACCATGGCCGGGAAGCACATGCAGATGATCCGCCAAAGACAAGACTGGCCCCTTGAGTGTGGCCTCCATATCCTCTGGGCTGGAATGCGGGAGATCCGTCCGACCAATAGAACCTTGGAACAGCACATCACCGCTGAACACCACATCGTCCCCCACCAGCAGCACCGATCCTGGTGAATGCCCCGGCGCGTGCACCACCCGAAACTCATGCCCAGCGAAATCAAGGACGTGGCCTTCCTCTAGTGGCAGTGAGTTCGGGTAGGGCGTCATGTTCACGACGTCGAAAAGCAGCGATGTTTGAGACGACACGGCAATTGACGGATCCTCAAGCATGGGTGCATCCAGGGCATGAATATAGATGTCTATGCCCCATCGTTTGGCAAGCTGCGCTGCGTCGCGAGTGTGGTCCACGTGCCCATGCGTCAGCACAATCTTGTCTACGGTCAGCTCCTGATCAGCCACGAGCTGCACAAGTTTGTCATGGGCGTGCATGCCCGGGTCGATGACCACGCAATGCCGCTCCCCTTCCGGTCCGTCACCGACCCACACGTAGCAGTTTGTCTTGAACGGGCCGGCAGCAAAACCATGTATCTCCATACCAACAAAGCCTAATCGGTTAGTGCCTTAAATCCCGCAACCGCTAGGATGGGACACCGTATAGAAGAAGCATCCTGATGCTTTTCATGCTTTCCGTCCCCGTCTAGGAAGAAAACAGTGGCTAAGAATACATCGACTAGGAACAAAGAACGCCGCGAAGAGGCACTTCGCGACTTGGACCGTGAGCTACGTGTCCGTGACCGCGCCGAAAAGTCCAAGCCGCTCGGCGTAGCCGCCGCCTCTGTCCTCGTCATCGTCGCCATCGTTGGTGGCATCTGGTGGGCTGCCAACCAAAACGGGGACGACAAAAACACCGACCAACAGGCACAAAACAGCACGAGCGCCACCCCGGACCCGGCTGCCAACACTCAGCCCTTGGCGACGGCGCGAACCAACCCGCTGCCCGAGACCGTCAACTGCACCTACACTCCCGAAGGTCAAGCAGCGCGGGAGGTGTCCGTGCCACCTGCCGAGAACATTCCCGCCACCGGCACAGTCACCGTCACGCTCAATACCAATGCGGGTCCCATTGGCATGACTCTAGATCGTGCGGTATCTCCCTGCACGGTCAACGCGGTTCAACACCTGGCCGCCAACAATTTCTACAACGACACGATCTGCCACCGCATGACCAGCGAAGGCATCCACGTGCTGCAGTGTGGTGACCCCAGTGGCTCCGGCTCCGGCGGACCTGGGTTCAAGTTCCCTAACGAGTACCCCACTGATGAGGCCGGTGGCAACGCCACCCAGCCCGTCAACTACAAGCGCGGCACTATCGCTATGGCTAACTCCGGCCCGGACACTAACGGCTCGCAGTTCTTCCTGAACTACGGTGACTCCCCGCTGGCTCCTCAGTACACCTATTTTGGACAGATCAATGAAGCCGGGCTGGCCACCTTGGACAGCATCGCAGGCAAAGGCATCAAAGATGGTGCCGGCGATGGCGCCCCCGCCGAGGAAGTCAAGATCGAGAGCGCTACCGTCTCTTAAACTCCTCACAGACTCCCCCACTTCAGAACCCTCATCCGTGGCGAAAACCCCGCACACAGATGGGGGTTCTGTCAGCAATATTAAAAAATTTTAAGATAGAGTCTATGAAGCAGGTTTATGCAACATCGCTGTTCAGGAACGTTTTTGCTATATTTTTGTAGTGGAACCTGATTTTTTGACCTCTCAACCAGGTTGCATTTTCTGATTTTGCCGTTACGCTATAAACGGAATTACAAATTTTCCTTACTCTCTCTGAAAAGGAACGGCACTCCATGAAGCTGATCTCCCGTAAAGCCGCTATCGCTGCTATCACCGCAGCAGCAGTCACCGCCGGGACTATGACTGCACCGGCAATGGCTGACAAAAAACCTGCTAATCCTCCTGCTAGCACCAGCCAGAGCGCTGCCCCCTCTTCCAGCAAAGCTCAAGGCTCTTCCAATGCAGTAGTTGGATCCTCCGAGCTTTTCTCCGGTTCCTCTGAGACCTCCGGCCTGTCCAGTTCCCGTGAGATCGACAAGGAGATCAAGGATCTGGATCCGAATTCTCCGACCTACCAAAAAGACAAGGAAGCTCTGGAGAAGAAAAAGAAGGACAGCCGTAAGGACACCATCGATAACCTCAAGGACATCCTGACGGTCCTGACCACTGTCGGTTCTCTGCTCGGTGCCCTGTACACCATCGGCAACAACCTTGATCGTTTGAACCGCAACCGCTAAATTTTATAGGCGTTGACGCCCACCGGCTGCTGTCCTTGATGGATGCAGCCGGTTTTTGCTGTTTATGCGTGACGACGCCCGGGCACCACCACCCCACGCGCCTTACGGCACCTACCCCCCAGAGGTGAGGCGGTACACGTCAAACACTCCCTCAATGTTGCGTAGCTGCGTCATCAGCGCACCAAGCTGTTTGGTGTCTGACACCTCGAAGGTGAACTTGCAGACGGCCACATGGTCTTCAGAAGAATGGGAATTCATAGAAACCACCGCAACGCGCTGTTCATTGATCACTCGAGTCAGCTCAAACAACAAACCACTGCGATCCAGTGCCTCCAGTTGCAGCGTTGCCGCAAACACCGCACCGGAGCCCTCAGATGCCCACTGCACGTCAACAATGCGCTGGGATTCCTCCCGCAGCTTCTCGGCGTTCGTGCAATCCGCACGGTGAACGGATACTCCACCGCCGCGGGTGACAAACCCGAAAATCTCATCACCTGGCACCGGTCGGCAGCATTTGGCCAGTTTCGCCATCACATCAGGGCTGCCTTCAACCAAGATACCCGTACCGTCACTCTTGGCGTGCGCTTTCTTACCCACCAGCTCACTGAATGGGGTGCGTGCTGCCAGTGCATCTTCGGCATCGTCCTCGTTGCCAAAAATGGCCATGAGGCGGTTAGCCACATGCCCGGCGGAAACGCGCCCCTGACCTATGGCGGTGTACAGTGCATCCACGTCGCTGTAATGCAGTTCCGTAGCCACGGTTTTCATAGATTGCACTGTAAACAGGCGATGCATGGGAAGCCCGCCTCGTTGCACTTCTGCAGCCAAAGCGTCGCGGCCCAACTCCAAGGATTCCTCGCGGCGTTCCTTGGCAAACCACTGCCTGATCTTCGCTTTCGCCCGCGGCGAGACCACAAATTTTTGCCAGTCCTGGCTGGGACCAGCATCTGGGTCTTTTGAGGTGAATACCTCTACGCGGTCGCCCGACTTGAGTGTGGATTCTAGGGCGACGAGCTTGCCGTTCACTTTCGCGCCAATGCAGCGATGTCCCACTTCTGTGTGTACCGCATACGCCAAGTCCACAGGGGTCGCATCAACAGGCAAGCTCATCACGTCGCCTTTGGGGGTGAACACAAAGATCTGGCTGGTGGTGAGGTCGTAGCGCAGGTTGTCTAGGAATTCGTTGGGGTCTGCAGCTTCTTTCTGCCAATCCAGTAGTTGGCGCATCCACGCCATCTGGTCGACTTCCGCCTGTGAACCTTTATGGTTGCCCTTAGTTTCCTTGTACCGCCAGTGCGCCGCGATGCCGAATTCCGCATTGAAGTGCATGTCATGGGTGCGCACCTGCACTTCGAGAGGTTTACCACCCGGACCCATAACCGTGGTGTGCAGGGACTGGTATACCCCAAACCGTGGGGCGGAAATGTAGTCTTTAAACCGCCCTGGCATGGCCGAATAGAGAGCATGAACGGCGCCAATGGCGGAGTAACAGTTGTTGGGGGTATCCACAAGAATGCGGATACCCACCAGATCGAAAATCTCGTCGAAGTCACGGCCACGGACAATCATCTTTTGGTAGATGGACCAGTAGTGTTTCGGCCTACCCATGACCTCTGCGGGAATGTTGTTTTCCTTCATGGATGCCGACACCTGGTCAATGATTTCCGTCAAGTAACGGTCACGTGAAGGGGCACGGTCAGCAACAAGCCGCACGATCTCCTCATATTTTTTGGGGTAGAGGATGGCAAAAGACAGGTCTTCCAGTTCCCATTTCACTGATGCCATGCCTAGGCGATGCGCAAGCGGCGCAATGACTTCAAGGGTTTGACGTGCCTTCTTTGCCTGTTTCTGCGGCGGCAAAAAACGCATGGTCCGCATGTTGTGGAGGCGATCAGCCACCTTGATCACCAGGACCCTAGGGTCTTGGCTCATCGCTACAATCATCTTCCTGATTGTTTCGGCTTCCGCAGCCGCCCCAAGCGCTACTTTGTCGAGTTTGGTCACGCCGTCGACAAGGCGGGCGACTTCCGCACCGAAGTCGTGTTCCAGATCGTCGATGGAATAGTCGGTATCCTCCACCGTGTCATGCAAAAGTGCCGCAACCAGCGTGGTGGTGTCCATGCCAATCTCGGCGGCGATGGTGGCCACAGCAAGCGGGTGTGAGATGTAGGGGTCACCTGATTTTCGGTATACCCCTTCGTGCAGTCGTTCAGCCTTGTTATAGGCGCGTTGCAACAGCGCCACATCGGCTTTTGGGTGGATTTCCCGATGGATGCTCACCAAGGGATCGAGCACCGGGTCTACTTTGACCCTGTTGCCGGTAAGGCTTCGGGCAAGACGAGCAGACATGCTCCGCATGCTGACCTGCTGTTTGACCGGCTTGTTGTCTGCGCTCACGAATCCGCCCCCTTGTTGTTCCCACCTTCCTCACCGTCTGCATTAACCACCGTCAACGGTGTATCTCCTAGTTTGTCGCGTCCACCAAGGCCAGCAACTTCCAACACCACCGCGTGCCCCACCACCGTTGCCCCACGCCGTTCTAGGAGGGATCGGGCCGCAATGAGCGTGCCTCCGGTGGCCAACACGTCGTCGATAAGCACTACCTTCTGACCAGCAAGAGGGATGCCTTCTGCAGGTATCTCCAATGCGGCCACGCCATATTCCAGCGCATATTCCTCGGTGAATACCGGTGGCGGCAGTTTACCCTTCTTACGGATAGCCACAATGCCCAACCCCAGTTTGTAGGCGACGGCCGAGCCGAGCAGGAATCCTCGCGCATCTAACCCACCAATCAGGTCAGCGTCGTAGCGTTCGGCTGCGGCGGCAAGCGCGTCGATCACCATGCGCAGACCGTCTTTGTTGGCTAACACAGGAGTGAGATCTTCAAATATCACACCCTCAGCTGGGAAGTCTGGCACGAGTCGAATCAGGTCCGCGAGCGCTTCCCGTACAGTAGCGTACGTCATTTCTTTCTACTTTCTTGCCACCGATCCATGTTCCACCCGATGCCTGACAACGAGGTGTTTACTACAACGTTAGTTATTGTGCGATCAACCACAAAAGTGTGGGGCTGAGCTGCCAATGGAATCGTCGGCACGTCAACCCACAGGCGCTCCTCCGCCTGCCGGAGGGCCTCCACGTCACCTGATGTTGCATTGACATCACCGAACTGACTATTCGGATCCATGGCCACCAGCACCGCATCCAGCTTTTGTGGGTCAAACTGAGTGGTGCCATTATCCTGCTTTCGGTCCACCGCCAAATCCTGAATAGTCCCGGCATCACCGGAGGCATCAACAACATTCACACCGGCAGGCTGGCAGCTGGCGCGCATCTTCTCCACCATCGCCGCCTTGCGCGAATTCGGGGCAATGTAGCCCACACGAATCGTCTGCCCACGCAACATCTCTGCGCGCGGAATATCCACTCCAAGATGCGCAGCACCAATGTGCTCTGTTTGTTGATTAATTGGGTCATCGGCGGTGGTCAGACGCGTACCCATTGGTTTCACGTCCACACCGGAGGCGCGTGCAGACTCCTCAGCCACCGCGGCGATATCAATACATGCGGCAAACGCCTGTCGGGCCTCTGGCGATGCCAATACACCCGCTTTGGCCAGCACCAACTGCTCATTCAAATCCCCCACTGCGTTACTGATGTTGAAGGGGTTTTTGGAATTGTTGCGGTCTACCCATGGAACATCTGCTTCACCGACAAGGTCCGCTACCTCAATGCTTTTGTCGGCAGCCTTAGCGGACAGGTCCGTTCCCTTCGGCCAGAGCGTCACCTTAGATAAAGCGGGTTGATCCCCCACATACTGCTCATTGGGAGTGAGGGTTACATGGCCGTCCTCCCCCACATCCGCAATCTTGAACGGACCCGCAGATACCTGCAGTTGTGCATCAAACGATCCCAGGTTGAAACCATCACTCCACACTTGGGCGATGGGCCGGAGAGTGTCAGCATCCCCTTCAAGCAGTTCGTCAACCAGTTGTTGCTCGTTTTTCCCAGTTTTGGATGCGATGACATGCGATGGCAGCACCGTCCCCGGGCCGAACAGGTACCGCCAGCGTGCACCCATATCACGTTTAAACACCACGGTGAATTGCTTTGATCCGGGTGTGCATTCCAGGTTTTCTACCTGCTCCATCAGTGGGATGCGGGAGTTAAAAAGTTCTGGCATGCTTCCAGCACGGAATGCCAGAAGGAAATCATTGCAGGTCACCGGCGCGCCGTCGGAGTATTTTGCGTTTTCAGAGATTGCGTATTCAACCCGCTGAGGCTCTCCCGGAATGGTTTTTGCAGTAGCCAGATCGCGGTTGGGAATCAACTGTCCCGACGGCCCCACCACAAACACCGGTGGATATAAGCGTCCAGCAAGCAGATCCGCCTGCGTTGATGCGCCTACATTGGTGCCCGCGTTTGTGGTGAACAGTGGCGTACTCAAACCGTAGCCGAAATGATCAATGTCGCGGTCGTTTCCTGAGGAGCAGGCCACCAGCGATGTCGCACATGCCACAATCGCACCCACCATCGCAGCAGCTTTCCTACCACCAGACCAGGGCCTGTGCCGCACCTTGTTGGTGAGAATGGAAGCAGACATTCAAACAACTCCTGACGGTATCTGGGCTTGAACTAGATAAGTATAAAACCCCAACCGCCATAACGCCCATCGGGGTAACAAAATACCGCCCTCCACCTGCGCTGGAAGACTGCGCTGGAAGACGGTATTTTGGATACGACTAAAGTGCGATCAGGCTAACGATCCCGGTCCGGACGCCAGCTGGCACCAAAGGACGTATTCTGCCGGGGTGCCGCCACCGTTTCAGTAGCGCGGGCCGAGCTTGCCGAAGCATCAACATCATCATCGACGTCCTGCGCATCAACGTCGCCCTCAGCCTGCTGGCGAGCACGGACACGGGCCACGGCCTTGTTGTGGGCACGGTACTTCTGCTGGCGGTTTTTCAAGCTCACCACGATTGGCGTGGCCAAGAACACCGATGAGAATGTACCTTCAATAACGCCAATCAACTGTACTAGCGACAAGTCCTTCAGTGTTCCCACACCCATCAGCCACACGGCGATCACCATTAGCGCCGCAATGGGCAGTGCGGAGATCACCGTCGTGGAGATAGAACGCATCACAGTCTGATTCACGGCGAGGTTGGCCTGCTCAGCGTAGGTGCGCCTGCGGGAATCTAACAACCCTGCCGTGTTCTCCTTGACTTTGTCAAACACCACCACCGTGTCGTACAGGGAGAACGCCAACACCGTGAGCAACCCAATAATGGTCGCTGGGCTGACCTCAAACCCGATCAGAGCGTAGGTACCGCCTATGACCACGGCGTCGACACCCAGAGCCGCAAGAGCAGCAATGGCCATATCGCGTTCGAAACGGAAGGCAATGTAGAGGAAGATCAGAATGAAGAACACACCCAACGCGATAAGCATGCGGTAAGTAATGGTCGATCCCCAAGACTCGGATACTGTAGAATCACCCACCGCATCCGGGTTAGCCACGCCCGTCGCGTCCTTCGGTTGGAACCGCTCAAACAGCGCAGAGCGAGCTTTGTTGATCTGGTCATCTGTCAGACGTTCTGAGTTAATTTCCAGAATGCGGGAGTCACCAGAGCCAACCACCTGCACCAGCTGCGGGGTCACACCAGTTGCCTGTGTAAACACTTCTTCCACCTGCGACGTTTCCGTGTCACCGGCAGGCATGTTCATCTTGGTACCGCCCTGGAAATCAATCCCCAGGGTAAAACCCCGGAAAATAATAGCCAGCAGACACACCAGAAGCAGCACACCAGTGATGCTGTACCACAACCGGCGACGGCCAACGAAGTCAAGTCCACCTTCACCTGTGTAAAGGCGTGAAAGAGTTCCAGCGTTAGTCATGGTTAGTTATCCTCTTTCTTTTCGTCATCCGAATCGCTCTGCTCAGCGGCTTGATCGGCAGGCAACACCTCACCAGCTGCGCGACGGTTCTTGGCGACCTGCATAACCTTGCCCAAACCATTGACGGCGGGCTTGGAGAACCATGGCACACGGGACGCCAGAATCACCATCGGAGCAGTCACCAGGAAGGTGATCACAAGGTCAAAGATAGTGGTCAAGCCCAATGTGAAGGCAAAGCCCTTCACGTCACCCACAGCCAGCACGTAGAGCACAACAGCCGCAATCAGGGAGACAAAGTTACCTGACAAAATGGTGTGCTTTGCACGGTTCCACGCCCGCGGAACCGACGATCGGAACGTTCGTCCATCACGAACTTCATCCTTAATGCGTTCGTAGAACACCACAAAGGAGTCCGCTGTTGTACCAATACCAATGATCAAGCCCGCAATACCGGCCAGATCCAGCGAATAACCAATCCACCGACCCAACAAGACCAGTGAACCGTAGACCAGTGCGCCCGAGGCAAACAGTGAGAACACAGCCAGCACACCAAACACGCGGTAATAAGCCAGCGCAAACAAGCTGACCAGCGCCAAGCCCACCAAGCCAGCAATCAAACCTGCACGTAGTGATGCAAAGCCCAAGGTTGCGGGGATGGTTACCGACGTCCCGCCGCGCTCACCGTTCTCACCCGCAAAGCTCAATGGTAGTGCGCCGTAACGCAGGTTATTGGCCAGATCGGTGGCCTCCTGCTCGGTGAAACGCCCTGTGATGGAGGTACCACTACCGGGAGGAGTCGCGGACTGAATCACCGGTGCAGAAATAACCTGCGAATCAAGCGTCACAGCAACCTGACGCTGCAGGTTCTCCTGCGTCAAAGCTGCCCAGGTGGATCCACCCGGCTCATTATCATTTGACTTAAACGCAAAGTTGACTTCCATCTGCCCGTTCTGCGGGTTCAGACCACCCGTGATAGGGCGGCTGGTATCAATCTCGTTACCAGACAGACGTTTACCGTGCTCCTGATCCGTCTCCCCCACAAGCAAAGGTGCGGGAGCGAGCACGTACTTCTGGCCTTGGCTTGGGTCACAGGCAACAAGGGGCTTAGCGGGGTCGTCGGTACCCGCAATCGGGTCCATGTCTTTACTTCCAGCTTCACACTGCAGCAGAGCGTACGCGGATAACTGAATGGCGGGATCAACAGACTGACGATCTTGCCGCAGCACCTCAGTAACCTTGCTTCGCTGCTCTGCGGCGGCAATGGAATTTGCGGGCTCCTTCGGAGCAGTTGCTGTGACCTTAGTGACCTCCAGGCGCTCGCCGCCTTCCTGGACATTCTGGTTAATCAGGTTGGCTATGGCATCCATGGACTGATTAGCCTGATCAGGCGTGACAATGCCGTTTTCCACCCAGCGATTCGCCATCTCCGTCAAAACAGGACTAAACGCCGCCACTGATTCCGGGGTGGCCAGATTAGACACCGGACGGAAAAGCAACTGCGATGTTTGGCCAAGAGCGCGCGCCTGCGACGTATCATCGCCCGGAACCGTAATCACCAACGTGTCACCATCAGTGACCACACTGGCGCCGGACACACCCATGCCGTTGACGCGGTTTTCCAGAATCGTCCGAGCCTGAGCAAGCTGCTCGGACGTGGGGCGCTCACCCTGCGGAACGAGGGTGACGCGGGTTCCGCCCTGCAGGTCAATACCCAACTTTGGGATCGGACTGCGATCAGGAAGGAAGAAGATGAGCGCGTAGACAATCGCCAAGAGCAGCACAAACAAAGCAAGCGCCTGTTTAGGCCACCGCGACTGTCCAATACGGGTTCTTCGGCCTTGTGAAGCCAATGGACTTTCTCCTTATATACAAAACAAAAAGATGCGCCTTAACGCTTCATTAACATGATTAGGTTACGCTGAATCATTTTCAGCGTTATCACCGGGTTGTGTATTGGAATTACTCACTGGTTCGGTTGGCGTCGCACGCCTCACAATGACCGCGCGCTCCCAGGTAAGCACCACACCTGGTGCCACCTCCAACTCAACCTCGGTGGGCCGCAGAGCTGTGATTGTCCCATGCACACCGGAACTTGTGACAACAGCATCGCCTACTGCCAGCCCTTCCTGCACAGTCTTGATGTCATTCAGCTGCCGCTGTTGACGACGCATCTGAAAGAACATTGGCGCAAGAAAAACCACAAGTATCAAACCAAGAAGCACTAGTTGGTTCACGTCCATAACGTCACAGTCTGCCAGATTTAACCTTGTCGGCGCACCCCAGCCATACCATGTACCGAGTTTTATTCATAGCCACCTATTGTCCCCTCGGGAGGTTCCAACCCTACATGCCGCCACGCGGCAGCAGTGGCAACCCGTCCACGACCAGTACGAGCGATCATGCCAGCGCGCACCAAATACGGCTCACACACTTCCTCAACTGTCGACGGTTCCTCCCCCACTGCAATAGCCAACGTACTGACTCCAACAGGACCACCGCCATGGCCCTTCACCAGAACATTCAGCACCGCACGATCGAGTCGATCCAACCCGCGTTCATCCACATCAAACAGCAATAGCGCCGCCTTCGCAGCCCCTAAATCTACGTGCCCATCCGAATACACTTCAGCAAAATCACGGACGCGACGAAGCAGGCGATTGGCTATACGGGGCGTGCCTCGCGAGCGTGAAGCAATTTCCTCAGACGCATCATGATTAATGCTCACATTCAAAATTTTTGCGGCACGTGTAACCACCCGCGTGAGATCGGGAACATCGTAATATTCCATTTGGGCCGTAAACCCAAAGCGGTCACGCAGCGGGCCAGTCAACATGCCCGAACGCGTCGTCGCCCCCACCAGGGTAAACGGGGCAATCTCCAAGGGTATCGACGTTGCACCAGGCCCCTTACCCACAATCACGTCAATGCGGAAGTCTTCCATCGCCATGTACAGCATTTCTTCCGCTGGCCTGGCGATACGGTGAATCTCGTCAATAAAAAGAACGTCGCCCTCCATCAGGTTTGACAGCATGGCAGCCAAGTCCCCAGCGCGTTCCAGCGCAGGACCGGATGTCATGCGGAGACTGGTGCCTAACTCTTGAGCGATAATCATGGCCATCGTTGTTTTGCCCAGTCCGGGCGGCCCAGAAAGCAGCACGTGGTCGGGTGCAACACCACGGTTCCGGGCACCGGTCAGCACAAGGTCGAGCTGATTGCGAACCTTCGGCTGACCAATAAACTCTTCCAGGCTCTTCGGCCGCAAGTTTGTTTCCAGATCATTGTCACCGGCTTGGGCGTTGGCATCGATCGCGCTGTCAGTCGGCCTGCCGCCGGCGTGTGCGCCTCCCCTTCCGGGGCCCTTACCTGCGGGAAGGTTAAATTCTGTTTTTTCCACGTCCGCCATGGCTACAACCTACCTTGCTTTTTGAGTTGTTTGTCCTAGCTTGACAGCGTGGCTAGTGCTGCACGCAGCAGTGTGGAATTATCGGCATCGGGGTGCGTCGCTAGGGTGCTTTCTACCGCAGCGGTGGCCTGTTTTTCGTTGAAGCCCAGACCCATGAGCGCTTCGACAACTTGTTCCGTCACCGCGCTGCCGTATGGCAAGGGCGCCGCGTTTGCTGTCGCGAGGTCCGCAGAACCATCACTGCCCTCAGCAGCGGCATCAACAAACGCGGATACCTTCTCTTTAAGTTCAACGATCATGCGCTCAGCACCACGCTTGCCTACGCCTGGAACGCGTTGGAGAGCTTTGGCATCGCCACGAGTCACAGCCTGTGCGAAGTCGGCGGTGTTAAACACGGACTGCACGGCAAGGGCAAGGCGCGGCCCAACCCCAGATACCCCGAGCAAGGTACTAAACAGATCCCTGCTTGCTGCATCTTTGAATCCGTAGAGGCTCATGGAGTCTTCACGGACGATCAGCAGTGTCAACACGGTTGCTTCCTCGCCTCGACTGAGTTCGGCGAGGGTTTGCGGGGTGGCACTGAAAAGGTATCCAACACCGCCGCATTCCACGACAGCACTATTGAGTCCGATATCAATAACGGGGCCGCGAAGGGATGAGATCATTGTTGAGGACTCCTTTGAGCTGGTGAGGTGGATTTCTTCGAGGCATTGAAATCAGCTTTAGCTTTTCCTAGCCGCCCTTGTTGGTGACGGCGTTGAGCCTCCGCTTGCGCATATGTGTGTTCTTGGCGCAGCAGTAGTGGTGCTCGCCAACAGTGGCATACCGCTAGCGCAAGAGCATCGGCGGCATCGGCAGGTTTAGGCGCTTCGCTAAGACCGAGAATGCGGGTAATCATGGCGGTCATTTGTTTTTTGTCCGCACGACCATTGCCTGACACGGCTTTTTTCACTTCGCTGGGCGTGTACATGTGCACAGAAATATTGCGTTGCGCCGCTGCAAGCACCAGCACTCCCACAGCATGGGCGGTGTGCATGACGGTGGACACGTTGCCGCGTTCGAAGATGCGCTCGATCGCTACAACGTCAGGGGTGTAATCATCCATCCATTCGTTCACGGCGTTGCTGAGCCGCAGCAATCGTTCTGTAAGGTCAGCGCTGGGCGGCGTGCGGACCACACCAACAGCGACGGGAAGCACCGCCCGACCTTGTCCTGCTTGCACGACCGACAATCCGCAGCGCGTCAGTCCTGGGTCGATGCCCATGACGCGCAGCCCCTCCAAGTTCACCGGCCGATCGTTCCTTTCCCGCTCAGTTCCACCCCATCAACTTAGCACACAATTGCGATTCCGCGGCCGAACGCGCCACAGATCAGCAGTGTTGCTTATCGACGCCCCGAGTACCCCACCGTTCCCGAGCCCGTACAGGGGTACTCATACAGGCGCTTTAGATGTCCAGCTGCGCGGCAACCTCATCGCTAATGTCCATGTTGGTGTACACGTTTTGCACGTCGTCGCTGTCTTCCAACGCATCAATGATTCGGAAAATCCTGCGCGCACCATCAGCTTCGAGCGGGACCTGAACGGATGCGCGGAAATCGGAATCCGCTTCATCCACATCGATCCCCGCTTCCGTCAACGCATTCTTTACCGCCAGCATGTCACCAGCTTCAGAGACAACCTCGAACTGTTCGCCTAAGTCGCTGACCTCTTCGGCCCCAGCGTCCAGCACAGCCATCAGGACGTCATCCTCGGTGAGCTCGCCTTTGGCCACCAACACCACGCCCTTGCGGGTGAACAAGTACGCCACTGAACCAGACTCGGCCATGTTTCCGCCGTTTTTCGTCATAGCGGTACGTACTTCCGTCGCCGCGCGGTTGCGGTTATCGGTCAGGCATTCAATGAGTATTGCTACACCATTGGGGCCGTAACCTTCGTACATAATGGTTTCCCAGTCGGCTCCGCCTGCTTCTTCACCAGAACCGCGTTTGCGGGCACGCTCGATATTGTCGTTGGGGACCGAAGCCTTCTTGGCCTTTTTGATCATGTCATCCAACGTTGGGTTGGCCGCTGGATCACCACCGCCGGTACGTGCCGCGACTTCGATGTTTTTAATCAGCTTGGCAAATTCCTTGCCCCGCTTAGCATCGTTCGCGGCCTTCTTATGCTTGGTGGTTGCCCATTTTGAGTGGCCGGACATCAAAAACCTTTCGTCGTCACTGTAAACAGTATTAGGGAATCTGCCCAATTATACTTCGTGCACATAGCCTGCCTCCGACACCATGGCAAGAAACATCTCATGTACGCGGGCGTCTCCGGTGCATTCGGGGTGAAATGACGTTGCCAGTACACGACCGCTACGCACCGCCACCACTGCGCCAGACGCAGGACCCGACGGCACTGTGGCTAGCACTTCAACCCCATCACCAACGCGCTCAACCCACGGGGCGCGGATAAACACCGCAGGAACCGGGGAGTCTATACCGTGGAAATCAAGGTCCGCTTCAAAAGAATCCACCTGACGCCCGAAAGCATTACGCCGAACAGTGATATCGAGCGCACCGAGGCACCGCGCGTCGGGCCGGGTATCCAACACCTCTGATGCCAGCAGAATCATGCCGGCGCATGTGCCGTATGCAGGAAGGCCGGATGTCAAGGCGTCGATAAGCGGGCGCAGTAGACCACCAAGTTCAAGGAGTTTAGACATGGTGGTGGATTCGCCACCGGGGAGAATAATCCCAGAAAGTCCGTTGAGGTGCTCCACACGGCGCACCTGACGATGTTGAACCCCCAGCTCATCTAGAACAAGTTCATGCTCACGGACGCCGCCTTGCACGGCCAAAATACCGATCACTGTTGTCTGCCTTTACGTCAAGGTGGTAAGAGGAATGGCTTTGGTGCCAGGTTTGAGACTACGCGCCAACCCCTCCTGCGTCACAACTGCCACCAAGTTTCCCTGCCGGTCAAAAATCTTGCCCTGAGTCAAGGCACGACCATTGTCCGCAGAAGGCGAGACCTGATCATACAACAGCCAATCGTCGGCACGAAACGGACGAAGGAACCATAACGCGTGATCCAGCGACGCCTCCTGAACCTGAGCATCCTGGTGTGGAACCAGCGCCGATTGCAGCAGCGTCATATCGGACATGTACGTCAAAGTGCACACGTGAAAAGTATCATCGTCAGGCAGTTTCGCTTTCGAGCGGAACCATACCACCTGTTGGCTTGGCGTGTAGGGGTTGTGTTGAAACTGATCACTAGGAACAACCCGAATATCCCACTCGGACCATTCCTCCAACAGTGCCTTCGTGGTATGGTGCATGCTGGAGGTATCCATAACTATTGATTCAGGATCTGGAACGGCGCGCATCCTATCCTGGTGTGAAATGCCCTGGTCACCCTTACGATGGAAACTGGCCTGCATCACAAAAATCGCTTGACCGTCCTGTACCGCCTTCACTTGGCGGGAACAAAAACTCCTGCCATCGCGGATGCGGTCCACCATAAAAACCGTGGGTTCGGTAGAGCGACCCGGGGCAACAAAATAGCCATGCAGCGAATGCACCTGATATTCATTGCCCACGGTTTTAGTCGCCGCAACAAGCGTCTGCGCGGCCACCTGACCGCCAAAAGTACGTTGCAGGTTCGACTCCACTACAGGACCGCGGAAAATATCGCGATCAATGTGCTCCACATTCAGAATGAATTCAATATCAGCCATGGTCAGAGGATACGGCACCATCAACAGAAGCCAACAAAAATGCCCCCTGAGGGGGCACATAGAGTGGCTAATGGAATTTACCAGCCGCGCTCTGCCAGGCGGTGCGGAACAGGAATGTCATCAACATTGATGCCCACCATAGCCTCGCCCAGACCGCGAGAAACCTGCGCGATGGTCGCCGGGTCTTCATAGTTCTGGGTGGCCTGCACAATGGCGCGTGCGCGCTTTTCGGGGTCGCCGGACTTGAAAATACCGGATCCCACGAACACACCCTCGGCACCCAGTTGCATCATCATTGCGGCGTCGGCAGGCGTCGCAATACCACCAGCGGTAAACAGCACTACGGGAAGCTTGCCCGTTTCGGCTACCTCGCGAACCAGCTCGTAGGGTGCCTGCAGCTCCTTGGCCGCTACATACAGTTCGTCTTCGGCCATGGACTTCAACCGGTTAATCTCCGCGCGGATGGTGCGCATATGCGTCACAGCATTGGAGACATCACCCGTGCCTGCCTCACCCTTAGAGCGAATCATGGCCGCGCCCTCGTTGATTCGGCGCAGTGCCTCACCCAGGTTGGTTGCTCCACAGACGAAGGGAACCGTGAAGTCGAATTTATCAATGTGATTGGAGTAGTCAGCCGGGGTCAGCACTTCGGATTCATCAATGAAATCCACTCCCAGCGACTGCAGCACCTGCGCCTCAACAAAATGCCCGATGCGCGCTTTGGCCATCACAGGAATGGATACTGCATTGATGATGCCCTCGATCATGTCCGGATCGGACATCCTGGACACACCGCCCTGTGCGCGAATATCAGCAGGCACACGCTCCAACGCCATCACGGCGGTGGCACCAGCGTCCTCGGCGATTTTCGCCTGTTCGGGGGTGACGACGTCCATAATCACGCCGCCCTTCAACATCTCAGCCAATCCTCGCTTGACGCGGGCAGTACCATGGGTGGGGTTGGTGCTCATTGTGGTGTTGATCTCCTACAGCTCACGGGTTATTTCAAGCCCAATGCTAGACGGACCTGTTCAGTCTAACCAAACGTGGCGTGGGACTCTAGCATTGGGCATACCTAGAACATAAAAATATATAAAGCGGGGTCTGCGCCGCAGTCACGCAAGGGCGCAGACCCCAATCACCCCCGCGGTAGCACGACCGGCCGCGTATTGAGGTCGCATCTACCGCAGGCCTTTCTAACTATTGCGCATAAGACGCATAGTAAACTCTCTTTACCCCAACAGGTGTGGGGGATGTTGTTGGCGTGTCATTAGTACCCATATCTCCAATTTGAGCAAACCAGACATCACCACGGGCATCTATCCCATTGTCAAATGGTTCTGCCTGTGAAGCAATCACAAACATGGATCCAGCACCAGTCGCTGTCCCATTGTCACACCGATAGGTAGCCACCGGTCCATCTGGGCTGTTCCCACGCGCGCCGCCACTGATGGCTACGCAGCTCTTACCGTCTTCCAAATCGATTCTCCACGGGCGCGTCGGCTCTTGTGCAAATTGCCGAAATTCACCTGTATAAGGCAACACGATCATGGTGGTATCCTTTGGGTCGCGTGAGCAGTACACAGAAGGCGTTTCTTGTGTAGCTGGCCCTTGGTAACACACAGGGAAATTATCGGCGTTGCTCCCGCACTGCATAATGCCCTCTTTGTCAGAGTATGGGGAATCAACGCAGGAATTGGCGTTTATGGCGCCGCCTCCTGTTGAATTGGTATGTGTTCCAGCGAAGCCGGGCTTCATCTGACCATTGTAGTCAATAGGACGGAAGTACTCGAACTCAGTCACGGTAACTGTGCTCTGCTTCTGCGGTTTCTGCACCTCAGAGGGGGCATCAGAGCGCTTTTCAGAGGGCACTGCACCGAGTGTGGGTGATGCCGACTCAGAAGAACGTTGATCAGGCACAGTTGATGGTGTTGCAAGTTGGCTGGGTGCCGCGTTACTGGTTGGCGGAATAGCTGCCGTGTAGTTGGTTTCTTCCAGGGTATTGTCAGCGCTCACAGCAAAATCGCCAATGCCCTTGACCGAAATGTCATCGGCTTCCCAACTGCTGGTTATGGATTCCAATACCTGCGTTGGCGCCGTAACAAAATCTGACCATAGGGAAAGATGATCCACTTCGGTGGTCAGTACGCGGCGGTCACTCGACAAGATGGAATTTACTGGTTTCCAGTGATGAGTTTTCTCATCGTAGTACACGAACGATGCGCTTGCCTCAGCCGGCAGTGGTTCTGGGTACGTGCGCGTCATTTTCACCTTGCCAGTAAGCGGTGACTGCGTAGATACCTCCATCGGCGTGGTGAATATCCCCTCGCCAAGGTACTCTTTTGCAGCATGTACGGCGGCGGGGTCGAGATCTTCCACCGACATAGAGACGGTGTTGTCTTGATCACCAACAAGTACAGCTGACCGATAACCCACGGAAATCCCTTGCGGTTTCTCAGCCTTTGAGGCCACAGGGTTGACGTAAAAATCGTCACCGCCGTTCCGCTGAGACACAAGCAGAAAACTACCCGCTCCCAGTATCACCACTGCGGCAACGACTGACACCACCCGGAAAGGAGACTTAGAACGCGATATTGCCATTCCGCTCTCCTTAATCCGTTGTCGTATCCGTACCATTCAACATGCTGATATATCCACAAAAGGTGCAGGTTCCCAGCCGGAACTATTTTATCCATAAATCGAACATTTAGAAGTCTTTGTTACAGCTGTGGCTGTTGTGACTTTTAATATGCTTATTCCCTGCTTAAATGATCCTCGCATCACCACCCGTTTTCTACCCCCGGCCCTGCCTTTCGACGCCCGTCCAAACCACCGCTCAGACATCCCCGGCGCTGTCGGCAAGCTCAAAATAGTTCGGTAGCTGCGCCGTTCCCCCCAAACGGAGGATCCGCACTAGTGGACGTGTTCGAAGTGCGCGAGTATCACTCACGGCGTCGTTATAAAAACGTCGAGCAAGCTGTACCCTGGTTGTCGAATCTGATAATAACGCCGCCGCCTGGGACGACAACTGTGATTCCAACGCACTAATGCGCTCGGTAAGGGATCGCTCCACCGAGGCTCGTGCGCGAAATGACGTACTGGTTAACGGGACACTTTCAGCGGCGCTTGCTAGCGCCGCTGCCTCGGGAAGGATCGCTGTCACCACTGCGGCTCGCCTATCCAACGCAGCTTGCAGGGATTGCAATGCAGAGTCGGTGCGAATGTGCAGGCGGTTAAGACGTTGTGCCGTGAAAAACGCCCACAGCATCAACGCCGTGAGCGACATGGTGAGCAAAATATAGACGATCATCATCGCATGTGCACTTTCGTTCCATCGGCCACCGTCTCATAGACGCGCATGACTTCTTCTGAAACTTTATCCCAGTCAAAAACCGCAGCCCGCTCTCGGCCACGTTGTTGAAGCACAGCGCGTTCATCCGGGGCGTCGATAAGCTGTTGAAGTGAGCGCGCAAGATCAGCGCTATCACCATTGGCAAATAGTAATCCGGCGGGTTCGGCAGAATCGGCGTTGCACACCGTGCGGAACGCCTCAATGTCGCTTGCCACCACAGCGCAACCCGCGGCCATAGCCTCCACTAAGACGATGCCAAAGCTCTCGCCTCCTGTGTTGGGGGCGACATAGATGTCTGCTCGTCCCAAAATCTCTGCTTTCTCATGGTCACTGACGCGACCAGCGTAGGTGACGTTGGGAACATGCCGGGGAGTGCCACCGCCAATCACTGTGCAATGAAAGGGGCGTTGCACTTGGGCCAGAGCTGCGAGCAAAATGTCTAGGCCTTTTCGCGGCTCATCAAGGCGTCCCAGAAAAACAATCTCTAGCGGGCGTTCATCATCCTCAGCACGAGGCGCCTGGGCCTTCCTAAACCGTGCTGTGTCCACACCGTTGGGAATCAGCACCGAGTCACCGCCCAGCTGTTCAACTTGCCAGCGCCTCGCCATTTCTGAGACTGCAATACCCCCGCGAATCTTCTCCAACAGGGGTCGGAGCGCAGGCAGAGCCGCCTTGAGCAGCAGCGAACCACTGCTTGAGGCATGGTACGTAGCCACGATGGGCCCCTCGACTAAACGCAACGTACGCATGGAATAGCTCGGCGAGTTGGGTTCATGGATATGCAACACGTCGAAATTGCCATTGGTGATAAAGCTGCGGATGTAGCGGTCCATGTGTGGCCCCAACGCAAGTCGTGCCACGGAACCGTTGTAACGAATTGGTATGGAACGCCCACCCTTCATGACGAAGGAGGGGACATCCGTGTTATCAGAACACGGCCCCAGCACCTCAACATGATGCCCCTGAGCTATAAAATGCTCAGCCAAGTCAAGGATATGTGCTTGAACTCCCCCTGGCTCGTCAAAAGAGTAAGGGCATACCATGCCAATTTTCATGTCAGATCCGCCAACCACTGGGGCTGAAGCATATGCCAATCAACGGGGTGCTGCGCAATATGCACTGCGAACTCATCGGCAATCCGCTGAACAGTTTCTTGCACCTCACCCACTGTAATTTCTTCGGAAATGCTAAAGCCCCACCCGTCACCATCAAAGAAACAATGTGCTACATGCAAGGCTGCTCCGGTTCGACGTGCCAGCTCTGCAGGGCCCGCTGGCATTTTTGTCAACTCGCCAAAAAACGACACGTCCACACCACTGCGTTTGAGGTCACGCTCCCCCATCAAGCACACCACACCACCCTGATTCAACACCTCCATAAGACGCGAAAACGGTGGCTGTCCCCCAGTCAAGGCCAGAACCTCGAAACCCAAGGACTCACGATACTCCACAAACGCCTCGTACAGCACTTCTGGTTTCAAGCGTTCAGCTACAGTTGTGAACGTTCCGGCGTGGTGCACAAGCCACACGCCCGCCATATCCCAGTTTCCCGAGTGCGGAAGCGTCAGTATCACGCCCCTTCCCGATTCAATGGAACGATCCAGCCCACTAACTCCCTGCACACTACTGTCAAGTTCCGCAAGCAGTGTCGTAGAAGAAGCCAATGATGGAAGCCGAAAAGCCTCCATCCAGTAGCGCGCATAGGATCGCATGGCGGCCCGCACTAGGGAATCCGTCACGGTATCGACGCCCACAACTCGCCCCAAGTTCCTCCGCAACTGTTCCACCGACTGGCCACCACCCCGACCCCAGCAACATGCAAGGTCAGCCGCGACATTAAACACACAACGCGCCACAGGCTGTGGCAAAAACTTAACAATCCGCCACCCAGCAAGATACGCAGTGGCAGTAAGATCACGCGCCGCCACCTAGTTCATCTCCTCAACCGAGGTTGTTTCCGCCACTCCGGTCGGCGGCGCGCACAGATCATCAGAGCGCGGTGACTGTGCTGCCATGATGAGGCGCTGCCCAACCGTAAACACTGACCCTGCAGCCAGCAGCCATATAGCGACATCAATAGCGTACGGCACCCCCAGACCGGTCAAACCAATTCCCATTAACCCGACGATCAAGCGCTCTGGGCGTTCCACCAAGCCACCAACCATAGTGAACCCACTGGCTTCCCCGCGTGCCTTCACATAGGAAATAACCTGCGAGGACACAAGCACCACAAACGACGCAACGATCAATGGCTGTCCAGCACCGTAGCCAAAAATCAACCACCAGGTGATGGCAGAAAACAGTGCACCATCCGTGATGCGATCACAACTCGCGTCCAACGTCGCGCCAAATTTTGTACCACCACCAGCGAGCCGCGCCATAGTGCCATCCAACATGTCAAATGCGGCAAACAAGCCAGACAACACAGCCGCCCACACCACATGCCCTGTTGGGATCAGGATCACCGCGATAGCGGTGGTCACTACTGCCCCAGCGACAGTTACCACATTGGGACTCATGCCAAGCTTCAACAGGGCTTTCGCCACCGGTTCCACAACAACGGCGGCGGGCTTGCGGCCGTGGACACTAAGCATGGGCGGCCCCCGGGGCGTCGTCAAGCGCGATCCACCCTTCCGCCAACAGTCGGCGAGTTTCTCGCAGCACCTGCGGGAGTACTTTTGTGCCGTCAATGACCGTCATAAAGTTCGCGTCGCCCGACCAGCGCGGGACAATGTGCAAGTGCAGGTGATCCCCAACCGAACCGCCCGAGGCTCGCCCGAGGTTGCACCCCCAGTTAATGGCATCAGGATGAGATACCGTTTTCAGCACCCGAATGGCAGTCCGCGAGAATTCCATCAGTTCGCTTGATTCCACCAGTGTCAAATCCTCCAGATTTGCCACCTTGCGGTATGGCACAACCATCATATGCCCAGCATTATACGGGTAAAGGTTCAGCACGCAGAAGACGTACTCGCCACGCGCAATGATCAACCCGTCCTCGTCCGACATTTTCGGCACCTCGATAAAAGGATCACGCCCTACAGTAGCCGAGTGGGAGTCCTGCACACCCTTCGCGATGTAGCTCATGCGGTACGGCGCCCACAGACGCTGCAACCGGTCAGGCGTGCCGACGCCGTGGTCTACCACGGCATCATCCTGCGCACCGTCAGCATCGTGATTATCGTCGGGAAGCAAAAGATTCCTCGCTTGGTTGATCATTGACACGCTCACGAACCCACGACTCAATGACATTCACCGCCTCGGCGATAGGCACACCATTAACCTGAGTGCCATCAAGGAAGCGGAAACTCACGGCATTGTTCTCTGCGTCACGAGCACCAGCAAGCAGCATAAACGGAACCTTGCCAGTCGTGTGGTTCCTGATCTTTTTCTGCATACGATCATCCGAGGTATCCACAGCTGCGCGAATACCCCGCTCGCGTAACTGCGCGCACACGTTTTCCAGATACGGCACGAACTCCTCTGCGACGGGGATGCCCACCACCTGATGTGGAGCAAGCCATGCCGGGAATGCGCCGGCATAATGTTCTAACAGCACCCCAAAGAATCGCTCAATCGACCCAAACAGGGCGCGGTGGATCATGATTGGGCGCTTCTTCGAGCCGTCAGGGGCCGTATATTCCAGGTTGAACCGTTCTGGCAAGTTGAAGTCCAACTGCACCGTAGACATTTGCCAGGTGCGGCCAATCGCATCGCGCGCCTGCACTGAAATCTTCGGACCGTAGAATGCTGCCCCACCTGGGTCAGGAACCAAATCAAGTCCAGAATTATCGGCAACGCGTTGCAGAATCGCTGTCGATTTTTCCCAAATCTCGTCCGAACCAACAAACTTATTGGGATCTTTGGTGGACAGCTCCAGGTAAAAATCATCAAGGCCGTAATCCCGAAGTAGTGAAATGATGAACTCCAGAACTGTTGTCAGTTCTCCTTCCAGCTGGTCTTCGGTGCAGTAAATGTGCGCATCATCCTGGGTGAAGCCGCGAGCACGCGTCAATCCCTGGATCACACCCGACTTTTCGTAGCGGTATACCGTCCCGAACTCAAACAACCGCAACGGCAACTCACGGTAAGAACGACCGCGTGAAGCAAAGATCAAATTGTGCATCGGGCAGTTCATCGGCTTGGCGTAGTAATCTTGCGCCTGCTTTGTCACGTTGCCGTCAGCGTCGGTTTCCCCATCCAGCTGCATGGGTGGAAACATGCCATCTGCATAAAAGTCCAGGTGACCAGACTTTTCAAACAAGTCACCTTTGGTCAAGTGTGGAGTGTTGACAAAGGAGTATCCAGATGCGATATGCCGACGGCGGGAATGCTCCTCCATCTCCAACCGCACGATTCCACCGTTCGGATGGAACACGGGGAAACCAGATCCAATCTCATCGGGGAAGCTAAATAAATCCAGCTCTGCACCCAACCTGCGGTGGTCGCGTTTTTCCGCTTCGGCGAGCATCGTCTGATACTCCTCAAGCGCTTCCTTGGATTCCCATGCCGTGCCGTAGATACGCTGCAATCCCGCATTAGATTGGTCGCCGCGCCAGTAAGCAGCAGAGGATCTGGTCAGCGCAAATGCGGAAATATATCGCGTCGTCGGCACGTGCGGGCCACGGCAGAGGTCGTACCACTCCACCTCACCTGTTCGGGGGTTGACGTTGTAGTAACCGGTCAGTTCACCAGCCCCCACTTCGGTGGCCTCGTCCGAGTCGGGATCCACATTGCCTTTATCTTCAATCAGCTCCAGCTTGTAGGGTTCGTTCTTCAGAGCCTCCCGCGCATCTTCCAGCGATTCATACACGCGGCGCTCAAACTTCTGGCCTGACTTGATGATTTTCTTCATGCGCTTTTCAATGCGCTTCAAATCCTCTGGGGTGAACGGCTCTTCCACGTCAAAGTCGTAATAGAAACCGTTATCAATAGCTGGACCAATACCCAGCTTCGTCCCTGGGAACTCTGCCTGCACGGCCTGTGCTAGCACATGCGTTGCCGAATGCCGAATCACTGCGCGCCCGTCGGGACTGTGCGCTGGGACCGGTGTGAACTCAGTAGTCTCCTCTGGAATAAAAGAAAGGTCTTTGAGGTTGCCGTTGTTATCGCGAACGCACACGATGGCGCTTTCACCTTTATTCGGCAACTCCAGATCCCTCATCGCAGCCCCCACTGCAGTACCGGCCGGGACAGAAAATGACGGGAAACTGCTGCTCTTTACGGACACATTATTCACGGAACTACCGTGCTCCTTCTTGTGCTCAGGCGAGTGCGGCATACCTGGCCGCCCCCGCAATGGATGCACAGTTGACCTACCTCAATCCAGAAATGCCAACTGCATGTGCACATCCTACCCCGAGGCCAAAGCCACACTCTAGTTGGTATCAACGAGCCGATATCTCGCCCCGGCTCATGTTTACGCCGCGTCGAACAGCCCAGCACCCCAATATTTGCCACGATCTCCCCCAGCCTCATCTACCCCAGGCGGGCAGAAAAACACAGCCGAACCGATATGCGTGGTCCATTGGTTGATCCGGTCGCCTTCATCCAACCGTTCCTGGATGGGAATGAACTGCTCTCGGGGATCCTTCTGGAAGCAAATAAATACCAACCCTGAATTCGAGCTTTGCTCGCTTCCTGGCTGGGGCGGAAGGTCATAGTTGTAGGCGCGTCGGGCGATCTTCTGCCCAGGCTTATCCACCGGGTTAGTGGAACGCGCCATGTGGCTCATGCGATCAATGAGCGGAATACCGTACTTATCCACTGCGGAATAGTCGGGGGTGTCAAACTCCCAGTCACCGGTCAACGGGGCACCGCTGTCAAGCTTCCGCCCGAAAGCAATCTCCCTGGATCCCCGGTCAAGGATCTCCCAGGTGTCCATGTTCATGGAAATACGTCTGACAATCATGCAGGTACCTCCCTGCACCCAGCTGGGCCCCTGATCAATCCACACGATGTCATCAAAATCGGCATCAGACCTGGGGTTCACGGTTCCGTCTTTCAACCCGAATAGGTTTCGTGGTGTTTCACCAGCACTGTGCGCCCCATGGGCGGAAAGGAACCCTTGTTGCATCCACCGGTTCGCCACGTAATCCACGCCGGCCCGAATCATGTGTCGGGTGGCATGCGCAAGTGTTGTGGGATCATCCGCACACAGCTGCAACACGATGTCCGCTTCACCCCAGGCATCATCAAGTTTGTCCCTAGAAAACGCAGGTAAGGGTGCCAACCATTCAGGACGCAGGTCAGGCTTACCAATCAGATCAAAGAACTTACTACCAAAGCCACAGGTGATGGTCATGTTGGCTGGCACTGTCACCATTTCCGGTTCCAGATCCCCTAGTGGAGTGTGGCCTGCACATAGTCGCCGGGCATCATCGGTCCAGAGCTTCAGTAGTCGTCGAATCCCCTCCCGGTCAACGTCCGCGCGAACAGTAAACGCCACAAGGTTCAACAGCGCTTGCCCAGGCGTTGCGATCCCCGCCTGGTGCGGGCCATCAAACTCGACCACCGATGCCACGAGTTCTGGTTCAGCGGAAGCCATGGCATCGCTTATCGACGCCCCGCCTCCCTCCTGTCCCGCGCACGCCGACGCTGCAGACACCGCAGCCCCAGCAGAGGCGACGGTAAAACCCGTGAGAAAACTCCTCCGGTTGAGCTTCTTCGGCTGGTCGGACATGAGAACATGCGTCCTTTACTGTTGTGGACTGTGCGGGAGGGCGGGCGTCGACAAGTGACTAGTGGTTGTGATCGTGATCGTGATCATGCTCAGCATCGGGTGACGGTGCTTCCGACATGCCGTTGTTCCCTTCCACGCCACCATCGGAGCCGTAGTTTTCTTCGCCCGATGCAATGGTACGGACAGGAATGTCTGGAACTTCAACAGTGGTGCCGTTGGAGAACATCAGTTTGACATCCACATCTTCGCCAGCCTGAATAGGCTTGTCGTAGTTCATCACCATCAGGTGATCAGCACCGGGCTTGAGCTCATGAGACCCGCCTGCGGGAATCGTAATACCGCCCTCTTTCTTCTGCATCTTGCCAGCGACAACCTCGTGGATTTCAAATGAAGCACCATCAATATCAGCTTCAAACCCTGTGAGCGTAACCTCCTCTTTGGTTTCATTCTTGATGGTGCCGAAAATCCCGGTCATAGATTTGTCTGCAGGTTTCGCCTTCACGTATGCGTCGGCAAACTGAAGTTCAGAACTCGTAGCAGCCGTGGACGAGCTTGTCTGAGTCGTGGAGCTGGACACCGCAGCAGAGGTTGCCGTGTCGGTACGACTATCGGAGTCACGCTGACCGTTCGAGCAACCGGCCAAGACCAAGCTTGCCGCTGCAACAGCCACCACAGAGTAACGAATACGATTGGACATGTGTTTTACTTCCTTGTCTTTTAGCTTGACATGTTTATTTGGTTCGGTTCTTCAACAATGCTCCGACCACCGCTATTACCGCAAGAAGTCCGATGACCCCGATACCCCAAATAAACAGTGGTGTATGAGATGACTCCGAGGCAGCACCTGCGGACGGAGACGTGGTGGGGGCAGTAGATGTCGCCGGTGATGCAACGGATGTTGCGTCCCCCGCTACAGTAAACGTCGTTTTACCGCGGGTAGCATGACCGTCTGACGATGTGATCTGGAAACCGACCATGTAGTCGCCGGGACCAGGTTGAACATCTTCTGGAACAGTCACAGACACCACCGGACCGTTTGTCTCCGGCTGCGCCGTAAACAACACCGCGGATGTTGCAGAATCACTGACCGCCACAGTGTTAAACGATTTCTGCGGAACACCTGAAAACTCCAAGGAAATTTCACGCGGAAAAACATCCACCGTGGACCCGTCGGCTGGAGTGGATGCCAACACAACATCATGCGCCTGGGCAGGAGGAGTGGCACTCACCGCGCAAAAAGACAATGCCACACAGAGCCCACACACACGAGCAGCCCCGTGAAACATGGTTAGCGCGCCTTGCTTCACTGTTATACTCACACCCCTTCACATGACATCATCAGACATGTCGACACTCACAGACGACACCAACTAGTCGTACCACATGCCATTTCAGTTCCAGAGACTAATCGCAGAACCATCTTTAGTACACCCCCATTAGGGTAGTCCATGCGTGGAAGATGTGTGCTGCAACATCACAAAACCCCCAACCGCGAGTGATGCGATTGGGGGTATACAGTGGTCCTAGCTGGGATCGAACCAGCGACCTTTCCGGTGTGAACGGAACGCTCTT